>OGGS01001732.1_pt1 | contig 14035 bp, 10 predicted proteins | sample 1571281 | NCBI WGS metagenome assembly OGGS01 (sample SAMEA2582042, study PRJEB24529) | metagenome | biome: Human gut stool | place: China | collected 2011 | reverse complement strand
TTCACGATTTACCATAGAAACGTTAACACACCTTTAAACAAGACAATCAAAATAGCCCGTTGCGTAATGCGTGTTCCAGGCTAATCCCGGGAAACCAATTAATATCTTCAGAAATACGGTTATTACTTGCCGACCAGTCGGCGTGGGTTAATTCACGAATTTTCGAGCGGGTCAGCATAGGTTCTTTACCTGCCAGGCGACTCAACGCGGTACTGATATCCGCAAGGCCGGTGAGTACCGGCAGAGGAATGCCAACCATTCGCACGGAACCGCAACGGGCGTCGGCGGCAAGTTGCTGTATGCGTTGCCAGTCATAGCCGCCAGCGACGCCATCGCATAATTCATAGGTTTGCGTCTGTACAGTTTCGGCGCTTAACCACTGACCCACTGCTTGCGCAAAATCGGTGACGTGCAGGAAAGAGAGCTGTGTATCTGGTGCACCAAGTCGTGGCAGCAGGCCGCGCAGCATCCAGTCAAACAGCGGTTTTAACTCTTTATCGCCGGGACCATACACGGCTGTCGGGCGAAAAACGCCCAGCGTAATTTCGTCAGCCATTGCAGTCAGCCGTTGTTCGGCGATGTGTTTGGAATTTGCGTACCAGGAGAGCTCGGGATGGCGCGCCGCCAGCGAAGAGATAAACAGAAAACGTTGGCAAAAGCCGCTCTCTTTTGCTGCTTGCATCAGGCGCAGGCTGCCGTCAACGTTACAGCGGGTGAAAATCTCTTCTTTGTGCCCGCGCACTTGCCCGGCGCAATGGACCACTACGCTGGCTCCGGCAACCAGCTCGCTAAGTGAATGAGTATCTTCCAGCGAACCGCGCACCCAGGTGAGATTATCATTGACGTGAGCGCGGGCAGTACGCGTCAATGCGCGAACGTGAAAGCCGCGGACGAGCAGGTTATCGATAATATATTTACCGATAAACCCGGTAGCGCCCGTCACCGCGACAGTTTGATTCATGCCAGGGATTCCTGCACATTAAGACTGGCAGCATAAGCCTTCTGATAACGTTTTTTCGCTTCCGCACGGGCAGGCTTGCCGGAGGACGTTCGGGGAATACTGTGGGGCGGCAACAGATCGATAGCCGCGGTCACGCCAAATTCGCTTTGGATCCGTGCCGCCAGCGCGTGGATAAGCTGCCCGCGACGTTCTTCGTCGCTGATCCGACACTGGATCTGCAAAATGATTTTTTCCTGGGCGGTAACAAAAGCAATCGCATCGCCAGAATGAATTTCCGGTTCTTGTTCCGCAATATATTCAATATCCTGCGGCCAGATATTACGGCCACGAATAATAATCAGATCTTTAATGCGTCCGGTGACATACAGATAACCGTCCAGCAGATAACCGAGGTCGCCGGTGTCTAACCAGCCCGTCGCGGCAATCTCGTCTTGCGAAACCTGGTCGCCAAAGTAACCGCTCATCAGACTGGGACCGGAGATGCAAATATGGCCTACCACACGTTCCGCGACCGGCATACCTGCTTCATTGCGGATTTCAATACCATGTTCCGGCAACGCTTTGCCGCAGTTGACGAAAGTCGATACGGCGCGTGTCTCTGCACCCGGCGCGACGGCTTTACCCTGATATTCGAGGATGTCGCGATCCACTTCGTTAACCACAACCCCGGAGGCTTCATCAGAGAAGCTGACAGCCAGCGCATTTTCTGCCAGTCCGTAGCACGGCATGAAAGTTTTATTGTCAAAGTTAACCTGACGGAAACATTCAGCGAATTGATGGAGTTGTTCTGCGGAGATGGGTTCTGCACCAATACCAGCGACGCGCCAGCAGGAAAGATCCAGTTCAGCGAGATCTTTTTCATTCACGCGGCGCTGGCACAATTCATAGCCAAACGGCGGCGCAACGGAAACGGTGCCGCGATTTTTACTGATCAATTTAAGCCATTGCAGAGGACGCATGGCAAAATCCTGAGTGCGCAAATAATCTACTGAAAGCTGCGTGGCGACGGGGGTCAGGAGAAAGCCGACCAGTCCCATATCATGGTAGAAAGGCAGCCAGGAGACGCAGCGGTCGCCAGGGCGTAATTTAATGCCGTCGTGGCTTATAGCACGTAGATTAGCCATCACTTCGCGATGGGTGATAATGACGCCACGGGGAAAACGGGTGCTGCCGGAGGTGTACTGGAGGTAGGCGATATCGTTCGGAACTGGACGCTGGAGCGCAACATCGGCTTCCGGTAATGCCTTAAACCAGGCGTGGCTTAAAACATGTAATTCGGGGTTGTCATGCGTCGCGGCATTGACCAGTGGCAACCACTCATCACCAGTGATAATGGCTGCGGGCTGGCAACTTGCCAGTAAACCCTGCAATTTGGCGCTCCAGGAATCCCGCTGACCAACGCCCATTGGAATCGCCAACGGGACGGCGACTAAGCCAGCATACTGACAGGCAAAAAAAGCCTCTACAAACCCGCTACTCGTTTCGGCAATCAGCGCCACGCGTTCGCCTTTTTTCAGGTTCAGCGATAACAACCGCTTCGCACCAGCTTCGGCACGTGCTTTTAACGTCTGATATTCCAGTTGATCTTCAAGTTGGCAACGTCTGTCATAAAAATTCATTCCGGCGCTACTCAGAGCGGCGTAGTCCAAAGCATCAACCAGCGTTGGAAAATCGGCATAGCGCATAGGTAGGGAATGCGTAAAGATTTTATTAGACATATACACCACGAAAAAATTGGATATCAAAAATAAAATGACAATAATGCGGTGGATTATATAGGCATAAAAGATAAATGAGATAGTATTTTCATCAGTGTGAAAATGAACATTGATTTAAATAATGAGTTTAAGTTTTTTGTTTTTATTGTGAATGATATTTAATTTATGAATATATTAAGAAGAAGCCTTGTCCGGTCGCCTTAAATCGACAAAAGGCATTGTGGCGCTTCTGTGTAGTCTCTGACCTTATCGTAATCATTAATAAATACTATTTATTCGTCGTTTGTATTCATTGGGTTGATTATTAAGGTGCCGTTCGTTGCTGTTGCAACCTGTTTGTCACCGTTAATTATTTGTTACCCACAGAACAGAACTATGGAATGCGATCTGCTGATGATTAAAATTGAAAAAGTAATTAATAAAAATGACCTTAAGGCATTTATCGCTTTTCCGTCATCACTTTATCCCGACGATCCAAACTGGATACCCCCTTTATTCATTGAACGCAACGAGCATTTGTCTGCGAAAAATCCGGGGACGGACCATATCATCTGGCAGGCGTGGGTGGCAAAAAAAGCGGGGCAGATAGTTGGGCGTATTACCGCGCAAATAGATACCTTGCACCGCGAGCGTTACGGCAAAGATACCGGTCATTTCGGCATGATTGACGCCATTGATGATCCGCAGGTTTTTGCCGCGTTGTTTGGCGCAGCGGAAGCGTGGTTGAAGTCACAAGGTGCAAGTAAGATCAGCGGGCCTTTCAGCCTGAATATCAATCAGGAAAGCGGATTACTGATTGAAGGTTTTGACACACCACCCTGTGCGATGATGCCACACGGCAAACCGTGGTATGCCGCGCATATTGAACAACTGGGTTATCACAAAGGCATTGATTTACTGGCGTGGTGGATGCAGCGAACCGATCTCACTTTCTCTCCGGCGCTAAAAAAACTGATGGATCAGGTGCGCAAAAAGGTGACCATTCGCTGCATCAATCGTCAGCGGTTTGCCGAAGAGATGCAGATCCTGCGTGAGATTTTCAACTCTGGCTGGCAGCACAACTGGGGATTTGTGCCGTTTACCGAACATGAATTCGCGACCATGGGCGATCAACTTAAATATCTGGTGCCGGACGATATGATCTATATCGCTGAGATTGATTCTGCACCCTGCGCGTTTATTGTCGGCTTGCCGAACATCAACGAGGCGATTGCCGATCTGAACGGATCGCTCTTTCCCTTCGGCTGGGCAAAATTGCTGTGGCGTTTGAAAGTCAGCGGTGTGCGAACTGCGCGAGTACCGCTGATGGGCGTGCGCGACGAGTATCAGTTCAGCCGCATCGGCCCGGTGATTGCGCTGTTATTGATTGAAGCCTTACGCGATCCGTTTGCCCGCCGGAAGATCGATGCGCTGGAGATGTCATGGATCCTCGAAACCAATACAGGCATGAATAACATGCTGGAACGCATTGGGGCGGAGCCGTACAAGCGTTACCGATTGTATGAAAAGCAGATTTAATACCAGCTAACTCAGGTTCATCTCCAGCGGCACCGCCGAGCGAATCAAATGGTGGCCTTCCAGCTCGATATCGTGGAGATTCTTTTTCACGGTCCGCACATGATCGCGTGCTGCGCGCTGGGCGACGTGCGGCAGCCGCTGCAACACCGCGTTGTAGATCCGCGCATGCTGGCGATCGATCTGCTTTTTTTGCTGTGGTCGATGGTAGAGATTATTTACGCTGGCAAACACTGAATTAAACATCAGATCGGTCAATGATTGCAGCGTAAACACCAGCACCTGATTGTGAGAAGCCTGACAAATGGCGAGATGGAAAGTGTGATCCAACTGCGCATGTTCGATCAGCGAAATCTCTTTGTTGTTCTCACTGGCGGCGAGCATTTTTTCATAACAGCGGGTTATCACAACAAAATCAGCCTGCGTTCCCAGCGTTGCCGCCAGCCTTGCCGATTCGCCCTCCAGTAATGCGCGAACGTCGAGCAGATCGTACAGCGTTCGCGGCTGCGTACTGAACAGATGGATCAGCGGGCTGGTGTCCTGCACCCGATTAAGCCGTGCGACACGAGAATCGCGACCCTGCGCCGTTTCAATAATCCCGCGCCCGCGCAGCACGGTCAGCCCTTCACGCAGTGCGGAGCGTGAGAAGCCGAGCTTTTCACACAGTCGACGTTCCGAGGGAAGCGGCTGACCGACCTTCAGTACGCCGTCGATAATTAACCGTTCGATACTCTCTGCAACCACTTCGCAAATAGGGCGACGTTCATCTTTCATTCCCGGACCTCGTGCACAGGTAGGACCAATTTTTCTGTTCTTAACTCGCAAAACACGCACATCACGTAAGTGATTATGTTACATCAATTTAACATTGAGTTAACCAAGACAAGGTCACAGAGCTGGAAAAAAAATGGTCTGACCGGTAGCTAAAGAGATAGACGAAAACGAAAAGCCCGCTTAATAACTGTTCACAGAAGCAGCGCGCAAAAATCAGCTGCCACACAACACAACAAAGCGAAGCCTACTCATGAGCATCTTGTACGAAGAGCGTCTTGATGGCGCTTTACCCGATGTCGACCGCACATCGGTACTGATGGCACTGCGTGAGCATGTCCCTGGACTTGAGATCCTGCATACCGATGAGGAGATCATTCCTTACGAGTGTGACGGGTTGAGCGCGTATCGCACGCGTCCATTACTGGTTGTTCTGCCTAAGCAAATGGAACAGGTGACAGCGATTCTTGCTGTCTGCCATCGCCTGCGTGTACCGGTGGTGACCCGTGGTGCAGGCACCGGGCTTTCTGGTGGCGCGCTGCCGCTGGAAAAAGGTGTGTTGTTGGTGATGGCGCGCTTTAAAGAGATCCTCGACATTAACCCCGTTGGTCGCCGCGCGCGCGTGCAGCCTGGAGTGCGTAACCTGGCGATCTCCCAGGCCGTTGCGCCGCATAATCTCTACTACGCACCGGACCCTTCCTCACAAATAGCCTGTTCAATTGGCGGCAATGTGGCGGAAAATGCCGGTGGCGTCCACTGCCTGAAATATGGTCTGACCGTACATAACCTGCTGAAAATTGAAGTGCAAACGCTGAACGGCGAGGCGCTGACGCTGGGATCGGACGCGCTGGATTCACCTGGTTTTGACCTGCTGGCGCTGTTCACCGGATCGGAAGGTATGCTCGGCGTGACCACCGAAGTGACGGTAAAACTGCTGCCGAAGCCGCCCGTGGCGCGGGTTCTGTTAGCCAGCTTTGACTCGGTAGAAAAAGCCGGACTTGCAGTTGGTGACATCATCGCCAATGGCATTATCCCCGGCGGGCTGGAGATGATGGATAACCTGTCGATCCGCGCGGCGGAAGATTTTATTCATGCCGGTTATCCCGTCGACGCCGAAGCGATTTTGTTATGCGAGCTGGACGGCGTGGAGTCTGACGTACAGGAAGACTGCGAGCGGGTTAACGACATCTTGTTGAAAGCGGGCGCGACTGACGTCCGTCTGGCACAGGACGAAGCAGAGCGCGTACGTTTCTGGGCCGGTCGCAAAAATGCGTTCCCGGCGGTAGGACGTATCTCCCCGGATTACTACTGCATGGATGGCACCATCCCGCGTCGCGCCCTGCCTGGCGTACTGGAAGGCATTGCCCGTTTATCGCAGCAATATGATTTACGTGTTGCCAACGTCTTTCATGCCGGAGATGGCAACATGCACCCGTTAATCCTTTTCGATGCCAACGAACCCGGTGAATTTGCCCGCGCGGAAGAGCTGGGTGGGAAGATCCTCGAACTCTGCGTTGAAGTTGGCGGCAGCATCAGTGGGGAACATGGCATCGGGCGAGAAAAAATCAATCAAATGTGCGCCCAGTTCAACAGCGATGAAATCACGACCTTCCATGCGGTCAAGGCGGCGTTTGACCCCGATGGTTTGCTGAACCCTGGGAAAAACATTCCCACGCTACACCGCTGTGCTGAATTTGGTGCCATGCATGTGCATCACGGTCATTTACCTTTCCCTGAACTGGAGCGTTTCTGATGCTACGCGAGTGTGATTACAGCCAGGCGCTGCTGGAGCAGGTGAATCAGGCAATTAGCGATAAAACGCCGCTGGTGATTCAGGGCAGCAATAGCAAAGCCTTTTTAGGTCGCCCTGTCACCGGGCAAACGCTGGATGTGCGTTGTCATCGCGGCATTGTTAATTACGACCCGACCGAGCTGGTGATAACCGCGCGTGCCGGAACGCCGCTGGTGGCGATTGAAGCGGCGCTGGAGAGCGCCGGGCAAATGCTCCCCTGCGAGCCTCCGCATTATGGTGAAGAAGCCACCTGGGGCGGGATGGTCGCCTGCGGGCTGGCGGGGCCGCGTCGCCCGTGGAGCGGTTCGGTCCGCGATTTTGTCCTCGGCACGCGCATCATTACCGGCGCTGGAAAACATCTGCGTTTTGGTGGCGAAGTGATGAAAAACGTTGCCGGATACGATCTCTCACGGTTAATGGCCGGAAGCTACGGTTGTCTTGGCGTGCTCACTGAAATCTCGATGAAAGTGTTACCGCGACCGCGCGCCTCCCTGAGCCTGCGTCGGGAAATCAGCCTGCAAGAAGCCATGAACGAAATCGCCCAGTGGCAACTCCAGCCGCTACCCATTAGTGGCTTATGTTACTTCGACAATGCGTTGTGGATCCGCCTTGAGGGCGGCGAAGGATCGGTAAAAGCGGCGCGTGAACTGCTGGGGGGCGAAGAGGTTGCGGGTCAGTTCTGGCAGCAATTGCGTGAACAACAACTGCCGTTCTTCTCGTTACCAGGTACCTTATGGCGCATTTCATTACCCAGTGATGCGCCGATGATGGATTTACCCGGCGAGCAACTGATCGACTGGGGCGGTGCGTTACGCTGGCTGAAATCGACAGCCGAGGACAATCAAATCCATCGCATCGCCCGCAACGCTGGCGGTCATGCGACCCGCTTTAGTGCCGGAGATGGTGGCTTTGCCCCGCTACCGGCTCCTTTATTCCGCTATCACCAGCAGCTTAAACAGCAGCTCGACCCTTGCGGCGTGTTTAACCCCGGTCGCATGTACGCGGAACTTTGAGGAGCAGGCTATGCAAACCCAATTAACTGAAGAGATGCGGCAGAACGCGCGGGCGCTGGAAGCCGACAGCATCCTACGCGCCTGTGTTCACTGTGGATTTTGTACCGCAACCTGCCCAACCTATCAGCTTCTGGGCGATGAACTGGACGGGCCGCGCGGGCGCATCTATCTGATTAAACAGGTGCTGGAAGGCAACGAAGTCACGCTTAAAACACAGGAGCATCTCGATCGCTGCCTCACTTGCCGCAATTGTGAAACCACCTGTCCTTCTGGTGTGCGCTATCACAATTTGCTGGATATCGGGCGTGATATTGTCGAGCAGAAAGTGAAACGCCCACTGCCGGAGCGAATACTGCGCGAAGGATTGCGCCAGGTAGTGCCGCGTCCGGCGGTCTTCCGTGCGCTGACGCAGGTAGGGCTGGTGCTGCGACCGTTTTTACCGGAACAGGTCAGAGCAAAACTGCCTGCCGAAACGGTGAAAGCTAAACCGCGTCCGCCGCTGCGCCATAAGCGTCGGGTTTTAATGCTGGAAGGCTGCGCCCAGCCTACGCTTTCGCCCAACACCAACGCGGCAACTGCGCGAGTGCTGGATCGTCTGGGGATCAGCGTCATGTCAGCTAACGAAGCAGGCTGTTGTGGCGCGGTGGACTATCATCTTAATGCGCAGGAGAAAGGGCTGGCGCGGGCGCGCAATAATATTGATGCCTGGTGGCCCGCGATTGAAGCAGGTGCTGAGGCAATTTTGCAAACCGCCAGCGGTTGCGGCGCGTTTGTCAAAGAGTACGGGCAGATGCTGAAAAACGATGCGTTATATGCCGATAAAGCGCGTCAAGTCAGTGAACTGGCGGTCGATTTAGTCGAGCTTCTGCGCGAGGAACCGCTGGAAAAACTGGCAATTCGCGGCGATAAAAAACTGGCCTTCCACTGCCCGTGTACCCTACAACATGCGCAAAAGCTGAACGGCGAAGTGGAAAAAGTGTTGCTTCGTCTTGGATTTACCTTAACGGACGTTCCCGACAGCCATCTGTGCTGCGGTTCAGCGGGAACATATGCGTTAACGCATCCCGATCTGGCACGCCAGCTGCGGGATAACAAAATGAATGCGCTGGAAAGCGGCAAACCGGAAATGATCGTCACCGCCAACATTGGTTGCCAGACGCATCTGGCGAGCGCCGGTCGTACCTCTGTGCGTCACTGGATTGAAATTGTAGAACAAGCCCTTGAAAAGGAATAACAAAATGAAAACTAAAGTCATTCTTAGCCAGCAAATGGCGAGTGCAATTATTGCCGCAGGTCAGGAAGAGGCGCAGAAAAATAACTGGTCTGTTTCCATTGCTGTTGCCGATGACGGCGGTCATCTGCTGGCGTTAAGTCGCATGGACGATTGCGCGCCGATTGCGGCTTACATCTCCCAGGAGAAAGCGCGTACCGCCGCGCTGGGGCGTCGTGAAACTAAGGGCTATGAAGAGATGGTGAACAACGGACGTACCGCGTTCGTGACTGCGCCGTTATTAACGTCGCTGGAAGGCGGCGTACCGGTTGTTGTGGATGGGCAAATTATTGGTGCCGTGGGCGTTTCTGGTTTAACCGGAGCACAGGATGCGCAGGTCGCGAAAGCGGCAGCAGCGGTGTTGGCGAAATAAGCGAAAACGAGGAGATAAACAATGAGTCAAACCATAACCCAGGGCCGTTTACGCATTGACGCCAATTTTAAACGTTTTGTGGATGAAGAAGTTTTACCGGGAACAGGGCTGGACGCTGCGGCGTTCTGGCGCAATTTTGATGAGATCGTTCATGATCTGGCACCAGAAAATCGTCAGTTGCTGGCAGAACGCGATCGCATTCAGGCGGCGCTTGATGAGTGGCATCGCAGCAATCCGGGGCCGGTAAAAGATAAAGCGGCCTATAAATCTTTCCTGCGTGAACTGGGCTACCTGGTGCCGCAACCGGAGCGCGTGACGGTGGAAACCACGGGCATTGACAGCGAAATCACCAGCCAGGCGGGGCCGCAGCTGGTGGTTCCGGCAATGAACGCCCGCTACGCGCTGAACGCGGCGAACGCTCGCTGGGGCTCACTGTACGATGCGTTATACGGCAGCGACATCATCCCGCAGGAAGGGGCGATGGTCAGCGGCTACGATCCGCAACGCGGTGAGCAGGTTATCGCCTGGGTTCGGCGTTTCCTCGATGAATCACTACCGCTGGAAAACGGCAGCTATCAGGATGTGGTGGCGTTTAAGGTGGTCGATAAACAATTACGCATCCAGTTGAAAAATGGTAAAGAAACCACGTTACGTACCCCGGCGCAGTTTGTCGGTTACCGTGGCGATGCCGCTGCGCTGACCTGCATTTTGCTGAAAAATAACGGCCTGCATATTGAACTGCAAATTGATGCCAACGGGCGGATTGGCAAAGACGATCCGGCGCACATCAACGATGTTATCGTCGAAGCTGCTATCAGTACCATTCTCGACTGCGAAGATTCGGTCGCGGCGGTTAATGCGGAAGATAAAATCCTGCTGTACCGTAACCTGCTGGGCCTGATGCAGGGGACTCTGCAAGAGAAAATGGAGAAAAACGGTCGGCAAATCGTGCGTAAACTGAATGACGATCGTCATTACACCGCCGCCGATGGCTCTGAAATTTCTCTGCACGGACGCTCGCTGCTGTTTATCCGCAACGTGGGTCATTTGATGACCATTCCTGTGATTTGGGACAGCGAAGGCAATGAAATCCCGGAAGGCATTCTTGATGGCGTCATGACTGGCGCGATTGCCCTCTATGATTTAAAAGTGCAGAAAAACTCGCGCACTGGCAGCGTCTATATTGTGAAACCGAAAATGCACGGTCCGCAGGAAGTGGCGTTCGCCAACAAACTGTTTACCCGCATTGAGACAATGCTCGGTATGGCACCGAATACCCTGAAAATGGGCATTATGGATGAAGAACGTCGGACCTCGCTGAACTTGCGTAGCTGTATCGCTCAGGCGCGCAACCGCGTGGCGTTCATCAATACCGGTTTCCTCGACCGTACCGGCGATGAAATGCATTCGGTGATGGAAGCTGGCCCGATGCTGCGTAAAAATCAGATGAAATCGACGCCGTGGATCAAAGCCTACGAGCGTAATAACGTGCTTTCCGGTCTGTTCTGTGGGCTGCGCGGTAAAGCGCAAATTGGTAAAGGCATGTGGGCAATGCCGGACCTGATGGCAGACATGTACAGCCAGAAGGGCGACCAACTGCGTGCCGGGGCAAACACAGCCTGGGTTCCGTCACCAACCGCTGCTACGCTCCATGCGCTGCACTACCACCAAACCAACGTACAGAGCGTGCAAGCCAACATTGCCCAGACCGAGTTTAATGCTGAATTTGAACCGCTGCTGGACGATCTGCTGACTATTCCGGTTGCTGAAAACGCTAACTGGTCGGCGCAAGAGATCCAACAAGAGCTGGATAACAACGTGCAGGGGATTCTGGGGTACGTGGTGCGCTGGGTGGAGCAGGGGATTGGTTGTTCAAAAGTGCCGGATATTCACAATGTGGCGCTGATGGAAGACCGCGCAACGCTGCGTATCTCCAGCCAGCATATCGCCAACTGGTTACGTCACGGTATTCTGACCAAAGAACAGGTGCAGGCGTCGCTGGAGAATATGGCGAAAGTGGTTGATCAGCAAAACGCTGGCGATCCGGCTTATCGTCCGATGGCGGGGAATTTCGCTAACTCGTGTGCTTTTAAAGCTGCCAGCGATTTAATCTTCCTCGGCGTGAAACAGCCAAACGGCTATACCGAACCGTTATTACACGCCTGGCGTTTACGCGAAAAAGAAAGTCATTAATAGCGTCAAAAAAGCCCCGGCAAGTTTTATTGTCGGGGCTATGATAGTAACTGCGGTAGTACATTTATCCCGGAAATAACCGGAGCGATTATCAGGGTTTAACAATATTAAATACCCGTAGCGCATTACTAGCGGGCCTAAAACAACAATATGGACATCTTAACGATACTCTGCGCCTGCGTGTGCGGAACAGAAACCTTACCCGATATACTTGTTATGCCAGAGGTAGCAATTGCGTTAGCGGCGTACTGTTGCTGTAAAGTATAACGCCTATATTTTACAGTTCAGTCCTCTTTTGCTTATTACAACCTTAAGTATATCAAGCATATAAAGATAATAAGAGACTGAACAATATGGTTACCTGGACCCAAATGTATATGCCGATGGGAGGACTGGGGCTATCCGCTCTGGTCGCCCTGATCCCGATAATATTCTTCTTCGTTGCACTCGCGGTATTACGTCTGAAAGGACATGTCGCTGGAGCAATAACCCTTATATTATCTATCCTGATTGCAATATTCGCCTTTAAAATGCCGATTGATATGGCTTTTGCTGCTGCGGGCTATGGCTTTATTTATGGATTATGGCCTATTGCGTGGATTATTGTCGCGGCGGTGTTCCTCTATAAATTAACCGTTGCCAGCGGTCAGTTCGATATTATCCGCAGCTCGGTTATCTCCATCACCGACGATCAGCGTTTGCAGGTGTTACTGATTGGTTTCTCCTTTGGTGCGTTGCTGGAAGGAGCGGCTGGCTTTGGTGCGCCGGTGGCGATTACTGGCGCACTGCTGGTGGGCCTGGGCTTCAAACCGTTATACGCGGCGGGGCTGTGTCTGATTGCCAATACTGCGCCGGTGGCGTTTGGTGCGTTGGGCGTGCCGATTCTGGTCGCCGGTCAGGTAACGGGAATCGATCCGTTCCACATTGGCGCAATGGCGGGACGTCAGTTACCGTTCCTGTCGGTTCTTGTGCCGTTCTGGCTGGTAGCAATGATGGACGGCTGGAAAGGGGTGAAAGAGACGTGGCCAGCGGCGCTGGTTGCTGGGGGAAGCTTCGCTGTCACTCAGTTCTTTACCTCTAACTATATTGGTCCGGAACTGCCGGATATTACTTCGGCGCTGGTGAGTATCGTCTCACTCGCTTTATTCCTTAAAGTCTGGCGGCCGAAAAATACCGAAACGGCAATCAGCATGGGACAATCCGCAGGTGCGATGGTGGTAAATAAGCCATCTTCTGGCGGTCCCGTGCCTTCAGAATATAGTCTGGGGCAAATCATTCGAGCGTGGTCACCGTTTTTAATCTTAACGGTGCTGGTCACCATCTGGACCATGAAGCCGTTTAAAGCGTTATTTGCTCCGGGCGGCGCGTTTTATTCACTGGTGATTAATTTCCAGATCCCTCATTTGCATCAACAAGTGTTGAAAGCGGCACCCATTGTCGCCCAACCAACGCCAATGGATGCGGTGTTTAAATTCGACCCTCTCTCGGCTGGCGGCACCGCTATTTTTATTGCGGCGATTATCTCTATCTTCATCCTCGGTGTGGGGATCAAGAAAGGTATTGGCGTCTTTGCCGAAACGCTAATTAGTCTGAAGTGGCCGATACTGTCGATTGGCATGGTGCTGGCGTTCGCCTTCGTCACCAACTATTCCGGCATGTCCACCACGCTGGCGCTGGTACTGGCAGGTACAGGCGTGATGTTCCCGTTTTTCTCACCGTTCCTCGGCTGGCTGGGGGTATTCCTTACCGGCTCGGACACTTCTTCAAACGCCCTGTTTGGTTCACTGCAATCGACCACGGCGCAGCAAATCAACGTCTCTGACACTCTGCTGGTGGCAGCAAATACCAGCGGCGGCGTAACTGGCAAGATGATCTCCCCGCAATCTATCGCCGTGGCTTGCGCCGCGACGGGCATGGTGGGCCGAGAATCTGAACTGTTCCGCTACACCGTGAAGCACAGTCTGATTTTTGCCAGCGTTATCGGCGTTATCACCCTGCTGCAGGCGTATGTGTTTACCGGGATGTTAGTCTCGTAAATCAATAAAGCCGGATGATCGTTAATATCATCCGGCTTCATTTACATTATTCTGTCTTATTAATTGAAAATTATTTCTCGCTTTATTATCCATGCAGCAATAATGTTTTGCGTTCAGATAACCTGCTAAATAATTAAGAGCGTGAGAACATCTATTTTTTTATCACGCAAAACAAGTCTGTATTAATTATGTTCGCTTGATGAGCAAACACCGTTCTATCTGTTGCTTTTGCAATCTTAATCGTTAAAACTACCAACAAATTTATATAGTTACGTTGTGAAATGTTGTTAATTTTTTGTTTGTTGAAATTTCGTAAAAATAGCCAGATAGACATCGTATAGGGGGGTGATGATGCCAACTTACTGATTTAGTGTATGATGGTGTTTTTGAGGT
>OGGS01001725.1_pt1 | contig 14122 bp, 10 predicted proteins | sample 1571281 | NCBI WGS metagenome assembly OGGS01 (sample SAMEA2582042, study PRJEB24529) | metagenome | biome: Human gut stool | place: China | collected 2011 | reverse complement strand
ATATGGGCAAGGCGCTGCTCATCTCGGAGTGCAACGGTCACATGTACCCCACCAAAGCCTTTGACGATGGCCCTCATCGACAGGAGCACGCCTTGCGGCACGTCCGGGTGCAGAACGCCGCCTATGCCAGCGGAGAGCACGCCGGGTGCTTTGGCTGGTGCATGTTCGACTACCAGACCCACAAGGACTTTGGCTCCGGGGATCGCATCTGCTACCACGGTGTGCTGGATAGTTTCCGCAACCCAAAGCTGGCGGCAGCGGTCTATGCCAGTCAGGGCGATACTGACCCGGTGCTGGCGGTCAGCTCCTCCATGGACATTGGCGATAACCCCGCCGGGCAGCTGGGCACGGCCTATGTTTTCAGCAATGCCCAACAGGTAAGGCTTTACAAAAACGATGTGTTCGTCACCGCCCTGCGCCAAAGCGAATGGACGGCGCTGCCCCACCCTCCCTTTGCGATGGACGATCCCATTGGCGAGCTGCTGGAAACGCAGGAGCACTTTTCCCCCGCCAAGGCAGCCGCTGTGCGGGACTGCCTGCTGGCCGCCGGAAAATACGGCTTGGCGGGACTGCCGCTGGCCTACAAGGTCAAATTCGGCTGGTGTATGCTGCACTACAAAATGACCTTTGAGGATGGCGTGGCGCTTTACGGCAAATATGTGGGCAACTGGGGCGGCGAAGCTACCCGCTGGCGGTTCGATGCCGTGCAGGACGGCAACGTGGTGCGCAGCGTGACCCTCTGCCCCAGTGCAAAGCTGCACTTGGAAGTCAAGGTCAGCCGGACGGCTCTTCGGGAAAAAGATACTTACGATATGGCCGCTGTCCGGGTGCGCATTCTGGACGAGAACGACACCCCAGCCCCCTACGCACAGTTCCCGGTGCAGTTTGCGGTGGAGGGCAGCGCCGCCCTTGTGGGTCCACAGACCGCCGTTGCCGAGGGCGGCATGACCGGAACCTATCTGCGCACCGTGGGCACTGCCGGAGAAGCCCTGCTGACCGTTTCTGCACCGCAGACCCAGCCCGTTGTGCTGCGGTTCACCATTGAAAAGGAGGACGCTGTATGGAACTGACCCTGAAACAAAAAACCGCATTCGGCATTGGTGCCGTGGGCAAGGATATGGTATACGCCCTGTCGGCTTCTTACGTCATGTATTATTATCAGGATGTGCTGGGGCTTTCGGCCAGCTTTGTGGGCGTCGTGCTCATGGCTGCCCGGTTCTTTGATGCCTTCAACGACCCCTTTATGGGGGTTCTGGTGGCAAAGACCCGCACCCGCTGGGGACGTTTCCGTCCGTGGATCTTTTCCGGCACGCTGCTCAATGCGCTGGTGCTCTACGCCCTGTTTGCCGCCCCGGTGCTGGACGAAGCAGCGCTGATGGTCTATTTCAGCGTGATGTACATCCTGTGGGGTGTCACCTATACCATGATGGATATCCCCTACTGGTCCATGATTCCGGCCGTGACCCACACCCCAAAAGACCGGGAGAACCTTTCCATGGTGGGGCGTACCTGTGCAGGCGTTGGCTCTGCCCTCATCGCTATGTTCACCATGCTGCTGGTGGGAGCCCTTGGCGGCGACAGCGAGCGCGCTGGCTTCCGCTGGGTGGCATTGATCGTAGCGGTAATTTTTGCAGTGACAGAGCTGGTGTGCTGCATTTCCATGAAAGAAACCACCCCCAGTGAGATGAAGACCGCCACCGTAAAGGAGATGTTCTCCGCCCTGTTCCGCAACGATCAGGCTATGGTAGTGGTGGGCAGCATTGTGCTGATCAACTCGGCGCTGTACCTTACCTCCAACTTCATCATCTATTTCTTCAAGTACGACCTTGGCGGTGCAGGCTGGAAAGCCACCTACACCCTGTTTTCCACCGTGGGCGGTGCGGCGCAGATTCTTGGCATGATGGTGCTTTACCCCTTGCTGCGCAAAAAGTTCAGCAGTACGCAGGTATTTTACCTGAGCCTTTTGCTGGCGCTGTGCGGCTACGGCATGCTGCTGGTGTTCTGCCTGACCGGCCTTTCCCATAGCCTTGCCCTGCTGTGCATTCCGGGCGTGGTGGTGTTCGCCTGCAACGGTATGCTGACCGTGCTGACCACCCTGTTCCTTTCCAACAGCGTGGATTACGGTCAGCTCAAGACCGGACGCCGGGAGGAGAGCGTCATCTTTTCCATGCAGACCTTTGTGGTCAAGGCTGCCTCCGGTGTGGCGGTATTCCTGACCGGCATCGGGCTGGACCTCATCGGTCTTGTGGGCAACACGGAGGAGACCGGCCCGGTGGCAGTACAAAGCGCCGGAACCCTGCTGGGTCTGCGCCTGATGATGACCGTTCTGCCCATGCTGGTGCTGGCTGGTGCGCTGGTGCTGTTCCGCCGCAAGTTTGTTCTGACCGATGCCCGCGCTGCCGAGATCAGCGCACAGCTCCACGGGGAGGAAACGCACCATGACTGAAACGCTGCACTGGTATGCGGAAACTTCCGGCGGCGTGCAGACAGGCACCTGCACGGTCACGGAGAATGGCGGTGCGCTGCATCTGACGGCAGACCTGCCCGCCGGGACGCTGAAGGCGGTGCGTGCCGAGATGCCGTGGACGATGGAAGCAGACGAGCGTCTGTTCATGAACGGCTACCAGACATGGACCTACAGCCCGGAGCTAAACCGGAACGGCAAGCTGCGCGGCACCGATCACATCCACGGCTTTCTGCGCAAGAAATACGCCTCTGACCGCTACGGCGATTATCACTTTGTACCTTACGGGCATCAAAAAGGGCAGAGCCACGGCTTTTCCTACTGCTATTTCCGCAAGGGCACACAGTTCCGGCTGGTGGCATCGCTGGACGAGAAGCCGGGCTACACCATCCTCCGCTACGACAGCGGCAAAGCCCTGCTGACGCTGGAGCGTGACTGCGCCGGGGTGGAGCACCCCGGCGGCAGTTTCCCACTCCTTGACCTGTTTTTTGCCGAGGGCAGCGAGGCCGAGGTGTTCGACGGCTGGTTTCAGGCTATGGGCATCAAGCCCCGGACCGAAAAGAAGCTGGCGGGCTATTCCAGCTGGTACAACCGCTATCAGGACATCACCGAGGATACCATCCGGGAGGACCTGACCGGATGTCGCAGCCTGCTTTGTCTGGGAGACCTGTTCCAGATCGACGATGGCTGGGAGCCCAAGGTGGGCGACTGGCTGGAAACAGATGCACAGAAATTCCCCCACGGGCTGAAAGGCATGGTGGAGGAAATTCACGCCGCCGGATTTCAGGCTGGGCTATGGCTTGCGCCCTTTGTGTGCGAAAAGAACTCTGCCCTTTTCCGGCAGCACCCGGACTGGCTGCTGAAAGTGGACGGCAAACCGTGGTGCTGCGGCAGTAACTGGAGCAGTTTCTATGCGCTGGATATCGACAACCCAGCCGTGCTGGACTATCTGCGCAGGGTGTTCGACCGGGTGCTGAACGACTGGGGCTTCGACCTTGTCAAGCTGGATTTTCTGTACGGCGCTGCGCCCTTTGGCAACGCCCGCGAGAGCCGGGCAGGCCGGATGTACCGTGCTATGGAGCTGCTGCGTAGCTGGTGCGGGCAAAAGCAGATTCTCGGCTGCGGCGTACCGGTGATGCCGGCTTTCGGGCTGGTGGATTACTGCCGTGTCAGCTGTGACGTAGGGCTGGACTGGGACGATGTGTGGTATATGCGCCTGTTCCACCGGGAGCGGGTGTCCACAAAGCAGGCCATCAACAACACGCTATTCCGGCGGCAGCTCAATGGCCGTGCCTATGGTAGCGACCCGGATGTGTTCTTTCTCCGGGAGGAAAACTGCAAGCTGACGGCAGAGCAAAAACGCACCCTTGCCACGGTCAATGCCCTGCTGGGCAATGTATTCCTTACCTCGGATATGCCGTCCCGCTACACGGATGCGCAGCGGGCAGAGTATCGCCGTCTGCGCAGGGTGTTTGAACATGCAAAACAGGTAGAAGTAGAGACAGAAAATGGTGTGATTACGATCCGGTATTCTCTGGATGAGAAACGTCAAGAGCTGCGGTGCAGTGCTATTTATAGAGAATAATGAGGGCGTAAAATCAGCTTCACTCTTTTTCGTTGGCCAGATGTTTCTTTATGTGAAACGCAACGAACGTCTTCATCAGAAAGTGGCTCACGCCGAAAGCTGTATAAGCAGATAAAATGAAAACGCCGCCAGCGTACCGTGTGATGATTTCACATGATACGCTGACGGCGTTTTTGCGCTATGAGGGGCGTAACATCCAAATTCTACACTGAACCCGCCCTCGACCTGTTTTCAAGGACGAAAACGGTTCAGACTGTAAAATGATGTCAAAACAATATTGGACGAATCACCGAACTATATTACTGGACTTTTGACATCAAGAGTACGCATTCCACATGTTTCGTCCTCGGGAAAAGATCCACCGGCTGCACCTTTTCTGCATGATATCCATTCTGCTCCAGCCATGCGGCGTCTCGGGCGGCGGTGGCAGGGTTGCAGCTGACATACACCACCCGGCGGGGTGCCATGCGTACCACGGCAGACAGTGTGGCTTCGTCGCAGCCCTTGCGGGGCGGGTCCAGCATTACGATGTCCGGGTGCAGGCCCTCGGCGGCCAGCTGGGTGGCAGCCTGGCCGGCATCGGCGCAGAAGAAGCGGCTCTTGGCAGCTACGGCCTCGCCCATGCGGGCAGCGTTGGCCTTGGCGCTCTCGATGGCCTCCGGCACGATCTCTACGCCGATCAGCTCCCGGCATTGACCTGCCATGGAAAGGCCAATGGTGCCCATGCCGCAGTAGAGATCCAGCAGTGTGTCGTCCGGGGTCAGCTGCGCGTACTGCGCGGCAACCCCGTACAGCCGCTCGGCGGCTAGCGTGTTGACCTGATAGAAGGACAGCGGCCCCAGACGCACCGGTACGCCGCAGAGAGTGTCCTCAATGTAGCCCGGACCGTACAGGATATGGTTCTCGCTGCCCAAAATGACGTTGGTGTTTTTGGCATTGACGTTGAGCAAAATAGTGCTGATAGCCGGAAACTGCTCCCGCAGCACGGTGCAAAGCTGCTCTGCGTGGGGCAGTTTTGCCCGGGTGCATACAAGGCACACCATGATCTGCCCGCTGTGCGCACCGCGCCGCAGGAAGATGTGCCGCACCAGACCTTTGCCGCTCTGCTCATCGTAGGGGCGGATGCCCTGCTGTGCAAAAAAGGCGCACAGCGCATTGCCGATCTCGTTCAGCACGCTGGGCTGCAGCTTGCAGTCCGGGCAGGGGACGATGCGGTGGGTGCGTCCGGCGAAAAAGCCGATGCAAGGCGCACCGCTCTTGTCCACGCCCACAGGGAACTGCACCTTGTTGCGGTAGCGGTCCACCTCCGGGGAGGGCAGGATATCCAGCACCGGAACCTCCAGCCCGCCGATACGGCGGAAGGCATCCAACACGCTTTCCTGTTTGGCGCGCAGCTCTGCGGCGTAGTCCAGATGCCGCAGGCTGCACCCGCCGCAGGGGCCTGCTACCGGGCAGTCCACCGGAATGCGGTCCGGCGAGGGGGTGAGCAGCTCGTCCAGAATGCCAAAGGCATACCGGCCGCAGTCCTTTACAATGCGCACCCGGGCTTCGTCCCCCGGAGCAGTGCCGGGTACGAACACGGCCTCGCCATCGGCACTGTGTGCAACGCCGCTGCCGTCGCTGGAAAGGCGCTCAATGCGCAGGGTCAGGATCTGGTTTTTCTGTAAAGGCATGGTTTCTCCTTGTGTGATGGGCTCAGGTTACAGTTGGGCAGGGCCTGCCGGGTCGGCGTCCTGCTGGGCGGCAAAATACTTGCTGGGCGGCACGCCCTTGGCGCGCTTGAACACCCGCGAGAAGTAGAACTGGTCAAAGAAGCCTACCGACACCGCCACCTCCGCAATGGAAAGGTTGCCTGCGCGCAGCAGCTTGCAGGCTTCGTTGATGCGGTACTCGGTCAGGTAGTCGATGGGGCTTTTGCCCACGTTCAACATGAACACCCGGTACAGGTGGCTGCGGGAAACCCCCACACTCTTGGCTACATCATCAATGGAGATGTCGTGGGAGTAGTTGAACTGGATGTACTTGATGGCGTTCAGCACATACTGGCTGGAAGAGGAGGCCGTGTGAGGCTTGCCTGCACTGGTCTCCCGCATCAATGCGGCGATGAACAGGTACAGATACCCCACCATGGCGGCCTCGTCCTGCGGCTGCAATCCGCGGGAGGAATAGATGTTGTTCAGGGCTGCCCGCATCCCGTCCGGGTCGCTGGTGTGGTGCACGGGGGCATCGTCCGTAAAGGGCAGTTGCGCAGCAAGCTTGTGGGCACAGGCACCGTTAAAGCCCACCCAGCTGTACTCCCACGGCTGCTGCTCGTCGGCGGTGTAGCGGATCAGCTGGCTGGGGCGGGCGAAGAACAGATCGCCCTCGCTTACCTCCCAAGTGCGGCCGCCTACCTCAAAGATGCCCTTGCCGGATACCACCAGATGGATCAGGTAGTGGTCGCGGATACCGGGACCCCATGTCTGCCCCGGAGCGCAGCGCTCCAGGCCGCAATTGAAGATGGACAATTCAATGTTGTTGGTATAGTTCTGCTTAAAGGATTGCTTATAAACGTCTGGCATGGCAGCTTTACCTCCGTCCTGTCACATTCTGCACCCAGTATACCATAGAACGCCCTGCAAATTCAACAAAAGTACATCTTATTCTTTGCAACTGACGCCGAAATTTGGATTTTTAGGTCAAATAAATTGAAAAAAAGCCCGAAATGCTTTACAATAGGCAAAAAGAGCAGAATCGTTCATTCTGGAGGGGAGGAGCTGTCATGGCCACCAGTGCACAACTCAGAAAACAGATCCTGCAGGGCAGCTGGGACGCCGCACTTGCTGCACTTTACGGGACAGACCCGGCGGTGCTGCACCGGCAGCGCGGGCGCTATGCGGCCGCGCTGGAGCAGTTCGAGCTGTATTTCGGCCCAGGGCGGCAGGTGCAGGTGTACTCTGCACCCGGGCGCGCAGAGCTGGGCGGCAACCACACGGATCATCAGGGGGGCTACGGCCTTGCGGCGGCGGTCACGCTGGATCTGGTGGCGGTGGCGGCCCGCAACACAGATGGCTATGTGCGGGTCAAGTCCCGGGGGTTCAACAAGCTGGATGTCATTGATCTTGCCACCGCAGAGCCGCAGGCAGGGGAGAGCACTCACTCGGCCAGTTTGATCCGCGGCATTGCCGAGGGCTTCCGCGCGGTGGGCAAGCAGATCGGAGGCTTTGATGCCTATACTGCCAGCGATGTGCTGCGCGGCTCCGGGCTGTCCAGCTCGGCGGCGTTTGAGATGGGCATGGCCTTCATCTGGAACGAGGTATACAGCACCGGGCTAACCCCGGCGGAGCTGGCAGGCATCTGCCAGTATGCGGAAAACACCTATTTCGGCAAGCCCAGCGGTCTTTTGGATCAGCTGACCAGTGCGGTGGGCGGCATTATCTTTGCGGATTTTGCAGAACCGCGCACCCCAAAGATCGAAAAGCTCCATGCAGACGGTCTGCTGCCGGAAGGAATGTTCCTCTGCGTCACCGATACCCGGGGCAGCCACAGCGAACTGACCGGCGAGTTTGCAGCCATCCGGCAGGAGATGGAGCAGGTGGCCGCCTGCTTTGGTAAGCCGTTGCTGGGTCAGGTGGAACAGACGGCATTCTGGGCGGCACTGCCTGCCCTGCGCAGCCGCTGCGGAGACCGTGCGGTGCTGCGGGCGATCCATTATTTTGAGGAGAATGCCCGCACGCTGGCACAGCGGGATGCGCTTTATGCAAAGCAGTTCCCCGTGTTTGCAGGTCTGGTGAAGCAGAGCGGACAGGCTTCCTTTGCACTGTGCCAGAACGTGTACTGCACAGCGGATGTGCGGCATCAGGGGCTGTCGGTGGCGCTGGCTTTGAGCCAGAGCATTCTGGAAGGCACCGAGGGCGCGTGGAGGATGCAGGGCGGCGGCTTTGCAGGCACCATCCAAGCCTATGTGCCCGGGCGGCTGCTCGGGCGGTATCATGAAGTCATTGAGCGGGTGTTCGGGCAGGGCAGCTGCCATGTGCTGCGCCTACGGGAGCAGGGTGCAGTCCGTGTGATCTGAACAAAACAAAAAGCCGTGCATGGCCGGAATACTCCGGGATGCACGGCATATTTTTATGGCTTACTGTTGCAGCGAAAAAGGCTGAGGAAGAGAGTTCTCGACCGGCTGGGTGTTTCTCTGCTGTGCACTATCCAGATACTGGACGGCAGTGACGGTAGCCTCGCGGGTGATGCCAAGCAGGCGGCCGATCTGCTGAGAGAGCTTGATCCCGGTCTGCACACCTGTCTTGATCATGCGGAAAAGCAGCATGGGCACAAAGGTGAAGGAAAACGAGATCAGCCCACCGTTCCAGAAGAAATCATTCAAGTGCAGATTGTCAAAAAAGCTGCCGACAGCATCGCCGAATTCGCTGCCGCCAAAGGCAGCGCGCTGCTCCTCGGGGGAGAGGGCTGCGTAGGAAGAGGGCAGCTGAAGCTTTTTCATAAATAAGAACACTCCTTTCCGGGTCGATCGAAGATCAGCACAGAGCTACCAGTGTGGGCAGGCAATTTTGCTGATCGGCCTCCTGTGCGGCCTGTTTGTCAGCCTTATACTGGTCAACGGCATCCTTGAGCTCGGTCACAAAACCCTTGAGGGAAAGATAAATGCTACGTGCCTGAATATAGGCGTAGTAACCGCCCAGACCGGCCAGACCGACCGTGGCGACCTTGCTCCAAGTGTTCAGCTTGCCCCAGTAGTGCCCAATTGCATCACCAACACCCAAACCATCGTTCAGGGCATTCTGCATACCGGAAACTGCAGCCTGGAACGCATAGCGGCCCATCATGCCCAGCAGGTTTACCGTGGCATTGATGCCAAAGGCCATCACCTGCTCCGGAGTGATGTTGATAGAAAGGGCACCGCCCTCGGTATAGGTCATCTCCTCGGCAGAGAGCACAGAGCAGCAGGCGGGCAGCTGCAGCGGGCGCTGATATGTATGATCCATGATGGAAAACTCCTTTCGCACACAGAACTCCCCAAGGGGCAGTTCATCTAGTAACTAAATTGTAGCATATCTGCACAAAAATGACAAGAGAGCGCGGGTTTGAAAATCATGATACATTTGTGAATATATTGTGACGATGCGCTATAAAACTGACTTGAATACGCTATAAACATGCAAAGCTCCTGCTTTTTTACGGCGAAAAAATGTTGTAGCAAAAACGCGCTGAAAAAGGCCAAAAATAAAGGCATCTGCCCGTGCCCGCTGTGCGGGACGCAGCAGCGGATAAAGCAGATGCCTTATGTATTTTACAGGTTGCTAGGTGAAAGGAAAGTGGGGTCACAGTTTTTCCGGCACGCGTTCATACAGCGTGGTCAGTTCGGCGATATGCCCGGCCAATGCAGCGGGCAGGGACTGCGTCAGCCGCCAGTGCCAGTTCGCACCCTGTGTGCTGGGGGTGTTGATGCGGGCCTCGCTGCCCAGATGCAGCCAGTCTGCCAGCGGGATGATGGCGGTGTCCGAAACGCTGGCAAGGCATGCGCAGATCATGCCTTCAGTCAGGTTCTCCGGTGTGCAGCGCAGATACCGGCAGGCGTAAGCCACATCCTCGGCGCTGGCGTTGTTGCGCCAGCCCTCGGTGGTCACATTGTCGTGGGTGCCGGTGTACACCACACTGTTGCGGGGGTAGGTATGGGGCAGATAGTTACCCGACTCCCGGCTGTCGAAGGCAAACTGCATGATCTTCATGCCCGGGTAGCCGCTTTCGGCCAGCATCGCCTTCACCTCCGGGGTCAAGTAGCCCAGATCCTCGGCGATGATATTGCCGCCGCCCAGCGTCTGCTGCATGGCGTGGATAAAGTCCCGGTCGGGACCTTTTTCCCAGTGACCGCCCGCAGCCGTGGTGCTTCCGGCAGGGATGGAATAGTAACTCTCAAAGCCGCGGAAATGGTCGATGCGCACCACATCGTAGATAGAGGTGGCGTGCTTCATGCGCCGCTTCCACCAGTCAAAGCCGGTGGCCTTGTGGGCGGGCCAATCGTACAGCGGGTTGCCCCACAGCTGACCGTCTGCCGCAAAGGCATCCGGCGGACAGCCTGCCACATGGGTCAGGTGCATCTGTCCATCGGTCTGGAACAGCTCCGGGTGGGTCCACAGGTCGCTGGAATCCGGGCTGACGTAGATGGGGATATCGCCCACCAGCAGGACACCCTTGCGGTTGGCATAGGCCTTCAGTGCGTTCCACTGGGTATAGAAGAAGAACTGCACTGCCTTGTGGTAGCAGATCTGGTCAGCCAGCCGTGCCTTTGCGGAGGCAATGGCTTCCGGCTCCCGGCAGCGCAGTGCGTCCGGCCAGTCGGCAAGACCGGCCTGTCCCTGCTCGGCCTTTACCGCCATGAACAGGGCGTAGTCCTCCAGCCAAAAGCTCTGTGCCGCACAGAAATCTTCATAAGCAGGGGAGGGGGCTGCCAGCAGCCGGTCAGCGGCCTTTTTCAGCAGCACCGGGCGCTGGTTGTACAGAGCACCGTAGTCAACGGTGCTCACCGGCTGCGCGGCGGGGATCTCTTCGGCGGTCAGATAGCCATCTGCCGCCAGCAGCCGAAAATCGATAAAGTAGGGGTTTCCGGCAAAGGCGGAAAAGCTCTGGTAGGGGCTGTCGCCATAGCCGGTAGGGCCGATGGGCAGGATCTGCCAATAGGTCTGTTTTGCCTCAGCCAGAAAATCAACGAATGCGGTCGCTTCACTGCCCAGCGTACCGATGCCAAAAGGCCCCGGCAGACTGAACACCGGCATCAAAATGCCGCTTGCACGCATACCGTGCACCTCCTTAGCCCTTTACAGCACCGGCCACGACACCCTCGATGATGTACTTCTGGCAGGTCATGTAGAGGATAATGATGGGGATGATCGCAATGATAATGCAGGCCATCATGGGAGCCAGCTCCACGCGGCCGTAGCCGCCGCGGAAATACTGGATCGCCATGGGGATGGTGCGGTACTTCTTGATATCCAGCACCAGCGTGGGCAGCAGATAGTCGTTCCATACCCACATGACCTCGAGAATGCCGACGGAGATGAGCGTCGGGCGCAGCATGGGAAGGACGACGCTGAAGAACGTGCGGATCGGGCCGCAGCCGTCGATCACGGCGGCCTCCTCGATCTCGAGCGGCAGGCTCTTGACGAAGCCGGAGAACATGAACACGGCGAGGCCCGCGCCGAAGCCGAGGTAGATGACGGGGATGCCAATGGCGACGGCCACCAGGGCATAGCGCCGGAAACTGTACTGTTTCCCTTTGAACCAGGACATGAGGAAGACGGCGGCGACATAGGCCCAGATATAGCCGCCTGTCGGGCCGAACATCTTGCCGGGACCTGCGGTGCCGCCTGTGAAGACGGGGACGCCGATGATGCCGATGCCGATGTAGGCCAGCATGGTGATGGCCGCGTCTTTCGGCGGCAGCAGGAAGGCGACCAGGTTGACGACGAGCGTCTGCAGGGCAATCGGCGACTGGGAAAAGGGCAGGGGAATGATCAAATAGGCAGAAATACAATTCATAGCGATCAACAAGGCGATGCGTGTCAGGCGCATCGTCTTTTCTCTTGAATCAGACATGATAAAAGCGCTCCTTTGCTTACGGACTTCTTCCGTATTATAGCAAAAAAGCGCTTATGAGGTCAACTTTATATGATTTTATATAAGTTGACAATAAAGCTTAGAACAGCTTTTTCAGGCACGGTTCGACCTGAACGCCTTCGCGGGGATCGCTGCCGGACTGGTAGGTGTAGCCGATGGCGTAGTTCAGGAACTGCGTGGCCTTTTTGACGCTGTCGTGCAGGGACTGGCCCTGGAGCAGGGAACCTGTGAGGACGCTGGTGAAGAGGTCGCCTGTGCCGCAGGTGCTGAAGGGGATGCGGTCGACGGTACATTCGTCGAAAGACGTCGTTTGGGCATCGTAGCTGACGACGGTAATCGTTTCGTTGTCCGTGGGGACACTGGTGATGATGATTTGACGTGGTCCCATGGCGGCCAGCTTTTGGCAGAGTTCGAGCATAGTCTTCATGGATGGCGCGCCCTGGGCATAGGGGATGTCGGCCAGCAGGGCAGCTTCGGTATAATTCGGTGTAATGATGGTCGCCTTGGCGATGAGCTTGCGCATTTCCATGACAATATCGGGCTTGAAGACCGGGTAGAGCTTGCCGTCATCGGCCATGGCCGGATCGACGACGACGAGGGTATCCTTCTTGGCGAAGCGGGCGATGGCGTCGAGGACGATGGCGATCTGGCCGGCGTCGGCGAGGAAGCCGCTGTAAATGGCGTCATACGAATAGCCCAGTTTCTGCCATTTATCCATGAATTCCGTCATGTGCGGCGTAAAATCAGAGAAGGTATAGTCGCCATACGTCAGGTTGTTGCTGAAAATAGCCGTCGGGAAGGGGCAGACCTGGAAGCCCATGGCCGAAATGACCGGGATGGCGGCTGTCAGGGAGCAGCGGCCGAAAGAACACATATCGTGGATTGCGAGGACGCGTTTAGTTGCCATAGAAAAAACCTCCTAAAAGTAAACTGTACTATTATTTTATCCCAAGATATAGACCATGTAAATAAGACGGATTGCGGCGATTCTGTCCTGCCTGCTGATTCTCGCAGGGACATAAATATGGTATAATAAAGTTTAACCTGATTCTGCAAGAAGTTTCCTGCCTCTTTAGGCGGTGAGATGAATTGCAGGTTTTTCTGAGGGTTCGATGCCCTCAGAAAGACAATTGCTTCATAATTTGTTTTGCAGTATAATCAGTAGTAAGAGAGAAAGGACTGATTATACTATGAAATTAGACAGTAACAACCATTCAGTGTTCTTGCTCTATTACCATCTTGTTTTGGTGGTGAAGTACCGCCGCAAAGTATTTTCTGACCCAATGAGCCAATATGCAAAAGATATATTTGTCCGCATAGGTTCATCATATAATATCACTTTGGAAGAATGGAACCACGACCAGGACCATGTACATATTATGTTTCGTGCCCATCCTAATACAGAGATATCGAAATTTGTCAACGCTTATAAAAGTGCCAGCTCAAGGCTCATAAAGAGATACTTCCCCGAGGTTAGGTGTAAGCTATGGAAGGAAATGTTCTGGTCAAGAAGCTATTGTCTACTGACAACCGGCGGGGCTCCTATAGCGACAATTCGCAAGTATATAGAAAGTCAAGGCAGGTGATGATAGTGAATAAGGCATACCGTTACAGGCTCTACCCGACAAGGGAACAGAAAATGATGTTTGCCAAGACCTTCGGCTGTGTCCGATTCATCTACAACAAGATGCTGAGTGACCGCATTGACTATTATAAGGAAACCGGCCAAAAGCTGAATAACACGCCTGCGCAGTACAAAGAAGAATTCCCTTGGCTAAAGGAAGTAGATAGTTTAGCCCTTGCCAATGCCCAAATGAACCTGAATAAGGCCTACAGCCACTTTTGGAATGACAGCAAGCATTTCGGCAAGCCGCGCTTCAAGTCCAAGAAGAATCGTCGTGCTTCGTATTCCACGAACAACCAGAAAGGCTCTGTCCGAATCGAGGGCCATAAGGTGAAACTGCCGAAAGTCGGCTGGGTGAAATTATGCCAGCATCGTCCCTTGCCGGAGAACAGTATCATAAAGACCGTGACCATCAGCAAGACGCCATCCGGAAAGTACTATATCAGTATGCTGGTGGAGTATGAAAACCAAATACTCCCTGTCATACCGAAGACCTTCCTGGGCCTGGATTTTGCGATGCATGGCTTGTATGTGGCTTCCGATGAGGATGAGGCTAAGTATCCCGATTTCCTGCGAAAGGCAGAGAAGAGATTGGCTAAGGCACAGCGGAAGCTATCCCAAAAGCAGAAAGAAAGTCATAACAGAGAAAAACAAAGGCTGCGTGTAGCTATTCTCCATGAGAAAGTGGCCAATCAACGCCGGGATTTCCTGCATAAGAAGGCTCGCTACCTCGCAGACCGCTATGATGTCATTGGCATTGAGGATATCAGCGTCAAAGCGATGGCAAAGCGGAAAAAGGGTGGCAAGTTCAGCTTTGGCAAATCCGTAGCTGACAATGGCT
>OGGS01001724.1_pt1 | contig 14130 bp, 9 predicted proteins | sample 1571281 | NCBI WGS metagenome assembly OGGS01 (sample SAMEA2582042, study PRJEB24529) | metagenome | biome: Human gut stool | place: China | collected 2011 | reverse complement strand
ATTGCTTTATTAAAACGCTGCAAAGTTATGTACTTTTTCAATATGTTGTTCTCGAAAAGCCAACTATTTTTATAATTTTTTTTAGAAGCTTGTTATATTACGCCTTCAATCCATGTTTTAAAACATACTAATCGACAGCTATACTGTTATATAGATACCTTTTGATGCTTCTTTTCGGGGTTTTCTCAAATTCCGTAGGATAAAGCTGAATCTTGCTGACTTTTTCATACGCAGCTACATTATTATTTAAGTTCTTCAGATTTTCATCCATGATGGTTTTCAGGTTATCCGGATTGTTCAATCCGAGAGAATCAAGCGCTTCGTAATCCGCATAGACCAGTGCCACCAGTTTCTTGTTACGTTCGATGACGAGGCTTTCAAGAATGAATGGCAGGTTATTGAGTTTGGCTTCCAGCTCTTCGGGGAAGATGTTCTGTCCGCTCGAACTCAGAATCATGCTTTTGAGTCGTCCGCGGATGAAGATATTTCCGCTGGCGTCCATAGTACCAAGGTCGCCGGTGCGCAGCCAGCCGTCTTCGGTAAACACTTCCTGCGTGGCTTCCGGATTCTTATAATATCCCACCATCACGTTTTCACCACGTACCTGAATCTCTCCGGTTTCCGCTTCCGGATTTTCTTTATAGATGCGTGCCTCCATGATATCCAGCACTTTGCCGGAAGAGCCTAAAATAAATTCATTCCAGGGAGCATAGCTGATCAGTGGTCCGCACTCGGTCATACCATAACCGATGGTGAAAGGGAACTTTATTTTGTAGAAGAACTCTTCCACTTCCTGATTCATGGCAGCGCCTCCGATGATGATTTCTTTGAAACGTCCGCCTAGGGCGTCTATCAGCTTTTTCCGTATCTGATTATAAATCTGGGTGTCGAGCAAAGGAATGTTTAATGCCCATTTCATACCTTTCTTATTAATGAGCGGCTGGATGACATTTTTATATATTTTCTCGATGACCAGCGGAACAGTGATAATCAGGTTCGGTTTTACCTCCTCAAAAGCCTTCATGATAATTTTGGGAGAAGGCGTTTTACCGAGCAGGGTGACATGAGTTCCGACAGCAGTTGCAGTCAGAAAGTCGAAAGCGCAACCGTAGGCGTGTGCCAGTGGCAGGAAAGAAAGCACTTTATCTCCTTTTTTAAGTAACTCCGTGCGGATGCCGAAAGTGACATTGCCGGCAAGATTGTTGCCCGTCAACATTACCCCTTTGCTGAAGCCGGTAGTTCCCGATGTGTAGTTCAGCAGCATTACCTTATCATTGGACAATGTAGTGTATTGAATGTCCTCGCGCGTGAATCCTTTCGGATAGGCAGCGTACATTTCATCATTGAGGTGTACCAGAAACTTCTGAATAGTTTCTCCGTCCCGCTGATAAAGGCAGCGGAAGTCGGTGAGCGAAAAAACTCCGCGCAGTCCGGTCAGCTTTTCTTCTTCCAGGCTTTCCCAGATACTGTCACTGGTAAAGAGGAAAACGGACTCAGAATGGTTGACGATATGATGCACATCGTTGGGCGTAAAGTCTTGCAGGATAGGGACGATGATGGCTCCGTAGGTGATGGTTGCCATGTAGGCGATGCACCAGTGGGCATTGTTTTTGCCGATAACGGCTATTTTATCTCCTCTACGCAGGCTGCAGTGTTTGAAGAGCAGGTGCATACGGGCGATTTCTCCGGCTACCTGGCCATAAGTATAATGAACGGATTCACCATAATCGGTATAGCAAGGTAAATCCCAATTTTCCCGAAAACTATTTTCGTATAGTTTAATGAAATTCTCTTTAATCATTGCACGTTTTTTAGTGAATTGTGCAAAAATAGGAATAAACTTTCGTATCCTAAAGTGTTTTACTGATAATAATGTGTAACTTTGCAAAGTTAATGTGTTTATAACAGCTTATGATAGATACCACTGTATTTCAAAATAAGACAGCCGTTTATTATACGTTAGGCTGCAAATTGAACTTTTCAGAGACTTCAACTATCGGTAAAATCCTGCGGGAGGCAGGAGTCCGGACTGCACGCAAAGGGGAAAAAGCAGACATCTGTGTAGTAAATACTTGTTCGGTGACGGAGATGGCAGACAAGAAATGTCGTCAGGCTATTCATCGGTTGGTCAAGCAGCATCCCGGAGCTTTTGTGGTAGTGACCGGATGTTACGCGCAGTTGAAACCCGGCGACGTGGCAAAGATAAAAGGAGTAGATGTAGTGCTGGGTGCCGAGCAGAAAGGAGACTTGTTGCAGTATCTCGGCGACCTCCATAAGCATGAAGAGGGAGAGGCATTTACTACCACCACCAAAGATATCCGTTCGTTTTCGCCTTCGTGTTCACGGGGCGACCGTACTCGTTTCTTCCTGAAAGTACAAGACGGATGCGATTATTTCTGTTCTTATTGTACCATTCCTTTTGCCCGTGGACGCAGCCGTAACGGTACTGTTGCCTCTATGGTGGAGCAGGCAAGGCAGGCTGCTGCCGAAGGCGGAAAAGAGATCGTACTGACAGGCGTGAATATCGGCGATTTTGGTAAGACTACCGGTGAGACTTTCTTTGATCTGGTGAAAGCGCTGGATCAGGTGGAAGGCATCGAACGTTACCGCATTTCTTCTATCGAGCCCAATCTGCTGACTGATGAAATCATCGAGTTCGTTTCCCGTTCCCGTAGATTTATGCCTCATTTTCATATCCCGTTGCAATCCGGTTGCGATGAAGTGCTGAAATTGATGCGCCGTCGTTATGATACGGCTCTTTTTGCCTCTAAAGTAAAGAAAATCAAGGAAGTGATGCCGGATGCCTTTATCGGAGTCGATGTGATTGTAGGTACTCGCGGAGAGACGGAAGAGTATTTTGAACAGGCTTATCAGTTTATTTCCGGACTGGATGTGACACAGTTGCACGTATTCAGCTACTCCGAACGTCCGGGGACGCAGGCCCTGAAGATCGATTATGTGGTTTCGCCGGAAGAGAAACATCAGCGCAGCCAGCGCTTGCTGACACTCTCTGATGAAAAGACACGGGCTTTCTATACCCGTCATATCGGGCAGACCATGCAGGTATTGATGGAAAAATCAAAAGCAGGTACGCCGATGCACGGGTTTACCGCTAACTATATCCGCGTAGAAGTGGAGAATGACGAATCATTGGACAATCAGATGATTAACGTCCGACTGGGAGAATTTAATGAAGATATGACAGCGCTTAAAGGCACAATTCTGATGAATTATGAAGTCTAGATTTATCTATTGGCTGGTATATAGTGGGATGTGGCTGTTTTCGGCACTTCCCTTCCGGGTGTTGTACCTACTTTCGGATTTCAATTACCTGTTGATGTACCGTATAGGGAGGTATCGCCGGAAAGTAGTACGGGAGAATCTGAAGAAATCATTTCCCGAGAAGGATAAGAAAGAGAGGCTGCAGATCGAACGCCGTTTCTATCGTTACCTTTCCGACTATATGCTTGAAGACTTGAAAATGCTTCATATGTCACCCGAGGACCTTTATAAGCGGATGACTTATAAGAATACGGAACAATATCTGGAACTGACCGAGAAATATGGCGGAATCATCGTAATGATTCCTCATTATGCCAATTATGAATGGCTGATCGGGATGGGATCTATTATGAAGCCGGGGGATGTACCGATGCAAGTCTATAAACCTCTGAAAGATAAGTATCTGAATGAATTGTTCCAACGCATCCGCTCCCGCTTCGGAGGCTATAACGTTCCGAAACATTCTACGGCACGCGAAATTATCAAGTTGAAGCGCGAAGGCAAAAAGATGGTTGTCGGTCTGATTACTGACCAGTGGCCCAGCGGAAACGAAAAATACTGGACTACCTTTCTGGGACAGGAAACCGCCTTTCTGAATGGTGCGGAGCGCATTGCGAAAATGATGAACTTCCCTGTATTCTATTGTGATCTGACAAAACCCGGCAGAGGGTATTGCGTAGCTGAATTTAAGCTGATGACAGAGAAACCGAAGGAAACGGGTGAGGGTGAAATTACAGAAATGTTTGCAAATTATCTGGAACAGACGATTCGCAGGGAGCCGGCTTATTGGCTGTGGTCTCATAAACGTTGGAAAGCTTCTAAGGCTGAATGTGAAAGGGGGTAAGGATGAAAGTGTCGGTGGTCATTCTGAATTGGAACGGGTGCGATATGCTTCGTACTTTTCTTCCGTCCGTGATCCGCTATTCGAAGAGCGAAGAAGTAGAAGTCTGTGTGGCCGACAATGGCTCTACGGATGCTTCTGTGGAAATGCTTCGGGAAGAATTTCCTTGTGTCCGGATCATTGTGCTGGATCAGAATCATGGATTCGCAGATGGATATAACCTGGCTTTGCAGCAGGTAGAAGCGGAGTATGTGGTACTTCTGAATTCTGATGTTGAGGTGACCGAACATTGGCTTGAACCGATGATCTCCTATCTTGATGGCCATCCGGGGGTAGCTGCCTGTCAGCCGAAAATCCGTAGCCAGCGGCAAAAAGAGTATTTTGAATATGCCGGAGCAGCCGGAGGATTTATAGATAAGTACGGCTATCCGTTCTGTCGTGGGCGTATAATGGGAGTGGTCGAAAAGGATGAGGGACAGTATGATACGATCCTGCCAGTTTTCTGGGCAACGGGAGCCGCCCTGTTTATCCGTCATGCGGATTATCGTGAGGCGGGCGGACTGGACGGACGTTTCTTTGCCCACATGGAAGAGATTGATTTATGCTGGCGACTACGTTCCCGTGGTCGGGAAATCGTTTGCATTCCTCAAAGTACGGTCTATCACGTCGGTGGTGCAACTCTGAAAAAGGAGAATCCCCGCAAGACTTTTTTGAATTTTCGTAATAATCTTGTCATGCTCTATAAGAATCTTTCGGACGAAGAGTTAAATAAAGTGATGCGTATCCGGACTTGTCTCGATTACGTGGCCGCATTCACATTTCTGCTGAAGGGACAGTTGGACAATGCCCGTGCGGTGATGTGTGCCCGGAAAGAATACAAACAGATTTGTCCTTCATTTTCTTCTTCCCGTAAAGAAAACTTAAGAAAAACTTCTTTGAATCCAATCCCTGAACGGATAAAAAGTAGTATCTTGTGGCAGTTTTATGTGGGAGGGTGCAAAAGATTCTCTCAATTGTCGGATTTAAAAGGATAACAAAATGGAACCAAAAGTAAGGAGAGGCATCGGGCTGGTAGCACATGATGCCATGAAAAAAGACCTCATCGAATGGGTGCTGTGGAACTCGGAACTGTTGATGGGAAATAAATTCTATTGTACAGGTACTACAGGTACTCTGATTCTGGAAGCACTGAAGGAGAAGCATCCTGAAGTGGAGTGGGACTTCACAATTCTGAAATCCGGTCCTTTGGGAGGTGACCAGCAGATGGGATCGCGTATTGTGGACGGTCAGATTGATTATCTATTCTTTTTCACTGACCCTATGACTTTGCAGCCACATGATACGGATGTTAAAGCATTAACCCGACTGGCCGGTGTTGAGAACATCGTTTTCTGTTGTAATCGTTCTACGGCGGATCATATCATTTCCAGCCCTCTGTTTATGGATCCCGATTACGAACGTACCCATCCGGACTATTCCAGTTATACGAAACGGTTCGAAAACAAATCCGTGGTAACGGAAGCTGTAGAATCGGTAAATAAAAGAAAAAGAAAGAAGAGATAGGTCGTTATAGACTGAAAATATGATAGTGTGAGGCTGCTTCAAGTAGAAATGAGGCAGCCTTACTTGTGCCATGCCTTTGGCACGACGATGCCACGCCTTTGGCACAACTGTGCCATGCCCTTGTCACAACTGTTTCCAAGCCTTTGTCACAACTGTGCCACACCCTTGTCACAACCGTGACACTCCTTTGGCATAACTGTGCCCATTACTTGGCACAAGCAGAATGATAGGGTGTTGTAAATAAGTTGACCGGATGTGGCAGTCCGGATGATAGGATGACAGACCAATGTGCTTCTTGATAATAACACAAACTGATAAAGCAAAGGTACTTATCTGCTGCAATGCAGTTCTACTCCGGCTGAGTCGATGTCTGCTCCCATAGGCGGATTCCGTTTGGAAAGACGAAGTTCTATTTCTTCAATGGCAGGAAATTCTGCCAGTAGTCTTTTAGCTATTCGTCCGCATACGTGTTCCAGCAACTTCGACGGGATGGACATTTCAGCTTTCACGGCTTCGTGTATTTCGGCATAGTTGACCGTATCCACCACGTCGTCTGTTTGAATAGCCTGACTGATATCTACCTTCAACTTCAAGTTGATAATATACTCATTTCCAATGATATTCTCTTGGGGGGCTACTCCATGATAAGCGAAGCAGCAGATGTCTTTCAGCAAAATATAGCTGTTGTTTATCTTCATATCTTTTGTTTTCTAAAAAAGTAAAGGTAAGGCTTTATTTCTTTTTATAAAGTGTTTTCGATCATTTTTGTTCGCTTATTAAATGAATGAAAGGCTTTATAAATGAGATTTTAGTCATCAGCTATGTAATTCAACTGCCATTTTTAGTCCCATGGAAGACGTCGTGCGATATCTATAATATGAGGGACTTCTTTATTCAAAGGTTCGTCGTTCAGTACAGTTTCATATTTCTTTAAATAGGCTTCTGCCATGACACTTGAATTGAATAGATCTCTGGCATATTCGTGGCAGACTTTCGGAGAATATTGTGCTGACTGTATATGTTCGGCCATTTCCTGTCCGTGAGCGGTCAGAAAACCGACTTCCGGTGAAACGAGTTCGGGAAGCGCACCGTAGGGAGTACCGAATACGGGAGCTCCGAAGTATAAGGATTCGGTGATTGCAAGTCCGAAAGGTTCGTGCCATGTAACGGGGAAAATAAGCCCTTTTGACTGCTCAATAATAACTTTTTTCTTTGAATCATCTACCATTCCATGAAAATGAATCCGTGGATTCCATGTGAATCGGAAGCCCATTTTGAGATTGAGGCGATAACCGCCTAAAACGTCCAGTTGTGCGTTCTTGATGCTTTGGACAACGGCGATAGCTCCTTTGATATTTTTGACCTTCCAGGCTGCTTTGCCTAGAAAATGGTAGTTTTTTCTGGAAAGGGTGAGGTTGGCGGGACCGTAGTCATCCCAGTCCAGTCCATTGTAAACGAATGATTCGCTTCCAAGTCTTTGTGCATGATTACGTGAGACAAAAACGATGTTCCGGTCTGCGTTGGCCGGGATTCCATTGCCGTGTATGGTCAGTAAGTGCGGCTTGGTGATTCCTTCGGGAACGGGAATGTTGAAATGTACGATGTCCGCATCTGTGGGGATTTGGGTGTTCAGATTTACGCTAGGGTCCAGTTCTATCACCTTAGCGAAAGGGCAGGAGGAACCTTTTCCTGCGATGAAGGTGACTTTGTGTCCGCGCTTATTGAGTTCTTTACCCAGATACCACATTACTCTTTGAGTTCCGCCGTATTTTATAGATGGAATTTTATCTCCTAAGACAATCGTTATATTCATTTGTTCTCGGTCTATAGTTCTTTGGAACAAAAGTAGTAAATTATTTGATAATTAAACTTAGAGTTAAGAAAAGTTTGGCTTGCACAATGTTTTATTATTTGACTTTTAATAAATCCTTTTGTGCCACCAACTGTGGAATTATCTTAAGCAGGATAGGGGTAAAGAGAATGCAGATGGTCAATGTCAGCAGGAGCAGTGCGCTTGCTTCTGCCCAGTCGTTATGAATATAATGCGAAACGACCGGTCTTGCAAAGTGAATAATCGGTCCATGAATACTGAGTGTGATAATGGAATATCGCCCCAGATAAGAAACGATGCTTATTCTTTTTATTTTCTTACAGATCAGCATAATCATAAAGATTCCGGCAAATGCGGCAATGTATACCTGGAATATGTTGCCGGGATAATTGTTGGTCCGCATACCCGGCGTGGTGGCGGTGAAGTACATTACGACCAGTGCCAGCAGGACAAATGAGGGAATAATCTTGTCGAACCGATGACTGGGGAACAGGAAGAAATTATATCGGCGAACCCAGAAACCTGCCACATAGAAGGGGAGGGCAGTCATGGCAACGTCTATATACAAAGGAAGTTCGATGTGAAATTTGCCCAGGAAGAATCCTGTGCATCCGATCAGTAACGTTGCTGCAAACATCAGAGATAAATGCTTGTCACGCAGATAATGAATCAGATAGAACAGGATATTGCAGTTGAACAGAGCAAGCAGAAACCAGATGGGAGGATTGAACTTGATGAGGTCGTGCCCGTGAAAGACAAACAGTAATTCTCTCCATGACACAGGGAGATGGAAAGTTTCCGGTGCAATCTTCCATACAATGTATTTTAGTAGAAAGGCGCTGACGTAGAAGAAGATAAAGGGAATGATTAGCTTATTGGTCTTTCGGATAATGAACCCGTATAATCCTTCATAAGGCTTGAAGAAAATTCCTGATATAAAGAAATAGAGAGGCATGCGAAAGCAGGATAGCATGGAATGCTTGTCAAGTTGGTCGAAAGCGCCTCCGATATGCGCCATCACTACCAGAATAATGCAGACTCCCTTGGTTAAGTCCACAAAATCAATACGCCGATGCTGATTGTCTCCCATTTATTTTGCGTTGCGTTTTTGCGTTGCAAAGATACTTGATTAATTGGAAAAAACGGAATGAAGGAAGATAAAGAATTGCCGCATGGGAGAGAAACGGAGGTGTCAAAACTATCAGTTGATTTTATTCAGGCACAGATGACACGGATTTACAGTTTTAAGAGATTATAGGTCTAAAAAACGTGTTAATCCGTGTCACCCGTGCCTAAAGATATTTATTTCTTGGGAGCTCTGCCGGTGTATTTTATTAGCTCACGTATCTTGTCATTGAGTTCTTCTGCTTTCATCAACTGTTCCAGAGTGAGGTGCATCCGGTAACGCCAATAATTGCGCGGATTGGATGGTACATTAATCCGTTCTTCCTGCACATTCGGATTTCTCCATTTGCCATCAATGCTCAGCCAGTCTTGCAGGGACAGAATACAAAGTATGGAATTGCTTTTCAGATGATTGCGCACCACTTCTTCGCACAATTCGGGAGTGGCGACTGTCGGTGCGGTTCCGTAATGCCCCAGCATCGTGTTGTAGTAACGCTGTGTCTGCAGGTAATCTTCTTCCCACCAGCCTCGCAAAGTAGACATATCATGAGTGGAGATGGTACAAACCGACCGGTATGGGTATTCATTTAAATATCCGAACTCGTGCATCGGATTCTTTGGCATCCGCTGAATCTCCAGACTGAGGATACGAAGATCATTCATGACGGACGAAACACAATCCGGAATCATACCCAGGTCTTCTCCGCAAACCAGCATACGTGTCGATTGTGTCAGTTGCGGTAGTTTCTTCATAGCCTGTTGGCGCCAGAACTCGTTGTGGCGGTGATAATAATACTGATCATACAGTCTGTTAAACGCATTCTGCTCCTGTTCATTGAGTGAACGGAAGATGAAATCGCGTTGTATTCCGATGCGCGGATGATATTTATCTTTTTCTTTCGTGTCCGGTACAAAAAGAACATCACTGATCAAAGTGTATAGTCCATCCCGAATCCAAAGACTGTTTTCATCATTCTTTCCTGCAAAGAAACTCTCCACTTCCCGTTGGGTGGTGAACTCCGGTTTCATGTGATAAACACCGGGTGTTTCGGCAGGAAGCAGAAAAGTCTGTTTCACATAATCGGTATGCGGACCGAATACTTGCCCGAGGAAGGATTCATGAATATATGGAATCAAATATTCTTCCCGAAAGGGGAGTCCGTAACTTTCGATTTCCTCCCGACTCATAGGGATGGAGGGAATGAACTGTCCGAGTAATCCGTGTACGGCATGCATCGGGATTTCCCAGATACGGAAGAAACCGAGGATGTGGTCAATCCGGTAAGCGTCGAAGTACTCTGACATTTTTTGGAAACGCTTCATCCACCAGCGGTAGCCGTCCTTTTCCATGACGTCCCAGTTGTACGTGGGGAATCCCCAGTTTTGTCCGTTCACCGAGAAATCATCGGGAGGGGCGCCCGCCTGCCCGTTGAGATTGAAGTAATAAGGTTCGGTCCATGCTTCCACACTGTTGCGGCTGATGCCGATAGGGATATCTCCTTTGAGTACGACACCGTGTTCGCGGGCGTATTTCGTAGCGGCTACCAATTGCAGGTGCAGGTGAAACTGGATATAATAATAAAGTGCGATGTGCGGGTAATCTACAGATTCCGGCCGGCACATCTTCTCTATATCTTGTGCATTATAAACGGAATGTCTGGGCCATTCACGGAAATTAGGTGTCTGAAAGGCATCGCGCAGATAGCTGAAAACAGCGTAAGGTTGCAGCCATTCCTTATTGGCATTAAAGAATTCGCCGAACTCTCCGGAGGCTAATACTTTTTCTCCTTCCTGCTTGAAGATCAGTCGGAAGTATTCCCATTTCGTTTGGTTGACAGCTTCATAATCCATCGCCGGCAGGCCGTTGAGTTCTTTCTGTTTTTTGTTGAACTTCGCTGCGGCTGACTTGTCTTTCAGTGTTCCCATCTGCTTTATATCCGCATACATCGGGTGGAAAGCATAAATGGAGATACTATTATATGGATAAGAATCGGTCCACGCATGAGTCATGGTCGTATCATTGATCGGTAATATCTGTATAACCTTTTGTTGGGTACTTACAGCCCAGTCAATCATGCGTTTCAAATCTCCGAAATCTCCTACTCCGAAACTGTTCTCTGATTTCAGTGAAAAGACAGGGATGGCTATACCGGCCCCTTTCCATACCGGAATATCGAAATATGCATATCGGTCGGAGATGACCAGCGTCTCATTTGTTTTCAGTTCCGGGTCGGCAAGATAGCGGTTGGGGTTATTTTCCCAGCAGTCTGCTTTCTTTTCTTCTTTATGGTAAAGGATGAATTTGTATTCCAGCGGGAATTTCAGCTTACTTGCATCCAGCTCGATCTGCCATTCCGGAAAGTTGGCATCGCTCATGGGAATCGCTTTGTCCGGGTCCCAGTTTCCCAATGCTTTCTGATTTCCGCAAATTGCCAGGCAATAGTCTTTGTTGATGCGTGGGGCGTATGCCTTGATGACCAGCCCTTTTCTGTGACAATGCGGAATTTCAGCTCTGTCGGGATGGGCTAACAAGGCTTCCGTGAAGGCCGAACTGTAGTAATACAATTGTTCGGGGATATTTTTCCAGCAGTCTTTAATCTGATACTTCTTTTTAGAGTTACCGGATAAAAAGAGACGTCTCGGAAAACTGTCCCATTCTTTGCGGATGATGATTTGGTTTTGTTCTATCTGATAGCTGTAATTGATAGTCATTCCTTCTTTGGGAACTTCCAGTTCCACGTCTGCCGTCCAGTATATGCCGTCTGTGGTATGCATGGGGATCGACTCCGGCAGCAGCCCGGCAATCCTGACTTCTTCTCCCCAACTGGTACGATATTCGATGTTAAATGATACAGTCATATATATTAGATTTTGATTAGACACTAATGACTATGCAAGTATAAGACATTTTTTTGAATAAAAAATAAAAGGAGCCGTATTAGGACTCCTTTTAATCTTTTGTTTATATATTAATTAACATACATCACATGTTAACCGCATCTGGAAGCACCGCAAGTGGTACAGATCAGACAGCCTTCCTGATAGACCAAAGTTTCATTACCGCAATTCGGGCATTTCTTTCCTTTGGCTTCCGTTCCGTCCTGAATATATTTCTTCAATGCACGTTCTACACCGTTCTTCCAAGTGTTGATGCTCTCGCTGTTTAGTTGCAGAGAACCTACCAGCTTGATAACCTGCTCGATCGGCATCCGGTAACGGAGTACACCGGAGATCAGTTTTGCATAGTTCCAGTATTCCTTGTTGAACTTCTCTGACAATCCTTCGATAGTCGTCTTGTATCCACGTTTATTTTCGAACTGGAAGTCGTAACGCTTGGTTCCATCCTCGTCTATATTCTTGATAATACGTCCGCTGGTTACGCTTTTCGGCAACAGGATACCTTCATCGTCATCCTGCAAACCGGTGAATATCTCGTAAGGATGTCCATCCAGCAGTCCTACAAAAGCCACCCATTTCTCTTTGTTATTCTGGAAACGAACCACGTCGGCTTCCAGTATTCTTGGGCGTGTTTCTACTACCGTAGGCGGTTTGCAAGGAGGAAGAGTTTCTTTCTTATCCGATTTGGTTGAAATCAATACTCCGGAACGTGAGCCGTCGCGGTATACCGTACATCCTTTGCAACCGGATTTCCATGCTTCTACATACAGGCGGTTGACAAGATCCTCGTCTACATCGTTCGGCAGGTTGATGGTTACGCTGATAGAGTGGTCTACCCATTTTTGGATTCTTCCCTGCATCTTCACTTTCATCAACCAGTCTACGTCATTGGAAGTCGCTTTATAATAAGGTGACTTGGCCACCAGCTCGTCAATCTCTTCCTGCGAATAACGCTTGGCGGGATCGTATCCGTTAGCTTCCATCCATGTCACGAATTTATGATGGAATACGATATATTCTTCGAATGCGTCGCCTGTCTCGTCAACAAAGTCAACGTGTACATTCGTATCGTTCGGGTTTACTTTTCTTCTGCGCTTGTAAACGGGTAGGAAGACCGGTTCGATACCGGAAGTCGTCTGTGTCATCAGACTGGTTGTTCCTGTAGGAGCAATCGTCAGACATGCAATATTACGACGGCCATATTTCTTCATTTCTGCATACAGTTCCGGATCAGCCTCGGCAAGACGCTGAATGAACGGATTGTTCTGTTCGCGCTCATTGCTGTATATTTCGAAAGCACCGCGTTCTTTTGCCATTTCAACCGAAGAACGATAGGCACCGAGGGCCACTGTCTTATGTACTTTTTCAGAGAATTCGGTTGCTTCTTCGGTTCCGTAGCGCAGACCTAAAGCAGCAAGCATATCGCCTTCCGCAGTGATTCCCACACCTGTACGGCGACCTTGACCGCTCTTCTTATATATCTTGTTCCACAAGTTGCGTTCGGCATGTTTTACCTCTTCGCCTTCCGGGTCTTGATCGATCTTTTCCATGATACGTTCGATCTTCTCCAGTTCGAGGTCGATGATGTCGTCCATGATGCGTTGAGCCAGCGCAACGTGTTTTTTGAACAATTCGAAATCAAAATAGGCATCCGGTTTAAACGGATTTACTACATAAGAATATAGATTGATAGCCAGCAGACGACAAGAGTCATAAGGACACAATGGAATTTCACCGCATGGATTGGTAGATACAGTCTTATAACCTAAATCTGCGTAGCAATCGGGCACAGATTCACGGATAATCGTATCCCAAAATAAAACACCGGGTTCTGCCGATTTCCATGCATTGTGCACAATCTTCTTCCATAATGTGGAAGCATCTATTTCTTTAGTGGTAGTCGGATTTGCCGATTCAATCGGATATTGTTGTATATAAGGTTTCTCGTCAACTGCCGCCTGCATGAAAGCGTCGTCCAGCTTTACGGAAACATTGGCTCCGGTAACTTTTCCTTCCGTCATTTTAGCGTCGATGAAGGCTTCCGAATCCGGATGCTTGATAGACACACTCAGCATCAGTGCACCACGACGACCGTCCTGAGCTACTTCGCGGGTAGAGTTGGAATAACGTTCCATGAACGGAACGAGACCAGTGGAAGTCAATGCCGAATTTTTAACGGGAGAACCTTTCGGGCGGATGTGAGACAAGTCATGACCTACTCCTCCACGCCTTTTCATGAGCTGTACTTGTTCCTCGTCGATTTTGATGATAGCGCCATAAGAGTCTGCTGCGCCGTCTACCCCGATTACGAAGCAGTTGGATAGTGAAGCGACCTGATAGTCATTACCGATACCCGTCATCGGGCTTCCTTGCGGAACGATGTACTTAAAATGATCCAGCAGATCATACAGTTCCTTTGCTGTCAGTGCATTCGGATACTTTGCCTCGATACGTGCTACTTCATTGGCAATTCTCCAATGCATATCTTCCGGAGATTTTTCATAGATGTTTCCGAAAGAATCCTTTACTGCGTACTTGTTTACCCAAACCCTTGCAGCAAGCTCGTCGCCTTGAAAATATCGTAAAGATT
>OGGS01001712.1_pt1 | contig 14221 bp, 20 predicted proteins | sample 1571281 | NCBI WGS metagenome assembly OGGS01 (sample SAMEA2582042, study PRJEB24529) | metagenome | biome: Human gut stool | place: China | collected 2011 | reverse complement strand
ACACATTAAAAAAGCCATCTTTTTTACACATTATTTACCGCCCATACATTATTTAATCAAAAATACCAACATCACCAATAAATAAATCAATAGCAAAATGCTCATGGCTATTAATCCAATAATGGCACCACATAGATCAATTCTTTGTTGTAGTCTTACTTTTTCGTTTTGACGTATAATCCTATACATTTATCTGCCTTTTCCTTATGTCACATATTGCTTTTTCATATAATCGGCCAATTTCTTTTGTTACATCGCTAACGAATCTAGCTAATGAATTTGAATCAGATAATCCACGTTCAACAGTTAAGCATATTGGTTCCTGATACTCAAATATTGCCACTTTTGTTTTATAGGCAAATCTTATGTTTCTTTTATGGATACAAATTTCAGGAATAACATCTTCGCTGCCTAAAAGCATTTTAAATAATTTTGCAATTGCTTCACATCGTTTTTCTTCAAAATCCTTTGCGATTATTTTTTTTATAATAGTTTCACATTCATCAAATAAATAATTGTTAAAATTCTGTCCAAACTTATTCATATTGGTTTATCCTTTTCAGTTATCTTTAATACACATAGTCCTCACATCGTTTTAATATATCGTGAATTAATTTCAATGGAATATTGGAACGTGAATTATATCTGCCTCCAACATTACTTAATTGATGCCATTGCGATTTAGCTTTTATATTGTTTTTCATTAACTTCAAATCAATATTGCTGCCAAACTTTGTTGGTTTCTTAATAGGGTAATCATAGTTGTTGTAATAAGTTAGGTTTTCATAAGGAATATCAAATCCTATTACATTTGCTATGTACTCCCATATCCGTCCATACGCTGGGTTTTCAATTACGAACACTTTAGGTTGATACCGTTCAATGATTTTTATCGTATTATAAATACACATTTCACCATTGATTCGTGTTAAGAATTGCTTGTCATAATTATATTGAACACGATCATATTCAGAGTTATTACGAATTGTAAATTTACTATTCTCCTTGATTTCACCAAATAATGAAGTGATGCTATTAGGCTCACGTTTCCAACAAGCATTTCCATTTATCATTGCACTGGCATTACTCCAGCTTTCGCAAGGTGGACTAGCTAGAATAACATCAGGTCTATCTAGTTTGTCCAGCTGTCCCCATAGTGCGTTGGGGTTATGTAGCGTATTTATAGCAAGGTCTTGATTGATAGATGCATCACCAATGCCTATTGATGTGATTGTGTGTTGCCCCCCCATATTCACGTTATATTCATTTACCGCTTGACGATAACAGCCATTTCCATCATCAAATAAACCCCAAATATTCACTGGTATTCCTTTACTAAATCCGATTTAACGCTTTCCATTCACTCAATGTAAAAGTGGAAATATTATGTTTCTTAGCAAACTCAAATTCACCTTTACAGCCCCTGCTTGTTTCCCAATCAGGGCATAATATTAATACGTCACAATGTCCAAGTAGACTTAAACAAATATCTAAACCTTTATGATATTCAGTGCCGGTTAGATATACATACCCAAAGTTATGAATTGGGGAAATATAGTCATGACCAGCATCATTTAAAACCAAATCTCCCATGATCACATCAATCTTTTTACGATTGCTTTCCTTACCCCCAAATGGGTGAGCAACATAGACTAATTTTTTCTTCATAGCATCAACCTTTCAACGTTTCAATATGTACCCAAATCCCTGTAACTGGATTCCAATACTTTTCTGTAATTTCACTACATACTTGAGCATCATCATTCCAGTAATTCAATTTGGTCATACAGTCCTTAAATAATTTAATAAGATTATCTGTATCTGGCCGAGTAGTTTTCCAGTGTGGCGTTTTACAATTAGCTTTACCGAAACACCACTTGGTAACCAACCGAATAGGTCCCTCTAATGGTTCACTAGGAACATGATCAGCTAAACTATCTAAGAATATTTGCTTAGCGTGTTTCAACTTATCAGATTCATAAAAGATAGGCTTACCATGTTGTGTATTCACTTGCTTAGTTTGATGTGTAACAGTAGGAACCTTTTTGAGAGGAATAAAAAATTCAATAGTCAATAACCAATCCTCCTTTATTGAGAATTTAATTGATAATAACCAATACAATTTTTAAAAGCCCTTTTGTAATGTAGGGTTCAACCTAAGGGGAAGAGGTAAGAAAAGGATGATTTTAGAAATCCTTTTCCTTACCCCCTTAGCTTGAATCCACCTTACATTGGGACACAAAATAATAACAACATACACTTATATATATAAGAGCGTTTGTTGTTATTATTGTTAACCTAAAAGTATTTTTATAGATTAACAATCTTCCGGTTTAAATAACTCTCCTTTATCAACATTTAAGATTGGTGTTTCTCTTAAATATCGACGAATAGTCATTTCACTAACTTCCATAATTTCAGCAACACGTTTAATATCTGCTCTGCCGTTAAATCCATTTTCAGCAGCAGCAATATTAAAGGCATCTACCAATTGCTCTTTTTTCTTTTCTTTAGCAGCTTTTTTGCGTTTATTTATAACATTAGCGCCTTTTTGTTGCGGGCTATCAAATTGAGCCATAGCAAGGAACCCGTTTGTATCCACCTTGTGAATAGGATACTCAAACCATAAATCTACCGGTTTAAACTTCGGATATTCTCGGAGTGTTCCTTCCATTCGCCATGCCGTGCATTGGTTAGTATCAATAGGAGCATCTTGGAGTTTATCCTCGTTCATGTTCTCGAGTTCAAGCTCTAGTAAGTCAAGTAATGCATCTGGATCACGAGCGAATACACCAGAACCTGACGCACGGTCCATAGACCGCTTACCAGTTTGGCTCCCCTTTGAATGGTGATGACAATAAATGACAGCACATTTTAGTTCAGTACATACTTTGTCAAACTGATTACAGAAATTCGCCATTTGATCAGCGCTGTTTTCGTCACCAGTTATGACCTTATAGATAGGGTCAATAATGATAGCCTTATAGTTACGCTTTTGGGCTCTGCGGATAAGCTTAGGTGCCAATTGGTCCATTGGTAAGGACTTACCCCTTAAATTCCATATGGATATATTCCCAATGTTAGTTGGTGACTGCCCAAGGGCCTCGTATACATCTTTAAAACGGTGTAAGCATGATGCCCTATCAAGTTCTAAATTGACATATAGAACCTTACCTTGTGTGCAGTCAAATCCAAACCACGGCTTACCTTCAGCAATGGAAATGCATAATTGAATTAACGCAAATGATTTACCTGCTTTAGATGGTCCAGCAATGAGCATTTTATGACCTTCACGAAGAATTCCTTCAATTAATGGGGGCGCTAGGTCTGGCATGTTATCCCATAATGCATCAAGTTCTTCTGGCTCTGGTAAATCATCATTAACAGATGCGATCCATTCTTCCCATTCCTTATAGTTTTCTTTACCAATGTTAGTTGCCATAAGAAATTGTGGTTTACCATCACGCATAACGCCCGGCATTCGAGATAATCGGCTAGGGTTACGATTCTTTTTATCCGGTTTAAATCCATTTTTTTGAGCAATAGAGTATATAAAGTCAACACGCTTTCTGTATTCCTCATAGGAGTAAGCATCAACTTTAACAATGGCATGAATGGATTTACCACCACTAAATACCATAGCTGCAATTGGTAATTCTAATTGTTCAAGAATGGCTTTTTGTTTTCCAAGTGACATATTGTCAGATTCCAAGAGCATATATCGAAATGCAGTTACGTTATCATTCTTAACGCCTTTACCATCAATTGGATTAAACCGAATCCATGCACCCATTTCTTTATTAAAGCTGCCGAACACGTTTTCTAATTGTGTCGTACCGTTAATACCATCTATGATTTGTTGTACCGTACGACTATAATTTCCCATCGTAGGGGACTGTTTACCGTCCGGTAAGGCAAATGTATTAACGACATATCCAACGTACTCCTCTGGATCAAATAACGTGGTCAAATAGGTAAGTATATCTCGCTTACGTTGCTCTAAAGGATATGATTTAGGAATATGAACATCAGATTCTTCAATCCAGTTCTTATCAACAACTTGATATTGTTCTGGAGTTGTGGCCAATACCATGGAATCAAAACTTAATGCTTCATTATTTTCAAGCTTACGTTTTGATGTCCATCCGTTTTCTTTTGCCATTTGAGTGATCGTTGCACCTGTAACAAGTTTTCCAGTATACTGGCCAAATGATTCCCATTTAGCAGCACATTCACCTTCATGAAATCGTTCTCCATCATCTGCAGACCATTCTTCCCATATAAACATAGGATAGCCCTCTTGATGGAGAGCAAGTCCTACGTTTAACCATTCCTCATAGGAGCATTGGGCAGGGTCTATATATTCGAGTAATTCTCGTAAATCAATTTTGCTTTCCATGTTTACTCCTTACCATTGGGGAACGAATTCTTCTACAGGTGGTTTATATGTAGCCGGCACAACACCCTTAGGAATGCGCCAACCACTAGCACTAATACGACTAATCATCTTAGAGGCTTGGTTATTACTCCACGTCCCTACATTCTTAAACCCTTTGTTTTCAAGGAATCTAATTTGTTTAGGGGTAGACAAGCCTTCTTCACGACGCTTTTGAAGCCTATCAATGAGCATTGATGCCTTACCTGCGTCTTCAATACTGTCACCATTGATCCCAAATTGCTCAAGTGTTTTCTTTTGACTATCTGTAATAGATGTCATTTGCCAACCAAAGGCAGGTACATAATGTGTAAGGTCTTCAGCTTGAATAGAAAACTCGAATTGTAATGGATCAACAAGTTGTGCTTTTTTCTTGCGCATAGCAGCAAGTTCTTTTGCAAGCGCCTCTTCACGTTGAGCCAATACATCAGATTCAGCATCTTTTTCACATTCTTCAAGGTCCATTCCTTTTTCTTCAAGAATTTCCGTCATGCGTTTGGCCACATCATCTGACTTAGCGATTAAATGAGCCGGTCTACATAATTCGTGACGTTCTACATGCCATAGAAAATCTAAAATTAATAGATGATCTTTACCCGGTGAAAGACGTGTACCACGTCCTATCATTTGACAATACAAGGCACGAGACCGAGTAGGGCGTAATACAATAACACAATCAACGCTTGGACAATCCCAACCTTCCGTGAGCAGCATTGAATTACAAAGTACATTATATTTACCTTCAGCAAATGCTTGTGTAATTTCTGTACGGTCTTGGCTTTTGCCATTTACTTCTGCTGCTTTAAATCCTCGCTCATTAAGAATTTCACAGAATCGTTGACTGGTAGCAATTAATGGTAAGAATACGACGATTTTTCTATCTCTGTATTCCATTAATTTATTGGCTATTTCCTCTAAATAAGGCTCTAATACCCTACCAATATCACCTACGGCAAAATCGCCAGTTGAAATCTTAACCGATGAGATATCTAATGTGAGCGGTAATGTTTGTACCTTAATCTTAGACAAGAACCCCTCTTGAATAGCTTTAGGTAGCGTATACTCAAATGCTAAACTTTCAAATACACGTCCTAAATTTTTCATATCTGAGCGATCTGGTGTAGCCGTTACACCTAAAACTTTTGCTTGGTCAAAGTAATTCAATATAGCCTGATAACTGCTAGATACAGCATGATGTGCTTCGTCAATGATAATGACATCGAAGTACGTTTTACTGAACATTGACAATCGTTTGTCTTTACATAATGTTTGAACAGAACCTACTATAATGCGGTCCCATTGTCCAAGACATGTATGTTCAGCTTTTTCCATTGCCGTTGTAAGCCCTGATGCACTCATAATTTTGTCAGAGGCTTGTTGCAATAGTTCTTCACGATGCGCAAGGATAAGAACACGCTTACCCCTGCGAACCGCTTCCTCCGCAACTTTGGCAAAACAGATTGTTTTGCCTGTGCCAGTCGGAAGAACCAACAATGTTTTATTAACCGTTTCCCATTCATGCCATATCGAGTCTACAGCTTGTTGTTGATACGGTCTAAGTTCCATTAGAATGCACCATATCCATTAGTTTGAGCATTAGGACTTGCAAAACATTTTTTAATTTCGTTGCGAGTACCGTTGTTCCCGTCATTTTTTACATAGTTTTGTTGTGATAATTCGCACATGGCAGATTTGCCAAGTAATTGTTCAGGGTCAGGATTGTAGTTTTCACCTTTTTTAGCTAGTCCTACGGCCATAAATAGTTCTGTAACTTTCCAGATTGTAGATTTCGTATAGAATAAGTTGTGAATCAATTTTGTTTTACCTTGATCACCACCATCTACTTCGAGAGTAATTTGAGCTTGTGGACAAGAAGGTAGCTTGCTACCTTCTTTAGGTTCATAAAATTTCTTTGCTACATCTGTGATTACAAATGGATAAGAACCAGCTTCAAGTAACGTATATTCACGTTCTTCCGCTAAAATAGGTTGGTCAAATGAATATACTTCTTCTGCTTTACCGAATGTTTCAAAATTGCTTTGTGCTGTCATAATAATTAATTTCCTTTCTTAATTGCTTCAACAATATTTGGCCAGAATGGGATAATCCATCCATTAACGAATTCTGGATCATAATTTTCAAATGGTGTACCAGCTGGATACTTACCACGAGCAATAACTACAGATTGAACTTGTTCTAATGTAATACCATCTTTAACCATTAAGTCTTTTAATGGTTTAGGAATAGCCGTTTCAACTAATGGTGTTTCGTTTTTATTGGTATCAATAGCTTCTTGTGGTGGTGTTACAGATTGTGTTGTAGTAACTTCCCCAATTTGTTCCTTGGTAGCATTCATTACTTCTGGAGCATATTCATTATTAACGGCTTGCGCTAATTCTTGTGCTGCAGCAGTTGGTAGAATATCATCAGGAATAACATGAGCGATTTGACTATATTCAAATGTCATCACATCTGGTAATCCATGACGATTTTTAGCATCCCATGCAGGGTTATGTGTTGCATACATTAACCTCTTCCCATTGGTTGCTTTCTTTTTGTTGGTTTGAGTTGTGATGATTTCATTTTTATAATTGGCAAAGAGTACCATGTCCGCCCATTCTTTAATAAGTGGAGATGTTTGACTTCCCGTCTTTTTGCCAAGCTTCAATTCAAAGCGATCATATGCGCCTAATTCATCTGGTTGCTCAAATTTCCTGATTTGAGCATGCGCCGTAAGCACAACATTCATACCTGCATTAATAACTTCATCAAGTAGGTTTAGAAACCGGCCCATTTCCTCACGGACAAATACATATCCGTTACCATACCCAAAGTCTTCAATACCAGATTTATTATGTTTAGAGCAGATATACTCAACGCATAGCTGTTCTGCCCAGTCAATCGTGTCAATGACTAAAGTCCGATAGAAACCCGGCATTGTTGCAAATTCCTTAACAAAGGAAATAAGCATTTGCCATGATGTAGGCTTATCTGTACGAGCCACATCTAAATGGTCTGTGCTGCTCTCTGTATCAATAAATACAGGTGATGGGAAGTGACTGGCAAAGGTTGTTTTACCAATCCCCTCCGTACCATACACAACCACCTTTTGCGCTCGTTTTCGTTTACCTGTTGTAATATTCATTAAAATTCACCCCACTCATTTTCAGGTTTAGTTTCATTAACTGGTGCTGCCACATTGCTGTATTCTTCTCCTTTGATGTGTCCATCTTCAATGATGATGGAGCATTCATCTTGGTTATTAGTAACACGAGTCGCAATGACTTGAAGGCCTTCCGATTCAAGCCAAGCCCCAAATTCTTTCATAGTGTCTACATCCATTTGTTCGAGTTTATCCATAAGTACAAATCCGCACTTAGGATTTAAAGCTCTAACAATGGCCGTAGCTACTTTGAGTTGTTCAGCACCGGACATGCAATCCCATTGACGATCATTGTAGATAAGAACGCCATCTTGGATAGATAATCCCGGCAAAGGCATTTGTACAGATTCAAGCAGTTTATTTTTATCTTCCCTAATAGTTTCAAGTTCACCAGTCAAGTTATCATAATCTGCTTTATAATCAGCGGCTTCCTGTAATGCTCTTGCACGTTCTTGATTAGCACGTACCTTTTGATTGATGGCATCTACATTTTTGATTTGCTCCTCGAGTTCAGCAGTAGATTCATCTTCTAAATCTTTAGCTGCAGTAGTTGCGATGTCATAATCTTCAGCCAATTGTGCCTGCTTGGCTTGCAATTCTTCGAGTTTCTTTTGTGTTTCATCAACCAAGTTGTTGATGGTGACCATTTGAGCTTGAATAGCAGAAACATTGTTCCGCTTTTTTTGATTTTCCGCATTTTTTAATAAGATGGCTTGTTGTTGTTGAATAAGTTCCGATGCGCTAATGGGTTCTAATGGAACTTCGTCATATCCTACTAATTCTTTTGCGTATTTGTCTTTCTGAGTGGCAATTTGACCGATAGAATGACGTTTTGCATATACCTCTTGGTGTTTACCTTCGAGTTTATTTAATTCGTCTTCTACGCCCAATAATTTCAAAAGTTCATTTGCTTTTTCCTTGTCACTCATTTCCATAAACTTAGGAAGGTCTAAGGCTAATTGGCCGATGAAACCATCTAAAATACGTTGACCAGATTTTTTACCTTCTGGATCTACGACTTTTAATGTGCTGCTATTACCACTACGTGTAACCACCAGACCATTGGATAGCTTAACTTCTAATTTAGGTGGGTTGTAGCTCCCATCACGCACCGCACTAGATGGTTCAAACTTTGCACCGCCTAGTGTCCAAGCAATGGCATCAAGGATAGATGTTTTCCCTTGTCCGTTCTTACCACCAATAATGGTTAATCCATTAGGTGATGGTTCATAAGAAACGGCTTTAACGCGTTTCACGTTTTCCAGTTCGAATGAGTTTATTTTTATAGATTCCTTCATGTATTTGCTCCTTATTCTTGAGTACCAGACAATAATAAGTAATTGGTTAATTCAGATTTAATGGAATCTGTTTCAGATTTGATGGCATCTTTAATGTAACGATTCATAATTGGGCAAGATAACTTGAATGATAATTTATCCCCTTCATTTTTAGGTTTAATGATGTCTAATTGCACTTCAATTTTTTGAGTAAATTGACTTTCATTAAGAATGACCATGTTTACAAAGATAAAGCGAGGCATCTTTAAAGTACCTTCAGCTTCTTTTACTTTGATGCTCATAACATAGTTATCATCATCAGTTCGAGTAAAATCGCCTTCCGTTTGTGTTACGTATTTGAAATTTCTAACAGCAATTAAAAGCTTTTCGTAATCTTCGATTTCATGTTCATGGATTCGAAGCAAATCAAGCATTTCTTTTTGCGTTAAATTTAGATTAAAGATGGAATCCCATTCTTTAAACTGTTCGCTTTTTTGAAATGCGTATACGATTTTGTCTTGCGTACGATCTGTTACAGTGCAGTCTGTTACTGCTACAACTTTTCTATCTGAATATGTAATAACGGATTTCTTAGGGTCGCCTTTAGCTTTTACGCCTTTAACGAATGATTCAGCACTACTAATTTCATATCTAAATCCGTGATATTGAAATACGTCATTGGCTTCACCATGACGAATAATAACTTCACCATTTTCTGTTTGTACATTTAAGTTAAATTTTTCTTCCATTGTGTTAACCTCTCTTTTCTGTTGTTGAATTAAATGTTAGAACTTCCAATTCTGGCTTTTCGTTGACATCGACTTTTACAGTGAAGTCATCCGCATAAGAACCAATAGCACGACGTGAGATAGCTGGTAATGTTGATTTAATATTGTAACCAAGTTCTACGATGGTATCTGTATCTGGAACTCGTAACATTTCAATATTGATGGTGATTTTAGCTTTCTGACCCTTTGAAATTTTTCGTAATGCATCTTTGTACATTTCCTCAAATTCAGCTTCTAACTTTCCATCACAAATATTAGTTAGATTTAAGATTTGTTGTTTTTCATTCATTTGTTTACTCCTTACTTTTTAAAATTTGAATGATGTCATAAAATGGATCTTTACTATCCATATCTTTATAACGTTCGTCAAAGATAATTTGTTTTTGATACGTTTGCATTGTTCCGATGCAAACTTGAAGATATAAGACTTTGTTATCGTCTGATATATTTTCTTTAATAAATCCAATTGTTGCACCAAGAAGTACTGATAATACTTCTTCATTATTTTCAAAACTGCCTTTGTTATAGCTAATACCTATCTTTTTATCTGGATTAGCTTCATCTATTAAGATTTCAATGCGCTTCATTTTTCTTCTCCGTGGTATAATTTTTATAGGTACAATTTGCCTACGCCCGCTAGTCTTTCCATTTGCTATTAGCGGGCGTTTTCTTTTTCATATACGTCAGCGAATACCCAAATAAGTCCGCCTATAATGATTTGCAATAAGAATTGAATAAACCCAATTCTATCGATTTCTAGGCTTCCCATGGATCCAATAATCCATATGAAAGCCGCCCATTTTAAAGCAGTAATCACAACTTCAACTCCCCTCCTACCATAACCAGTAATTCACTGGTTATTTTTCTTAAAGCATTTTTGAGCTTTTTGTTTTCTTCAAATAAGCAATCACGTTCCTTTTCTAACTTCCTGTATTGCAGCGGACTGTATTCATCTACAATCCCTACAAGGGCCTCGACTTCTTTTTTGTTAAAGCGGACACCCGGAAGCCCTTTTATCTCACGGAGGATGCCACGCTCCCTAAGATTGTTGACGCTGCTTTCGCTGCATTGGAGCAGTTTTGCAACGTCTTTTATTGTATAAACAACAGGATCCATTATTTTTCATCTTCATAAATAACTTTTGTATGACTACTTACTAAAGGCTGCCGTGCATCACGTTCGCTAAGGAACGCTTCATTATCACGAATAGTTACTTCACGATAATTTCCATCTATAGTCGCCTTATTCTTTAAAAGTGCAGTAATCACTTTAATGGGGCCTCGTAGTTGGTCTTCAAAAGTCTGTTCAAAACTTGCGGATTCTATTGATTGTTTAGAATCTGGATATTTTTCATCTAGCACTTCATATTGTCTGATTAATTCCGGAAGTATCTGAGGTGTAGCTCCTGTTTCCATAATGTACAGAATGTGCTTTTTTAATTGTTTTTTAATATCTTGCATAATGTGCCTCCATTTTTGCCATTCTATCTGCCTCACGACATTCTCTGATTTTGACGTGAATAGCCTTTCTAAATAATTTGCTTGTATGCCGCTTTGCGAAATAATCTTTAATGATCTTTCTCCAGTACTTGGCATATTCAGCGTTTCGACCAGCCCAGCCGAATACAGTTGGTGTGTTTCCATAGACCTTGTTGGCTACTAATAGGTCTTTTTGATTTTGTACTAACATGTTTCATCTCCTTTTTTTCTACTTAAAGTAGACTAATAAGGCAAAAGAATATCATCCATGGTGACAGAATATAATCGACACAATTCATTCAAATTCCCATAATCAATTTCTGTTTTTCCATTTTCCCAGTTATTGATTGTAACCTTAGATTTCTTCATTTTCCTTGCTACTTCTTCTTGCGAGAGATTTGCGTTGACTCTCGCCGCTTTTAAAGAAATTTTCAATCGCTTCAATGTATCCCTCCTTCCTTTGATTATTAGTATAGTTTACTTAAAGTAGAATGTCAATACTAAAAGTAAACTTTTTTATAAAATGGTATTGTATTTTACTACTTTAAGTATTAATATATAGATACGCAGGAGAGGAGAATAGGAGCTTATTATGGATTCTAATTACAAGAGAGTGTTTGCTCAAAATCTTAGCAATTTATTAGCAGCAAACAAAAAGACACAAGCAGATTTAGTGGCTGATTTGAAGTTAAACAAATCAACTGTTTCAACATGGGTTAATGGAACTAAGATGCCCAGAATGAATAAAATTGAACAGTTGGCTAATTATTTTGGTGCAGAAAAATCAGATTTAATTGAAGATAAGTCAGATATAAATGACCCATATTACATAGATCCGGAAGTAGCGGAATACGCAAATAAATTGAAAGACAATCCTGATATACGATTACTATTTGATGCTGCTGAGGATATGTCTACAGACGACATTAATTTTGTAGTAAATTTGATTGAGGGGTTAAAGAAACGCGAGGGGAAATAAACTATGTTAGAATTCCTTTTCATTCTTTTATGTCTAGTTATCTTAATACTATTTGCTTATTTAAAGCATAAGAAAGATAACAAACCAACATTACTAGATAAATTACATTCATCTAATAGTCTTAATGAAATAATCTTATTAAACGAAAAAATAAAATTAGGATTATACGATTTTTATGGATTGGCCAATCTTAATGAGTTTTTAAATATCTATACCCAAGAACTTTTTAAGGGATCCGAAGTTACGTCACCAACAGGTTATTTTACATCTATTCACGACTTCAAAAATTATTTATACGATATTTCTAAAAATTCCCCTATTCTTACGATGAATGAGAAATCGTTCATAAAAGATAAAATTATAGTTGACAAAATTTCATTAGATTTAATCTTTATTATGTACCTTAATGAAGTACATGATAATAATATGGCGATTAGATATATAATTTTAAATTACATTGATAAAGGGAAAATCAAAATAAGTGATTAATTTCACAAAAATGGGGAGTGTTGTTATGTGCATTAATTTAGTATTTACTCAATTAAGAAAGACCCAAACAGCAGTATTACATTTAAACGAAGATGGGAGCCATACCATTTTAGTTAATCTTAATAAGTCATTAGAGGAACAAAGGCTTGGCGTATTACATGAATTAAGTCACATTAAATATAATGACTTTAATTCGGTTAGCCATGTTAATGTTATTGAACACATTGCTCATGATCGGAACTTGAGTAATGGTGACATTGATGAAGAAATATTTTATCACGTGGTTAATAGCAAGGACGTGTAACTATGCAATGCAATATGACGGTTCGCAAAAAAGATGGCAATTACCAAATAATTGTCAGCTATAAAGACGGTATAAAATGGAGGCAAAAATCCAAACAGGGTTTTGCTACTCAAAGAGAAGCAAAACTTTATGGGCAAAAAATTATTGAGGAATTAAAAAAGACTGTCACCAATCCACTTGATGACAGTCTAAAAGATATAACACTTATTCAGTTTTATCAGATTTACATTCGGGAAAAGATTAATATATCCGCCAATTCAGTACTGATCTACAATAATATCATGGAGAAATATTGTGAGCCCTTACATGACAGAAGAATGCGTGATATTACCCATTCCGATATTTTTACATTGATTTCTAATTTGTCAAAATCAGCGGCAAGTAAAAATTTGTGTATTGTATTACTACGTGCCGTTTTTAATTATGCTATCAATCCATATCGGTTAATTCGCAATAATCCATGTGCCGCCATTAAGAGATATCGTAAACAAAGTACACGATCAATCACAACAATTCCAATAGAAGATATGGACATGCTTTTACATAATATTGAACATAGTCACCCAACGTATTATTTGTTATGCAATATAGCAAGATATACAGGCGCGAGGTATGGTGAGATTATAGCATTACAATGGTCTGATATAGACTTTGACAATAATACTATATCGATTTCTAAGCAATGGGCGCAATGTGAACGTAATAAATATGACTTTAAATTACCAAAAAGTAAAAATAGTATTCGTATAATTCCTATTCCGCCTATACTTTCTAATTTATTAAAACAGCATCAATGTAACGGATCGGATAGATTATTTCCATTTCGCACTAGTCGAAGCAGTCAATTAAATGAACTGATTCAACGGTTCCTTCCCGGAAAATCAATCCATATGTTTAGACATACATACGCTACTACATTATTAGGTAATAATGTAGACATACAGACTGTTGCCAGTTTACTTGGAGATAATATAAATACAGTTATTAAAACATATATCCATTTTTCAGATGAAATGAGAAAAAATGCTGCGGATAACGTGGCAAATATTTTTGGTTAATTATTTTTGACGATTATATGACGAAAATCTATAGAGCCCTATTTATCAATGTATTCTATAGCTTTATTTTATAATATATGTATTATACCATTAAAAGAGACTAAATATAATAGAAATAATAGCACCCACAAAAATAACAACAGATGCGACAGTGAGAATGATACTGCCAAAGAATACAACAGCAGCCAAAATAATCCCTAAAACAATGAACAATACAATTCGACTAAGCCAGCTTGTACAATTGAAGTCT
>OGGS01001707.1_pt1 | contig 14260 bp, 22 predicted proteins | sample 1571281 | NCBI WGS metagenome assembly OGGS01 (sample SAMEA2582042, study PRJEB24529) | metagenome | biome: Human gut stool | place: China | collected 2011 | reverse complement strand
GTCGTTGTTCGCGACTCATTTTTTGCTTCCCGTCAAACGAGGTTGCGAATTATGATCGCCTCCGACTCTTTTGTCAAATATTTTTTGTGCGTTTTGTCCTATTTTCTTCCGGATATACTCCAATACCTTGTTTTTATTCTCTTTTTATTTTCTTTTTCACCGCCTCAGAAAACGCACCTGAGCACACAAACCGCCTTCTTCACGGTTTGTCAACGTAAGTTCCGCGCCGTTGAGCGCAGCCATGTTTCGAGCAATGCACAGTCCCAAACCCGTTCCACCCGTCATACTGTTTCGGGAAGACTCAAGTCGATAGTACGGCTCAAATACAGTTTCAAGTTTTTCTTCAGGAATGCCCGGTCCGTTGTCCAGAACCGAAATGACGACGCCCTCGGCGTCCTTTTGCAAAACAACCTTAGCTTCGCCGGCATATTTGTTGGCGTTTGAAATCAAGTTCTCAAGGCAGCGGCGCAGGCACAACGTTCTGGCGCTGACAACCACCGTCTCTTCTTCTCCGATTCCCTCGCACTGCAACGCAACTTTGCCGCCCACATCGGTCGCATCGTCGACCAGACTCTGCAGAAACGACACGAGTTCAAGTCGAATCGGTTTCTCGTTGGTGGTCAAGCTCCTTGCAAATTCCAGCCCTTGCACGATGATTGAACTCATTTCAGCAGTCGTCGCCTGCAACTTCTCCCGAAGTTCCTGCGGTTGAACCCTTTCCAGACGAAGCTGAAGTTTGGTAAGCGGCGTTCTCAGATCATGCGTCATTGCGGAAATCATGCGGTTGCGTTCCTCCAGATTCCCCAGCACCTGCTCACGCATGAGGTTGAACGAATGCGAAGCGTTTCGAATTTCCTTCACGCCCTCTTCCGGCAAAGGATCCACCAGATCGGGACGATGCCCGAACATCTCAACGGCTGACCCCAGTTTTTCAATCGGTCGGGTATAGCGACGAACCATGACCACGGCAAGCAACAGCATAATTACTGATTCCAGAAGAACGAACAGTCGCTGCGACCAGACAACGGCGCGATCATCTACATCGTGCGGCGTTGTAATCCGTAGCCACGATCCGTCGCTCAATTCCACTGCTACTTCAAGACTCGGTAGATGCTGCGGCAGAAGCGTGGCCTCTCCTTCCATCCGACGCACGGCAATTGCAGGCGCCGTCATGCCCGCATCCTCGAACACACTGCGTATTAAGGAAAGCTGGCGCGTCAGATGGTGGTCCGTTCGCCCCCATTCTGGGGCCTGATTCGAAATTCCAAGCGTTTCTTTCACAAAGCCCGAAGAATTCGCGTCGCGCATTCGAGCCAAAGTAGCGTCACGCTGCGCGGCCGGCATCGAATTCAGAAGCGTCCAATACGAGGCCAAGTGTTCCGCACGCGTTTGCTCGGCCTGCTGAACATACAGCCACTGCACGCTGCAGACCACGGCAAAGTTGGCGACCTGGAAAAGCACAATGCCGCCGATAATGAGCGTCAGGAGCTGCCCTGAAAACGAATCGAGGAATTTGAACAATCCCTTAAAGCGCATCTTTAGTCCTCTGCTTTGCTTACAGGCACAACCAGCATGTAGCCGTCGCCTCGCAAAGTGCGAATAAGCGAAGCGTTGCGTCCGCTGTCACGCAACTTCGAGCGCAGTCGGCTGATCTGAACGTCAATGCTGCGATCATACGTATCGGACCTTGATCCCATCCGATCGAGAATCATGTCCCGGGTCAAAACCCTACGCGGATTCATCAAGAAGTACTTCAAGAGCTTGAATTCGTTGGCGCTCAGCGCCACAGCGACATCGTTTTCGTCGATCAAATGGTGCGCAGCCATATTGATGCGCCAGGGACCGAATTTCCAGATCTCGGCAACCTCTTCGGGAACGTGCATCGTTGTATGTTGCGTTTCCGACATGCCGGACATTGAAGAACGCCGCAGAAGCGCCCGAATTCGAGCTACCAACTCGCGCATCTCAAAGGGCTTGGCAAGGTAATCATCCGCTCCGATTTCAAGGCCCACCACACGATCGGCCAATTCACCCAACGCACTCAGAAAAATGATCGGCACGGTCTCAAAACCAGATCCGGGAACTCGCAATCGGTTGCAGAGAGAAAGCCCATCTTCACCGGGCAGCATGATGTCGAGCAAAATCAGGCTCGGTTTGCGTCGCGACAGGGCGTCGAACAATCCCGCTCCATCACGCACCGCGCACGTTTCAAAGCCCAGAGCATGGAGGTTTTCTTCGAGAAGTTCAGCGATTTCCGCCTCATCTTCCACGATCAAAATCAAAGGCGCCGGTGTGGTCATAGAAATACTTCGTCCGAAAAAAGCTTGAAACGATGATAGCAACCGAGTCCGACAAACTCTTGCAGCCCTGCAACATTTCTGAAAGGTTGCAGAGCAGGAACGGAAGAAAACTGAAATACCTCCGAAAGATGCGGTTCCTAGCATGTGAATCACGTTCTTCCCAATTCGCATTTTCTCTGATGGAGGCAACCAATCATGTTCAAATCCACAGTTCTTCTTGCCGTCTTTGCCGGTCTATTTTCCGCTCAATGTGCTCTTGCGGCCGGTCATGTCATTGAGCATGCCGGCGACAAGCCCTCCGTTGTCGGTTCTTCCAAAATCTTCACGGGCAAAGTCCGTCAAGATCCCATTGCAAGCGCCGATCAATACAGCCACAACGGCATCACGGTCGTCACTTTCGAACCGGGAGCCCGCACGTTCTGGCATTCGCATCCGGCAGGACAGCGTCTGTTGATCGTCTCGGGAAAAGGCTTCGTGGGTACCGCTGACGGTGTCACTCACGTTGTGCGAGCCGGCGACTATGTCTGGTGTCCTCCCGAAATTGAACATTGGCACGGCGCAACACCCGATACTGCTATGTCGCACATCGCCATGACCAACAACAAGGACGGCAAAACGGCTGTCTGGGGTAAGGCCGTAAGCGACAAGGAATATGCAGAGTTCTCGGCCAAAGCCTTCGATGCGCTTAAGAAATAAGGAGTCGACCATGACAAAACTCTCTTTTGTCCGCCAAGTCACCGTTGCCACCCTTTCCGTTCTTCTTTGCTCAAATCTTTGGGCAGCTTCCTCCGACACGCTCGCACCGCGTCAACGCGCCATCGTTGCGATCGCTGCACATACCGCCAATGGCGATCTCACCGCCCTGGAACGCAACCTTGTGGAAGGACTGCAGGCAGGCCTGACGGTCAACGAAATCAAAGAAGTGCTCATTCAGCTCTATGCCTACACCGGGTTTCCACGCAGTCTCAACGCTATTCACACGTTCATGCGAGTGATGGACGAACGCACAAAAGCCGGTATCAATGATCCCGACGGCAAAGAACCCTCTCCCATTCCCGTCAATCTCAACAAAGACGAATATGGGGCAAAAGTTCGTGCCAAGCTCGGCGGTCGTACTGAGATTCCGCCTCCGTCGGGCTATCAACTTTTTGCACCGGGAATTGACACGTTTCTCAAAGAGCATCTCTTTTGCGACATCTTCATTCGTGACAACCTCGACGCACAAAGCCGTGAGCTTGCAACCATCGGAGCCTTGGGCGGCATGACCGGCACCGCCGGCCAAATGAACTTCCACTTCAACGCCGCAATGAACACCGGTACCACAGCTGAACAGATGCGTGATTTCGTCAAGGTGATTGAAATGGAAGTCGGTGCCGACTACGCCAAGACGGCTCAAGGCGTTCTTAACAAGGTACTGACGAAGCGTAGCGCTAATGCAAAGTAACGGCCGGCAGTCTTGCGCGTACTTCGTACTGACAACACCTCAAGCACCTCATTGAGCGTTAGGTGCCGCACCGAGCCGAAAGCCTTCGCACAAAAGGTCTTCGGCTCAAATATGGAGAAAACCATGTCTACAGAGAAAGGTTTCGACTTCGAGCATCCCATTCACTTCGTTGAACGCAGAAAACTTCTTCAAACCGCTGCTGCAGTAGCCGCTGTCGGCGTCTTGCCTGTCAGTGCAGCCTCCGTGCCAAAAAAAATAACGGTTGTCACCGGCAGCCCGCACCGTCGAGGCGCTTCCTTTTTGTTAACTGACGAGTTCATTCGAGGCGCCAAGGAAGTCGGCGCCGAAATCTACCGATTCGATGCGGCCTTCAAGCGCGTCACGGCCTGCAGCGGCTGTGATCATTGCGGCCTGGGCTCTTCGCCGTGCGTCTATCGCGACGATATGTTTGAGCTCAATCCTCATCTCATCGATTGCGATCTTGTTGTTCTGAGCACACCTTTGTACTACTTCGGATTTTCCGCTCAACTCAAGCTCGTGATCGACCGCTTCTACGCCATCAACAGTCAATTGCACAGTCCTCGCCAAACAGTCTTGCTTGCCGCGGCCTGGAACAACAACGATTGGACGTATACCGCTCTGGAGTCACATTACGAAACCTTAGTTCGATACATGGGCTGGACCGATGTCGGGCGAGTCGTTGCTACGGACAGCGGCACCCGCGGCATGTGTGAATCAACCGATTTTCCCCAAATGGCTTACGAGCTTGGGAAAAAAGTCGGCACTCGATAAAACCGAGAAATTGCCATGAGGATTGTTTCTTGCTTCGAAACCGCCGACCCTCTGCTCAATTGGACTCGGCGCATGCGCCTTGATGCGGTTCTGCTGCTACTCTTTTTCGTTGTCATGTGCGACCGTCTCACGCAAAACCCGCTACATGAGGCCTTGGGCACGGCAAGTCTTCTCATCGTCTGCACACATTTGCTTGTCAATCGCACCTGGCTGAGGCAACACTACGGAGCATGGTTCGGCATGGCAATCAGGCGCCCACGCCGTCCGTCAGTCAAAAACCGTATCAGCACGATTTCCAACGTTGTCTTGCTTGCGACCTTTGCCGCCTCCTTCATCTCAGGAGTAATGTGCTCGCAAACTCTGTTTGCCTCCGTCACGCCACAGGTTTGGCGCATGGATCTTTCCTATCGAACGGTCCATGTGGCGCTTTCTCTGTGGTTCTTCTTAGCTGCTGCCGTTCATGTCGGACTGCACGCGCGGCTTGTCTTGGGTAAGTGGGAAACGTCTCTGAGAACTCGAGTTCCCGAGTGGGTAGTCGTCTTCGGCAAGTACGGAATTTTGGCGATATTGATCGTGTTGTCCGTTCAGATTTGGATTCGGCGCGATTTTGCCTTTCTTCTGATGTGCGAAATGTCCTACATCACGGTCGCGCGAGACGAACTCTTTTTCGCGATGCCGGTTGATCTGGCGATCTTATTCTGTGCCGTTGCCGTCGTTGTTTATGCTCTCGCCGTAATGGCTTACGGCCGGAACTGACGCAAAAAAAAGGAGACATACCGAATCGGCGGCGGACTCGAACTAACCTGTATTTACAGTGGTTCCAAAGCGCCCTATTTCTTATTACTACCCTTGTTGCTACCAAAGATTCAGTTGCTTGGGTGAAGCTTTACTACTGCGTCGTGCTTCGTTGCGCTGTCTCGAGCCACTCTTTCACTTCGTTCAACCAATCCTGCACCTCTCGCGAGAAAGATTGAACTTCCGGCAAGCAGCTTTCTTTCAGATGCACAGGTAGCGATGTTGGCTCTGGACAGTTTACGCTCAAGGGCAGCGGATTGCTTGCGCACCCGTTCAACGTCATCACGCAGATCGACAGACTCAGCGCGAGCGCGCTCCAACTGATCCCATGCGTCCGCCAACTGCTTCGCCTGGTTCTGTTCTTTTGCACGATACTTATCTGTCTTTTCCTTTAGTGCCAAAGCGTGTTGCGTCTGCATGTCGGCAATGTCCGCCTCGTAAATAGCAGCCGCGTATTTGTAGCCAGACGCGAAGATGGCCACAGCCGCCAGTGCTGCACCTGCCCATTTAATCCATTTCATTTCCGTACCGTCCTGTTGGGCTTCCACCGCCTGATTTCTTTGAGGCCGTAGGAGTCATGAATCAAGTGGCCTTTCAACACGTCAAAACCAGCGGCTCTGCGACGCTTTGCCGTGGCGCGTTTGTACCGTTTGCTCTGACCGTTTTTCCACCCCCACATCACCGGTGTCTTCTGAAACGAGCGGCTCGTAATCTTTTTCTCGGATGATTTTCTTGTCGTGTGGGCACCACCTGTTACCGTGCAAGCGTCGTAGCCTACCGAGTCATAAAGCGCTAGGCCACTGAATGTTTGCCAGACAAGGCACACGATGGAATGCTTGAACGATTACCCACAACAGAAAATAGGCAATGATCCATCTTTGACTTGATTTCTTGACCCTCTTCAAAAACCATTGGCGACGCTCATTCAACTCATCTTCCGACAAATCCTTCGACCTTACCCAATATGGCAACGCCAAAAGCGTCTGCCACCAACAAAACACAGCCACAACCAGCGGGGCGAAGGGCAGAAGTGATCGAGGCCAAAGGATATTGATCGGGAACGGATTCAATGATTGACCAAACATTTGTAAGGCATAACCCACCAAAAAGTAGATTGAATAAAACACTACCAACCAAAAAGGCAATGCCGCGCCGATCAATAAGGCGCAAGTGAGTCCATTGATGGTTTGCCCTCTTTTTTCCAAGTGGTGTGCCAACGCCATTACTCCACCCACAACCCCAGTTAAACACGTTAAAACTGCTCCTATTGATAAATCCATATCGCCTCCATTGATTGGATATCGCCCGTTGAATTTCGCAGGTTCGACGGGCGTTTCATTTGAAGGCGATTATCTCTCAACTTTCAAACAGACTGCGTTCTGCAGCACGCCGACGCTTCAGTCCTTCGCTTTCTTTGCCGCCGACGTAAATCCACTTGCCGAACTCTGCGGCGGCTTCGTCGTAGCGCTTGTGATTCAGGTGGAAAAGAAGCGTGCTCTTCTTCAGAGCCGTAGCCCCGATGTTGAAGGCCAGAGAAAGCAGAGCTATGTATCGCCACTCTTAAACGGGTACGTTCACCAAGCGATTCAGATCGTCCGCAATGGCCGTGAGGTCGTCAACCAGAAGTTGCTCTGCTTCTGCCGGCGAAATCTCGTCGCCTTCCTTCACGCCATTTGTATGTCCGTAGCCGACAGTCCAAACACCCGCTGAGCATCGGTAGGCCTTCAGTTCACGACCTTCAAACTGCTTCACAAAATCACTGGCAATAGACGGCGAATAACTTCCCCAAGAATTCATTTTTTGTCTCCTTCGATCTTGTCGACCGTGTCCTCCAACTTGTGATTCAAAGCGCCGATGAGCCGACGCAGAATCGGAGGAATGACCGGCTACTGAAACAGCACAGAAGGCGCGCCCTTCTGTCTGCCGCTCCGTATCGAGTTATCTCCTGCTCGATCCGTAAGACCTTGAACCTCGGGGCGGCAGACAAAAGGACGCAACGCAATAAAAGAGACGACGAGGTGGTGGAAGTCCACCGGATGTATGAAGCTCTTTGGCAAGAGTGGAGCCACATGAGGCCGTTCAGCTATTCGGAATTTCCGAAGAACTGAGCGGCTTGACGTGGCAATGCACTCGAATGTGAATTGTTAAAATTGCCCGAGCTTTCTCTTGTGAGGGTTATTGAATCATGAAGTTGCAGATTGCAGAAATCCCGGGCCTCAACGCAAAAACATATGAAGTACCAGACTTGGGGGACTACATATCTCTTACAAATCTAGCGATAAGTCAGGGAGGTGCCGACCTTCTTACCGACTGGCTGAGGAACAAAAACACTATCGAATTTCTCGGAGTATGGGAGCGTCTTAATAACCCCGATTTCGATGAAACCGCATTCAATCTTATCCTTGCTTCGGCTGGTGTTAATCGTTTTCGCCTACCCGTAAAAAAATGGGTAAAAGACACCAATGCCATTGGGATAACTGCAAAGTCTGGACGTCAGGGAGGCACGTTTGCTCATATTGACATAGCCCTCGAATTTGCTGGTTGGTTAAACCCGTCATTCCGACTCTTTGTCATAACAGAATTTAAGAGATTCAAAAAGCAAGAAGCAGAAAGACAGGATGCCCAGCTGGATTGGAATGTACAGCGCTTATTAACAAAATCAGCCTATCGTGTTCACACAGACGCTGTACAACAGGTTCTTGTTGCAGAGAATCTTCCTCGTGAAAAATCAGGCATTGTGTATGCCTCTGAAGCAGATTTGCTAAACATCGCCGTGTTTGGTTGTACTGCAGGAGAGTTTAGGAGCAATTACCCAGATCGCAAGGGGAACATGCGCGACTATGCATCAATCGAACAATTGTTGATACTCAACCAACTGGAGTCACAAAACGCGCTTCTGATACGGCAAGGCGTGTCAAAGCAACAGAGATTGGTCTATCTGAAACAAGAAGCCGAGCGACAAATGAAATCCTTGAGCAACCAGTCAACACCGACGAGCTTAGAACTAGCCAAAATCAATGACTAGATGTTGTGCATTGGAAAAACTGGCAAATTGCACAGTTTTAGAAAAAATCCTGTAAAAACAGCATGTTACAATCGCTTAGTTGTAATTAATTGTAACAACGCCTCAACATGATGTATTCAGAGCCGCCTCCGGGCGGCTTTTTCTTTTTCCGGAGCCGACATGAAAGAGGCTTACTTCGATCCGGCACTGCAGACACACCTTGAGCGCCGGGCGCTGATCCACAAATGGCAGGCGCGCCGGGCGCTTCTAAAAAAGTACCGCGGCATCGTTGCAGGTGCCGCCGCATCCATCGCAATCGTCTCATTCGCCGCGTGGAAAATCGCGGCTTTTTTGTAAGGTTCGAACCATGACCGAAGCAAAGGTTTACTCAGCCATTTTGGCGATCACGGATGAACTCCGAAAGGGGGGGGGGCATCAAAAAGGACAAAGAAGCCGGAGGCGGACAGGTCAGATACGCCTACCGAGGCATCGAAGCTGTTTACGCAGCTCTCTCTCCTCTGCTGCCCAAGTACCACGTTGTGATTTCTCCGGTTCGCATCGAAAAGGAGCCGGACAGCACTGCCGGCAAGATGCGCCTCGCTCGCATCAAAGTGACGTACCAAATCACGAGCACCGAAGACGGCCGTCATTTCTGCGTTGAGTCGCTGGGCGAAGGCGTAGACAGTCAGGATAAAGCCGCAGGCAAGGCAATGAGTTATGCCTATAAAAGCCTCATGTTTCAGCTCTTTTGCATTCCTGTTGCTGGAACCCCTGACCCGGACGATAAGCCATCACCGCCGGCCGAACAGGCGCACCCGTTCGTCTCCACTGATCTTGTTGAGAGAAGCCGATCCGCAGCAAATACCGGCAAGGAAGCATGGGTTGAATTCTGGAAGAGTTGTTCGAAAGAAGAGCGCGAAGCCCTGCGCACATCCGGCGAAGTCGATCTTGCCAAGAAGATCATTGAAGCCATGCAGGGAGGTTTGCCATGAGTAGCCCGCTTCAGCAGACAGCGCAATGGTTCGCAGACCGCTACGGTTGCTTGACGGCTTCACGCGCTGTTGCCGTGCTTCAACGCAGAAAGGACGGTAAGCCCACTGCTGCCTATGAGGCTCTGATTGACACACTCATTTGCGAGCGTGTCACAAACCAGCCGGAAGGCATCGGCAATCCGCCGTCGTTTCAGTGGGGCCGCGACCATGGGGATGAAGCGCGCGATGCCTACGAAGACGCTACCTGCGAACTCGTGGACCTCGTGGGATTTATCCCACACCCAACGATTGAGTTCTTCGGAGCATCCCCCGACGGTCTTGTGGGAGAAGACGGACTACTTAAAATCAAGTGTCCGTACAGCACAAATGTTCACCTGCAGCGCGTGGCCGCGAGAATTGTGCCGGAAGAGTACAAACCACAGATGCTCGAGCAACTGCTCTGTACCGGCCGCAAATGGGTTGACTTCGTGAGCTACGACCCGCGCCTTTCCGGCGCATGGTCGCCAGCCAAGCTTTTCATCGCGCGGTATGAGCCAACGCAAGACGAACTTAATACCGCTCTGGAGCAATGTGAGACGTTCCTTGCCGAAGTCAAAACGCGTTTCGACGCACTTGCGAGAGCTGTTATCAAGGAAAAAGCTCCACAACCAAATCTTGCCAGGACACGTCCGGGTGCACCCAACGAGGCTTGGGTCAAAGCTTACGCACAAGGAACCAACTAAGGAGCGGCCGCAGCAATGCGGCCTTTTGCATAAATGACAAATAGATTCGAGATTGATCCGCGGCTCAAGAAGATTGCCGATCACTACGGCTTCGACGCTCAAGCCGAAAAGACCATCGAAGAAATGGCCGAGCTGATTGTTGAGATTAAACACCACGATAACTACATGAGCGCGATAGAAGAACTCGCTGACGTGAAGATCATGATTGACCAGCTCGTCTACCTTGTCCGAAAGGACCAAGAAAATGCAGAGTATTTCGACTACGAGTCGAATTTCAAGATCGAGCGGCAACTGAAGCGTATCGCTGACGAGGAGACCAGCAAATAAACGAGACAAAGAGTCTGACAAAAACTGAGCGCCTCAGAATCGTGCATACTTTCTCTGTCGTTCACAGGGGCAGAAACACGGAACGAGGCTTGCGGGCGCATTCAAATGCGGCTCGTTATCCATCGGGACGAGTTTCCACCCCGCAAGCCTTGTTCGCCGTGGAAAGCGAACTGGCGGCATTTACCGATGGAGTTAAAAATGCAGCGAAAGCTTTACCAGCCGACATTACAAGACGTAATCGACTACCTCTTGACGTTCAAATTTGTATGCGACGTTTGTCATCACTCGGAGTGGACCGTATACATGGAACAGGACGGAAAAGTAACGGTTGGCGCTCTGAATCGCTTGATCGAAGAACCAAACGCGCCGGATGGTGATTTTCATCTTGAATTTAATAAGACTTGTACGCCAGTTATTCAGGTGCAATGCAAACATTGCGGACAAGTGAAGCTTTTCGCCCTTCCTCACGTCTTGAATGCGATAGAAAGAACAAAAGGGGACAAAAGTGATTGTTGATGGTAGTACCCAATCTCCGAATACGGCAGAACGAAACGTTTCTATTGATGGAGCTGTAACGCCTCCATTGAAAGAGACCGTGATTGCCCTGAACGAGCGTTCAAAAACTTTTGCAACACGGGAAGACCTGCTCAAATTCAAGGATGAAATCATCAAGGAGGTTCACTCTTCCATGTCTAAATGTTATGACAACACTTCTTCCGTTACCCGTTGGGCGGTAGGTACTGTTGCTACTGCGTGCCTTACTCTCGCGGTGAGTATTGGTTTAGCCGTATATAACGCTGCTTGGACGAAGACGGCTCCTCAAGCTTCAATCTCATCCTCTCAAGCCGCATCGATTCAGCAACCGCAGCCGCAAAGAATTGAACTTGTAATTACAGTAAACGGAGAGAAAGTTCAGCAGATTGATGCGTCTTCATCTCAAAAGTAACTTTTGACAGCGCCTCTGGTTTCGGGTAGTCTTCCCCTGCTTCTAAATCGAAGCGCGGGATTGGCGTCCCGTCTGGCTAACTGGCGCGCAGCGCCGCCTTGTGCGGCATTTTTGTTATCTGCGCACCCCTAAGAACTTCTTAGGGATGTCTCCATTACGGTAGGGCCTGCAGGCTCCTTCGGGAGGCCGGAACCAGTTAGCCGGTACGCCAACCTGCAATGCCCTGCCTCCCATGATTGGCGTCGTGGGAGCAGGCTCTAAACTGCTAACTGGAGACTTCAAATGTCAGCTCTGACGTTCAAGTTTGACGATTCCCCCGTCAATGTCATCGATCGTAATGGTTCCCTTTGGTTTGTTGCCGCCGACGTTGTTCGCGCACTGCACCTTTCAAACACCTCTGTTTCGCTGAAAGCACTCAGACCGTTCGACAAGGACAAGATCGAGATCAACGGGAAGGAAACCAACATCATCAGCGAAGGTGGAATGTACTTCTTGACCCTTCGCTCTCAAGATGCCTTGAAGGAGGGAACACCCGCGTATAGGTTCAGCATTTGAGTCACAAACGAGGTTCTACCCGCCATCCGCAAGCAGGGCCGCTACGAATGCCCCGCGCAAGCGCAGCTACCGGCTCCGACCCTCACCGAGCAACAGGCCTATCAAATCCTGAGCGAGGTTGCTAAACGGTGCAAGCGCAACGGCGTTCACTACCAGACTGTGTACCGAGCGCTTAAAGCTCGTTACCAAGTCACCAAATACACGCACATCCTCCAGCGCGACTTTGAAGACGCCATCGAGTTCATTCGGACGGTCGACCTCAGAACGCCAGTCGTGCCGGAGAAGAATCCGGAGCCTGAAAATGTTCCGGAAAAGAAGCCGCAGATCGTGGCAACTTCCGAATTCTGCGAGCACGTCCGCACGCTCGTTTACTGCTGGCGTTATCTGTTCAAAAAGGAGATTGACCTTGTCTATCAAACCATGCGCGCCATGCAGTCGCCCCACGCGCCCATGCTCTGGGAAGCGATCCACGACCTGAACCTCGTCTTCCTTGAGAAAGACCTCGAAAAGGTCGGATTCCCAGTGAAGGCACTTGAGTGCTACAAGCACTGGGCTTCGCACCACAACGCTGAATAAACAAAACTACAGCCACCTTCGGGCGGCTACTATCTCCAAAAGAGGTAACGATGAAACTTGATTGGAATTTAATGCGCGTCATCCTCGGCCATGTAGAAGCAGAGACGTTGCCAGACTTTCTGGACGACGCCGAAGCTCTTGGCCAGTGGAAAGAAGGACAGCTTCTTTCTGAGCGTCTGAATCGAGCGCAAGACCCGGCAGTCAGAGTTGTATACACGCATCTTCGTCTTCTCTGCGACAACGGGTACATTGAGGGGGTTACCGTAAGCTCCGGACTCAAGGGAAGGCTCATCTGCTCACTTGGTCCGAGCCCTTCGCTGTCGCTCTCTGGGTACTCTTTGCTCGAGTCTCTTCGCACGCAGGGATTCATAGACAAAATGAAAGCTTTCGCCAAAGAAAAGTCTGTGCCTCTTACCTTTGACACGATCAAAATGATCGGAAGTGCTGTGGTATCAACCCTGCTCAAATGATCTTCACAAAACCAACGCAGCCGCCTCCGGGCGGCTTTTTTATTGCCATGAGCAAACCAAAGAAAAAGCGCAACAAGAAGTACCAGCCCGGCAGGCCGAAGATTCCGACGTGGGCTTACGACAGCTGGGGACAACTCACCGAAAAGGACTTCAAAATTTTCGAGGACGCCGTCAAGATCGATCTCGGCCTGATACGCATGGGGACGCAAGAGCAATGCCGGTATGGCGACCTGATCTTTGCCATGAAGCAACTCTTCGCTTTCTCTGAGAAGTTCTCGCAGGACGCTGAGTATCAGCTGCTTGCCACGATGGGCACCGCAGCAATCCACGGCATGAAGAACCTTGCGGACGAGGTCAAAGAAGGAAAGCCACGGCGCCCGGCTGTCGAGGCCGCCATGCTCAAGCCGCTAGAGCACGCCACTGCGACGTACTTCAAGATGATGCGCGAGCTGTACCGAAGCGAGCACGAGTTCGCCAGACGTGAGGCTGACAACTTGAATTTGACCAAGGCGCTCCAGGACGTAGCCCGAGGAGGCGTCGCTGTTGTCGCTCCCGATGAAACTGACGAGGAGGTAAGCCGCTGCGGCGTCCAAGGCGTGGCCTATGTGCATGGCCGTTGCGAACCCGGCTACATGGTTCGAGAAGACGGGCAGAACTTTTGGATGATTCCGGAACGCGAGACATTCGTTCGCATCACAGAGCCCACATTGATGTTTTTCCTTGAAGAAGAACCCAGCTATGCAAACACCATCCGAAGCCAAAACCAAGATCATCCCAATTAAAAACCCAAGGATGCTAATCAAGGTCCGGCCCCTTCTAAACGGCTGCATACGGATCACTTGGCACACCTCGTACAAGACGATCTGGCTGTCCGACATGACCGATCAGGAAGCGCTCGCGCTGCAGGCAGCTATCAATGACGCGCTAATCGAATTCGACAGTGAGGAGACACACAAATGAGAACACGCAAAAAGGACGAAGTCACATTCCCTGCCCCCATGCAGCTACTGCTGTCGGATACCGAAGTCGCAGCCATGCTTGGCATTGGAGTGAGCACCGTCTGGAAGAAGACGAACGCGGCGGATAGTGACTTCCCGCAACCGTTTTACATCACGGAACGAGCCCGGCGCTGGAGGAAGTCTGACATCCTCAAGTGGGTCAAGGGACTCAATCACGACAAGGCCGCGCAGCCAGCTTAGAAACAAAGACCCCGCCGATGTGAACTGTCCCCACTTTGCGAGACAGATTTTTGATCAATCGGGCATTCAAGCCTGTCGAACTTCCGCTTCCCTATATTGCTTAGGAGAACGGTAGTTCAATTTGGCTTGGATGCGTTC
>OGGS01001705.1_pt1 | contig 14265 bp, 10 predicted proteins | sample 1571281 | NCBI WGS metagenome assembly OGGS01 (sample SAMEA2582042, study PRJEB24529) | metagenome | biome: Human gut stool | place: China | collected 2011 | reverse complement strand
CAGATGCTTCCTCCAGAAATTCATTAAGCTCTTCAAGCTCACGGTTTTTCTTTTCAAGCTCTTTGATCCGTTTGTTTGCTGCCTGAAGCTTGCGAGCTTTATTGCCTGCTTTTTAAACTCTTCATCATATTGTTTTCCTGTATTCTTCGATATCCACTTCTCCGCTTTTCAATGCAGCAGTTATATTTGGCCCAAAGGAAATGCTGTTGATAACTTTTTGATCGCCACGATTTGCCGATAACTCGAGGGGAGTAAAGCCTCTGTTTTGCGGCATTCGAGTATTGTTGCTCAAATCGGTGAACAGTTTGATAAAATCTTCAAGCTGACTTTTTGTCATTAGAATATTCTTTCTGTCGAGCATTTTAGATACTGCGTCAAAAGGCTTGTCATCACAGGTTATTATCAGTATAAAATCGGAAATTGTATAGTTGATCTCCTCTTCGGACATTTTTAGTCTTGTGCGTAAAAAGTCCATCATTGCTCTTACATAAGGGGTATCGGCAATGTACATTTCCTCTTTGTATTTAAGAAGTTCCTGTTTCGGAAGAATTTTAAGAGGTTTACCTGCCTGATGATCGGCCATATTATAATAATACTCATAGTCAACATCTACCAAGCTGGAATGAACTATCTCTCGGTCGATAGGCTCTTCCTTAGGTGCGTCAAGATACAATTCGTCTTTGGCAAGAATGTAGTAAAAATGATTTTCGTGGCGTGCTATCTCAGAAAATGCAATGAACTCGTCTAAGGTTATCAAGCCTTTGTTTTGCTTGCTGATTATTTTGTAAGCGTCCTTTAGCGGCAATAGCTGATACAAATTAGCAAAAGCTTCAAAGTAATCATAAAGCAGCGACATTGTTTCCTGTGGCAGGGCAAGCTTTTTATTCATTCTTGCTATTGTGCTTTCAGCGTATACTCTAGGGAATCTACTCATTGTGATCTTACCTCGATATTTTTATACTTTACTTGATTATACATTAGCTGATAATATTAGTCAAGGGGAGGGGCAGAAAATCAATTCTTTTTTTGTCACCCCATAGGTAGGTTAATCATTATCTGACAGCAATGAATACTCACACAAAGCTGTAATGCCGGCTTTTTTCTCTAAGTGAATATCATCAGGAAACGCATATCTTCTGATAACAGGGTCTCTCAAAATATGCTGTATCTGTTTCCAAAGCTGCTTTACATCAGGCGGAATTGTAATTGCTCTCGACTTGCCTTTTGTGTCAAGGATAGTCACATTCAGGTATTCTATTTCATCAAAACATCTGCTTGCCGATGTTTTTGATACGCCCGGTTTTTGGCGACTATTGACGGCGAAAATAGTATCATATTAAAGTATCTGGTTTAATTCGATTTTTTTATTAGGTCTTGTTATGGTGAAAAATTTTACGCCATTTTCTTTGCTTTATTTACTGCGAAATACATTTAGCACGCCACAATAACATTACGATTTTTACACGAATATTAAAATTATGATATAATTTTCAGCCATATAGTGATACGATATAGTTGCAAACAAAACTAGAATCAGAAAGGACGGTTAAAAATATGAGAAGATTTAATGGCTATATGCACGGCATCGATATCGGAGGCTGGCTGTCACAATGCGATTACAGTAAGGAACATCTTGATAATTTTATTACTGAGGAGGACATCAAGCGTATAAAGGGCTGGGGCTGCGACCACGTTAGAGTGCCTGTGGATTATAATATCTTTCAGGACGAAAACGGCTTTATAGAGAGCGGCTTCGACTATGTTCAGAAGTGTATCGATTGGTGCGGAAATAACGGTATCAATATGATTCTTGACCTCCATAAGACAATGGGCTTTTTCTTTGACAAGGCTCAGGCTGAAAGTGGGTTCTTTGATAACGCTGATCTTCAGCAGAAATTCTATGACCTTTGGGAAGAGTTTGCAAAGCGTTTCAGCAAATATTCTGACAGGGTCTCTTTTGAACTTCTCAATGAGGTAACTGACCCTAAGTTCAGCAAAAAGTGGAATGCTATCGTTGAAAATGCCATAAAGCTTATTAGAAAATACAGTGCTGATATAAATATCATTGTGGGCAGCTATTGGAACAACTCTATTGATTCAATGAAAGATCTTGATAAGCCTTATGACGAGCATATAGTTTATACTTTCCATTGCTATGACCCATTTCTTTTCACTCATCAGGCTGCCTATTGGGTAGATGAGATGCCGAGAGATTTCAGGATCGATTATCCTGGCAGCGTCTCAAAATACAGAACTGAGATAAAGCGTCTTGGTCTTGAATATATGCAGACATACGAGGAGGTCAAGACAGAGAAATTTACGCCTGATTATTTTATGGGAAGATTTGCTGAGGCTGTAAGGGTCGCAGAGGAAAGAAATGTTCCTATGTATTGTGGAGAATACGGTGTTATAAATCTTGCATCTGCTGAAAATACTCTTAACTGGTACAAGGATATAAGCAGTGCCTTTGAGAAATGTTCTATCGGAAGAGCGGCTTGGTCATACAAGGGTGTTGACTATGGCTTTATTGACGGACATCTTGACAGCGTTCTTGATGAACTGGTAAAGTATCTTTAATAGATCATTTCTTAATATAACTCCATTTTTGGACAAGCTCGGTCACGTTTGCCGAGCTTGTTTTTTTATGCTTAGTTTCATAAATTGATGTTTGCTCATAAAATTCTATTTACGATAATTATTTGATATAAATAATTGAATATTGATATAATAGTTTTAAAACAAAGCGTATAATATAAACATAATAATTCATAGTCACTTTCTTATAATAACTTCCGAATAAACAGACCTGCTTGAATATCAAGTGGGTCTGTTTTCATATATTTATAATCTTTCATAAATTCGATATTAAACACTTTTATGATATTTATGTTACGTTTTTGATATAAACAAAACGTTTACATAGTTATAATATATACAGAAACAACAAAATAAATTGCTTTTAGCAAAAAATTTTATTGAAAAATAGGAGGAAAAGGTTATGAAGATCAAAAAATTTGTAGCAGGTCTTTCAGCAGCGGTTCTCGCAGCAACAATGATGTCAGTTTCTGTTTCGGCAGCAAAGCTAGGCGATGTTGTTCATCCGTCAGAGGAGGACTCAAAAATGAATGACTCATATTACTCTATCGGAGCAATGGGCTTTTATATGGGTCAGGACTGGACCTGGAATCAGGGCGACTGGGTAGGCATCGATGATGCTGGCAAGATAACTGTTGAATATAAGATAAGCAAAGTTATCGCTGATAAGACAATGTCAGGAAAGGGAACTCTTGGAGATATGGGCGTTATGGTGGCTAATCTTCCTGATGGTGTTTATCCTGTGGACGTTAAGATATCTGACGCAAAGTTCGTTGCCGAGGACGGCACAACAACAGTTTTTGATTCGCTTAATTCTATCACTTCAATGGACGAGGACGCAGAGGGTGGAATAAGAATACATATCAGACCAACTGACGAGGTCAATGAGGAAACAGGCGAGGTAACAAAGAAAGCTTGTCCTGAGGTCGCAGGCTGGGAGAAGGAAGGCGCTTTCAACGGCGGCACACTTTCAATGACGCTTGATTTCGGTGTTGCATCTGCCGAGGGCGGAGAGTCAAAAACAGATGCTTCAAAGGCAGATTCAAAGTCTGATGCTTCAAGCTCAAAGGCTGATACGTCAAAGAAAGACGTTTCTTCATCTAAGGCGGATGCAAACAAGACTTCTGCAGCAGCGGCTGCATCTTCAAAAGCATCTGACAATACATCTAAGGCAGCAGAAACAGGTGCGGCTGTTGGCGGAGCACTTGCTGTTATCGCTCTTGCCGGCACAGCAGTGATCGTTGCAAAGAGAAGAAAGTAATATTCGGAGGTATGGCTATGAATAATGCAAAAAGAGTTTTAACATTTGCCCTTGCGGTTTGCTCGCTTTCAGCATTTGCTTCTTGCGGAAGTTCAAGTGATTCATCAAGCAAGGTAGTTGACAAAAAGCTTAAGGAAGATCAGCAGCAGATAGTTCAAAGACTTGCTGATGATATGAAAGATGTGAGAGATCTCAAGAGCAACGAAATAAAGTGGTTTTCACATTGGGATATCAACCCTACTGAGGCAGAGGACAAGGAGATAGGTGCTGACCTTGCTTTGTTCAAGACAAAGTATAATGGTAAGATAAACTGGGTGCAGACCACTTGGGAAACTAAGTTTGACGATCTTGCGGCACTTGTAATGTCAAATGATTCACCTGATTTCATCGGTGCTGATGATATGGACGTTTTCCCTAAGGGTGCTATAAAGTCAATGATAGAGCCTATCGACGATTATATCGATCTTTCAAAGCCTCTTTGGACAGACATAAAGGGTGCGACAGATCAGTTTATGCTTGGCGATAAGCATTATGTGAGCGTTATCAGAACAGACCCTGCATATGTTTTTGTATACAACAAGCAGACAATGGAAGATAACGGCTATGATGATCCTGCTGAGCTTTTCAAAGAAGGCAAGTGGAACTGGGATACATTCACAGAAATGTGTCTTGACTTTACTGACGCTGAAAGCGATAAATACGCACTTGACGGCTGGTATTATGAAAAGGCTTTGCAGCAGTCTTCAGGTGTGCCGCTCATCGGTATCACAGACGGCAAGCTTGTAAATAATATTTCTGACCCTATGATAGCAAAGGCTCAGAATATGATGTATGAGCTGCAGAAGAACAATGTTGTTTATCCAAAGCACGAGAACAACTGGAAACTCAGAGGCGATGCAGAGGGCAGCGGAATGGCAACAGGTCTGACGCTTTTCTATCCTATCGGACTTTGGGCACTTGAGAATGCTCCGTCAACAACTGTAAACTATGGCGATGTATCAAAGGGAGAGGTAATGTTCGTTCCTGTTCCTTGCTCAGCTGATAGCGATAAACAGTATATCCCTTCAAGAGTACATGGCTTTAGCATTGTTAAAAACGCTCAAAATCCTGAGGGCGTGGCAGCTTTCCTTGAATGCTGCCGTTATGCAGAGCTTGACGAGGCTGCACATCAGATAACCCTTGATCAGTACAAGGACGATTACGGCTGGACAGATGAGATGCTTGAAATGAGAGAAACTATCTATGATCTGTCTGCACAGAACCCTGTATTTGACTTTGAACAGGGCGTATCTGCCGACCTTAACTCTATTTGCGATACTGCAATAAGAGGAACAATGAATCCGCAGGAGTCAAAGAGCTGGTCACAGGTCGTTCAGGAAAATGAAAAGGCTATAGATTATCTTATCGACGAGGCTATGACTTCAATGAAAGAGGCTAAATAATATCTAATTATCAGAAAAAAGGGCGGCAGGGTGATTTGCCGTCCTTTTTCTATAAATATGAAGCTTTACTTGTGTCTGTAAATATGATATAATAATCTAAAAAGCAGGGGGTGAAAGCTATGGAAATAAACAGAGAATTGTCTAAGCGGCAGTTTATGCAAAAGGAAAATGACTATCATCATTCACCATATGAAACGGAGCTGGAATTTTACTCTGCGGTGCGGGCGGGCGACCTTGAAACGGTCAAACGTTTGTATACGCCGCTGGATACAAACGGAAAGGGCAGACTCAGCAAAGACAAACTTAGAAACGTCAAGTATCATCTTGTCATAACCATAGCTATGCTGTGCAGGTTTTGCATTGAGGGTGGACTTGACCCGGAAACTGCGTATACCATAAGCGATATATACATTAATAAATGTGATGAGTGCCGCAACGAAGAAAGCGTTATGGCTGTACACAAAGAAGTCATCGTTTATTATACAAAGCAAATGAAAAAGGCTGCGTCACAGAACGTTTACTCAAAGCATATCCTTATGTGCTTTGATTGCATTTTCGATAATATTTACAAGGGCGTGACCGTCAATCAGATAGCTGATGAACTGAACATAACGCCTCAGTATCTTTCAAAGCTTTTCAGAGAGGAAGTTGGCGTAAAGATCTCTGATTTTATTATGTCTAAAAGGATACAAGCGGCTGAAAATATGCTGAGATATTCTGAATATAGTCCGCTTGATATAGCCAATTATCTTGCTTTCAGCTCGCACAGCCATTTTATTGCCTGCTTTAAGAAACAGACAGGACTTACGCCGAAACAGTATAGAGATCAGTTTTTCCGTGCAAACTGGAACAAGCATAGCACAAGCAGATCGAAAATATAAGTTGATGTTAATAATCTGATATTTGCATTACTTTTCTGATATAAATATCACATCTGTTGATTTATAATACTTATAGAAGATAAAATTCTGATATTTATTCGGAGGTAATGAAAAATGAAAAAAGTTTTGGCTATGTCGATTCTCACAATGATAGTTATGTCTATGGGTGGCTGCGGTGCTTCATCTGACAGCAGTTCTTCGCAAGATGTCAGCAGCAAGGCGGAAACGGAAAGCAATTCTCCATACACTGTTGAGGCGGATTTCAGCAAGGGTGCGTCAAATGATTTTTCCATTTCAGCAGGCTGGTCAAATGGTGATCCATTCAACTGTTCGTGGAGCGAAGATAACGTGACTTTCAATGACGGAAAAATGCAGCTTACCATTGACAGTATGGGCGATTCCGAAGCGTACAGAGGCGGCGAGTATCGTTCAAAGGAAAATTATGGCTATGGACTTTATGAGGTTTCAATGAAAGCCATAAAGAATGACGGCGTTGTATCATCGTTCTTTACATACACAGGTCCGTCGGAGGATAATCCTTGGGACGAAATTGACGTTGAAGTCCTTGGCAAGGACACAACAAAGGTGCAGTTCAATTACTACACCAATGGTGTTGGCAAACACGAATATATGTATGATCTTGGATTTGACGCTTCTGAGGATTTTCACACTTACGCATTTGAGTGGAAAGAGGACGGCATAACTTGGTATGTTGACGGAAAGGAAGCATACAAGGCTACTGAAAATCTGCCTGTTACGCCTGGTAAAATAATGATGAATGCGTGGAACGGCATTGGCGTTGACAGCTGGCTGAAAGCCTTTGACGGTACAGTTCCGCTTACAGCGGAATATGAGTGGGCAAGGTTTACGGCAGAAAAGTAAAGTGATCCGCATATTACGCTCGCTTCTATGTTTTGATTTTTTTGCTTAATGATATTGATATTTGAACGACCCCATTTGCTAGGTCAAAAAGTCTAGCGAATGGGGTCGGTTTGTTTTATAAAGATAAACTCATATATTCACTCTTCTCATGAGCCTGACTATTTATGATATCATGAGTATATTTCTGTATAGGGGTGTTTTTTTGCTATAATTTTCATTTATATTCTCACATCTCAACTTCTCGGTTATACGCCTCTGCCCCCTCGACATACAGCGTTCTCATTTCTTCAAACGAGTCGCTTGGGGATAGGATAACGCCGTCTTTGCCGAACTTATTGAAATAGTATTTGACTTGGATAGGCGGGGAGATGAACTCGTTGACAGCGTTGGGCTTGGGCTTTTCATTGCCTTTCAGTATGGGGCGCTGATAGAGTATTTTGCCGAACATTTCAACGCCTTTTTCGGTGAGGTACACTTTGGAGATATCGCTCTCATCACTGCCAAAACGTGGGTCACTGAGTAGGTGCTTCACGGACTTGACGTGAACCTCTTTCAGCCGTTCGTATTCGGTGACGGAGGAGTATTCCTTTTGGCTGAGCTTTTCTGCAATGCTTAGTCCGCTCAATCTGCTTATGCGATAGCTGTCGGCTTTGAACTCTTTGCCTGCGCTTTTTTCGTCGGACAGGCAGACAAGATAATTATACATCTTATATTCGTCGCTGACGATACGGTAGGGGATAAGCCTTATGCGGTGCTTTTCACGGCTGTACATATTAGAATATGCGTAAATGAAGCTGTAATATCTGCTGCCGTTTTGTTTGATGACTTCATTTATTTTTATGATATTGTCGGCGAAAAGGAGCCTTTCACGTTCGCAATCTGACAGCAGGGCATAGACCTCATACACGGCTTTCAGAAATCTTCTTAGGGTCGAGCTGTACACCTTGTTTTCATAATAAAGGTCATCACTGCTCAGTGTATCGTAAAGGTCACGGCATATGCTGAGCCTTACTCGCACTGCATTTTCGGTCTTGGTCTTTTCGTATTTTGCAGAGAGCTTTGAGATAAGATAGCTTTTTATTATCTCCTTGCTTTTATCATCAAGGCCGTCATTGATCTCCTTGATCTGCCATTCTACGAATGCGTTCAGAAGTGGGATACCAATATATTTATAGTTATCGTCACTCTTGTATTTTAATGATGCGATATATGCTGAATCAAATATACTTGTGAGAAATGAGGACATTGATACGCTGCCGTTAGGGGAAAGGCTTGTTTCAAATATGGACTTGTCCCTGATAATGACGGAATATGCAGAGGGTGAGAGGGGTATGGATTGCACCTCTGCGATATATGGTACGCCGTCCTCACGCTTGGGCAGAAATGTGCTTGGGGGTATGAGCATTTTTATCACCTCTTGTATCCATTATATCACAAATGTACTTTTTGTCAATATCATAGAAAATTATTTTGCTGAAATTGTGATATAAATGCCGTAAAAACGTGATAAATGTGCAAAAACATAGACAAAAAAGTTTTTGAAAATTACACTTTTGTTGACGATGATAAGGTGGTATAATGTATACAGAACAAAGGACAGGAGGTGATAAAAATGGGAAAGACGATCCTTAAGGCTATCATTGTAGCTGTACTTGACTGTGCTATCGCGGCTGTCAAGGAGATTGGGGAATGAGATGAAATAACAACAGACAGGAGGTGATAAAAATGAGAAAAAAGATACTTACAACTATCCTTTTATCGGCACTTAACTGTGCGATAGCAGTTGTTAAGGAAATTGAGAGCTGTGACGAGATCACAATAGACTAGGGAGGTGATAAAAATGGGAAAGACGATCCTTACGACTATCCTCATAGCCGTACTTGACTGCGCTATCGCAGCTGTCAAGGAGATTGGGGAATGAGATGAAATAACAACAGACGGAAGGTGATGAAAATGCTTTATGTAAAACAGCCACTTTCTATTGACATTTGTGTCTGAAAATGGTATAATATATATGTATTAAAGTGTCGATAAAATAAGTTTGGTGTTTTATTACAAAATATCATTGATTATTTTGTCAACTTTAACCTACTACACTGGTGCGAATTTGCACTAGTCTAAAACCATAGCTTTCTCCTCCTTAATTTTATTTTTCTACTACACTGGTGCGATTTTGCACTAGTCTAAAACTGCGCTGACCGCAGTATATCAGCCGTAGGCCTACTACACTGGTGTGAATTTGCACTAGTCTAAAACAAATGATATTTCACCGTTATTGCATGTAATCTACTACACTAGTGCGAATTTGCACTAGCTGGCAAAGTCTAACATTAAAATCAACAAATAAAAAAATCCCTTAACGCTCAATGCGCTAAGGGATAACTAATATATATATAAGGAGTGATATTTATGGCAAAAAAGAATAAAATGAAGCCTAGAGAGCTGCGTGAGGCTCAGAAAAAAGCCAGACAGCTCAAAGCGGCTGAGATAAATAATAACGCTGTTCCTGCGATCGCTGCCATGCCTGCTGCAGAGGCTGCTGCACCTGCGGCAGAGAAGAAAAAATCCTCCGTCAAGGCGGCAGGAATGAAGTCTATTCTTGTCAGCGAAAATAAAATGTATATAACCTCTTTTGGCAAGGGCAATTCTGCTGTGCTTGAATATGAGGTGGATAATAATGACTACAACAAAACTCAGCTTTCATCAAAGGACAACAGCAATATCGAGCTCTGTGATGTAGACGAAGTAAACATCACTTTTTCAAGCAAGCATGGCTTTGAGAGCGGAGTGAAGATAAACACTTCAAACCCTACTCACAGAAGCGGTGAAAGCTCGTCTGTAAGAGGGGATATGCTGGGGCTTAAATCGGAGCTTGAAAAGCGTTTTTTCGGCAAGACTTTTGATGATAATATACATATCCAGCTTATTTACAACATTCTGGATATCGAAAAGATACTTGCGGTGTATGTGACGAATATCGTTTATGCCCTGAACAATATGCTTGGGCTAGAAAATGAGAGCAATAACGATTTCATGGGGTATCTTTCTGCCAAAAATACTTATGATGTTTTCACTGATCCTGATGAAAGCGATCTTTCCAAGAATATAAAGGGTAATATCAAGAAAAGCCTCAGCAAGTTCAATGACCTGCTGAAAACAAAGCGCCTTGGCTATTTTGGTCTTGAAGAGCCTAAGACGAAAGATAAAAGAGTTTCGGAGGCATACAAAAAGCGTGTTTATCATATGCTTGCAATTGTGGGGCAGATAAGGCAGAGTGTTTTCCATGATAAGTCAAATGAGCTTGATGAGTACCTTTACAGCTTTATTGACATTATTGATTCCGAATACAGAGAAACTCTTGACTATCTTATTGATGAGAGATTTGATTCTATAAACAAGGGCTTTATCCAGGGCAACAAGGTCAATATCAGCTTGCTTATTGATATGATGAAAGACGACTATGAGGCTGATGATATCATACGCCTTTATTACGATTTCATTGTGCTTAAATCTCAGAAAAATCTCGGTTTTTCTATCAAAAAGCTTCGTGAGAAAATGCTGGACGAATACGGCTTCAGATTTAAGGACAAGCAATATGACTCTGTGCGCTCAAAGATGTACAAGCTTATGGATTTTCTGCTTTTCTGCAACTACTACAGAAATGACGTTATCGCAGGCGAAGCTCTTGTGCGCAAACTGCGTTTTTCAATGACCGATGATGAAAAAGAGGGGATATATGCTGATGAAGCGGCAAAGCTTTGGGGCAAATTCAGGAATGATTTTGAAAATATCGCCGACCACATGAACGGTGACGTTATCAAGGAGCTTGGCAAGGCTGACATGGATTTTGATGAGAAAATTCTTGACAGTGAAAAGAAGAATGCGTCTGACCTTTTGTATTTCTCCAAAATGATATATATGCTTACATATTTTCTTGACGGCAAGGAGATAAACGATCTTCTTACAACGCTTATCAGCAAGTTTGATAACATCAAGGAGTTTTTGAAGATAATGAAAAGCTCTGCTGTTAATGTTGAGTGTGAGCTTACGGCGGGCTACAAGCTGTTCAATGACAGCCAGAGGATAACCAACGAGCTTTTTATCGTAAAGAACATTGCTTCCATGAGAAAGCCTGCGGCTTCGGCGAAGCTTACAATGTTCCGTGACGCACTGACTATACTCGGTATAGACGACAAGATCACGGACGATAGGATAAGCGAGATTTTAAAACTTAAAGAAAAAGGCAAGGGCATACATGGTCTGAGAAATTTTATAACAAACAATGTTATCGAGTCCTCTCGGTTTGTATACCTTATCAAGTATGCGAATGCTCAGAAGATAAGAGAAGTGGCTGAGAATGAGAAAGTTGTCATGTTTGTTCTTGGGGGTATCCCTGACACGCAGATAGAGCGTTATTACAAGAGTTGTGTGGAATTTCCTGACATGAACAGTTCTTTGGAAGTAAAGCGCAGTGAGCTTGCGAGAATGATAAAGAACATCAGATTTGATGATTTCAAAAATGTGAAACAGCAGGCAAAGGGCAGAGAAAACGTGGCAAAGGAGAGGGCAAAGGCTGTTATCGGGCTTTATCTTACGGTCATGTATCTGCTGGTGAAAAATCTTGTGAATGTCAATGCAAGATATGTTATTGCGATACACTGTCTTGAACGTGACTTTGGGCTGTATAAGGAGATAATTCCTGAGCTGGCTTCAAAGAACTTGAAAAATGACTACAGGATACTTTCACAGACGCTTTGTGAACTTTGTGATAATGGTGACGAGTCGCCGAATTTGTTCTTGAAAAAGAACAGGCGGCTGCGTAAGTGCGTTGAAGTTGATATCAATAATGCAGACAGCAGCATGACAAGAAAATACCGCAACTGTATTGCTCATCTTACTGTAGTTCGTGAACTGAAAGAATACATAGGAGATATTCGTACAGTGGATTCTTACTTCTCCATTTATCATTATGTTATGCAGCGCTGTATCACGAAAAGGGAAGATGACACAAAGCAAGAAGATAAAATAAAGTATGAGGACGATCTTTTAAAAAATCACGGCTATACGAAAGACTTTGTAAAGGCTCTCAACTCGCCGTTTGGATACAACATTCCGAGGTTTAAAAATCTTTCAATTGAGCAGTTGTTTGACAGAAATGAATATCTTACTGAAAAGTAGCGTAGTGTAGATACCGCCGCTCTCTTGGGGGACAGGAGGCGGCGGTGTTTGGTTGTCTGCTTTAGCAAAAATAAAAAAACAGAGAAACCCGATCAATGGGTTTCTCTGCATCTTTTAGCTGTATTAAATCACAATATCTTAGTAAAGTATATCTTCCTGCGAAGCTCAGTTATCTGCAACGTCCATAAGCTCAACAGCAATATCGTCAGACCCGGTATCATCTGCATCAGCCTGAATATCGTCCGGCTTATCGTCCTCTATGAAAGCTCCTGTAAAATCAATACAAACATTCTCGCTTTTACCAAAACGAGCCATTGTCAGCAGATCGGTGACAGTCGAGCGTGTGACATGAGCGCCTGTGAAATCCATCACCACATTTGCAGAATTATCCTCGCTGTTTTTGCTGTTGATCTCATCACGAAGCTGGTCAAAATTCGTATCCTCAAGGTCTGCATAAGCTGAAAACTCTTTTGGCGCATAAAGCGTTGCAACAGCGTGCATAGCAATGAATACAAACCTGAAATCTTCGCAATCAAAGGTGCTGAAAGGTATCTCAAAAAGCCTCAGCATACCCTCATCGGTCTTTTTGCATAAAACAGGCTTATATCTGTTCTGAGCCAGATCGTAGGTGTATCTGTCTTCGTAAGCTTCATCGGTTAAGCTGCCGTCTGGCATAGGCACAATCTCAAAACGAGAAGTTTCATTGCACGTATTGCAATAGCCTCCGACTATCACAAATCTGAAAACATAGTCGGTATTTTTCTCAAGCTTTTTGTCACAGCATATCTGCGTCCAGTCCCAATTCCAGTTTCCAATAGAATAGGCAATAACGTTTTCGCCGTCCTTATCGGTCACAAAATATTTAGCTATGACATTGTTTTCGCAGGACTTATCTGCCTTAAAATCTCTAGGATCAAAATCTATTACTTTACTCATATTATTTACCTCCGTAACATCCACGGTCGGCTTATGAGTATCCAACATTCTTATAGTACATTTTTCACAGTCGCTTGCATACTCTGCCCGACCGTTCTTAACAAGCCCCTTAGCCCTTTTGGGACAGGTGGCTCCGATTCGTTTTCCGTTTATGTCTGTAACAATAACGTTTTTTTCTATGGGTATCTCCCCCTTGCACAGCTATATTAAATTAGCACCTGTATTACACAGACTTGCGTTTAGCTCCGACGCTGTTATTTTCTATGGGTGTCGTCCCCAGTCTTTGCTTAGGATAAGTTTAACAGACGTCCGGTCTTTTGTCAAGACTATATGCACCTTTTCGACATTACATACAATTGCGAACTTGCGGGCTTAGCACATATGCACAAGGGGCATGAGTACATAAAATGCCCATCACGGTGAGTGATTTCAAAATTTATCATAACGCAATTCTATCCCAGCGGGAACAAAAAAATCCGCCCTACCCAAAGTAAGACGGAAATTGGGTGCAGGGTCGAAACTTTCAGAAAAAGACCAACGATTGGTGCTTGAAGTTTCTGAAAGACTAGGAAAAGAATAATTTTTGAGGTCTCAAACTGCAATATCAAAGTAAAAAAACAGCGTACCGCAGCCCCCTGCGATACGCTGTTCTCATATAAAATTACTTCTTTGTAGTCACACTCTTTGAAGCCGACCAAGCACCATAATACTTAGTACCCTTTACAGTTGTGTAAGAACGAACACGAACGTAATATTTCTTTTTGCCTGAAAGCTTTGAAACAGTGGCCTTGTCAGTCTTGTTGTTTGTTATGGTAACTTTCTTTGCACTTGTAAACTTAGAGTTTGTAGCGTACTGTATCTCGTATCCAGTAGCAGAACCTTTCTGCGCCCAATCCACAAAGAATGCCTTGCTCTTAGCTGTGAGCTTCTGTATCTCCTGCTTGGCAGGATTTATCTTGAATGTCTTTGTGATAGTGCCTGTATAAGAGCCTTTTCCTGCGATTTTTACTGTGGCAGTGCCTATGCTCTTGTTGCTTGAGTAGGAAACTGTATAGTCAGTGCCTTTTTTCAGCGTTTTGCCATTGTATTT
>OGGS01001697.1_pt1 | contig 14339 bp, 10 predicted proteins | sample 1571281 | NCBI WGS metagenome assembly OGGS01 (sample SAMEA2582042, study PRJEB24529) | metagenome | biome: Human gut stool | place: China | collected 2011 | reverse complement strand
AGGCCCCCAGTGAGATCAGCCAAGCCCCCCAGACGGCGTACTGGAGGAAGTTCATAACGATAAGGCGAAACTTAATTCCCATAATTCTCTGATTTTACGTTATTTTAATTTCAGGTTCATTTTAGTTCGGAAACGATTAAAACAAATGTACGAAATTTTTTTCGGAATTTTCTTTGCAATTGAAAAATAAAGTTCTACTTTTGCATCACCAAAACGTCATTGAGCTATGGTGTAATGGTAACACAACAGATTCTGGTCCTGTTATTCTTGGTTCGAATCCAGGTAGCTCAACTGAAAAGCGAGGAATTATCCTCGCTTTTTTCATTTTATCCGCCGGATTCCGCTGTTTCGATTTCCGAAACAATCCGCAGGCCCGATACCGCTAATCGACACTGCGGCAAAAACCGGACCGCCGATTTTCACAATGCGCGGCCGCACCCCGCCGCTGTTTCGAAATAAGGCGCACAAACTCCCTTCGATTTCTGTTTTCCGTCTTGTTTGACCCGCCGAAATGCAGTACGTTTGTATTGCACAGGAGATATGAAGAATTCAAGTGGGATTGTGCAAGGGGCGGGCTACACCCGCAAAAGTGACGCAAGTGGAAAATCCGTCAGGATTTGAAGCACAGGATAGACACCAAGGAACTAGACGCAAGGTTCCGTTTATTCCTGGAAGACTTCGGGGGAGGGTTCTAAGCCCTCCCTTTCCAATTCTGCCACGATGGCGCGCTGACGCTTGAAGAAATGAATCCGCTGCAATTCTCCGCTGCATGAAATCAACGTTGCAAAACGACTCAGCGACGTAATCCACCGCTTAACATGCTCGAACATGCCCGGATCGGCGCTTCGCAGCGAATTGATCGAGAATGTCTCGATACAGCTCGCACGGTAGTGGCGCGCCGCGACATAGCAGTAAGTCGCCTCGATATCCATGTCCGATATGTAAATAGACACCGGCTTCCCGCTGCGGAACTGTCCGGCAACGGCTATCTCCTCCAACTCGTCGAGCAACTGCAGCAATTCGCCCTTCAGCATCTCGACGCTTTGGTCGGTTATCAGGTGCATGTTGCGGAACGCGCAGATGGCATTGACCCAGCGCTTGGTGCAGCTGCCGTCGAACACCAGCGTCGTCGCAGGCATCAGCTGCGCCTCCTTCAGCAGGTCGCGGTAACTCCGCAAAAGCGCATCGGGAACTTTCATATCCTCGAATTTAGTCGTCGAACAATCGACAAGCCCCTGTTGGTAAAGCCACTTGAAGAGTTTGAAATTGGTCAGTCCTTCGTAGCGCATGTAAAGCATCCGCGGGAACGAGTTTCCGGCGATAGCCTGCTCCGCATCGGCATCGGACGACACCTCCCGGTAAAAAAGTGTATCCTGATCGATAACGCCCGTATAGTCTTCGAGCGCCGTATGGTAATCGTTGAAGCTAAGACGGAAAAGCACGTTTCCGAAATCGACGGCACCGACAGCGCGGTCGAGCGAAAAATTCATCTGGGCCGAAAGAACGGCCGCTTCCCCGAAGGTAAAGGGCACCTCGCCGCGCAGACGGCGGTAAGCCGCTTCGCGGCCGATGTTGAGTTTATCGGTCAGTATGGCTGCCGGATTGGTATATTCCGGGGTACCGTTTTGAATAGCGGCGATCAGCGCCGCATTCAGTTTGTCAAGAGGCATAGTACAAGTGTTAAATCTAAATCAAATTCTCAATCCCAACCGCAAATTTAGTAAAATATTGACAAATTGATATTTTTCGGACAAAGAAATAAAACAAAAGGGAACCTTCCGGAAGGTTCCCTTTCATTTGTCTCGGATGCGGCGGTCTTACTTTCCCAACCCCATCTTTTCGATCAGCGCCTTGGTCTCCGGTTTGTGGCCGCGGAAGCGTACGTACAGCTCCATCGGATGCTCCGTACCGCCTTTCGAAAGGATGTTCTCACGGAACGATCCGGATACCTCGCGGTTGAAGATGCCCTTCTCCTTGAAAAGCGAGAAAGCGTCGGCTTCCAGCACCTCGGCCCACTTGTAGCCGTAATAGCCGGCAGCGTAACCGCCTGAGAAGATGTGGCCGAAAGCCGGGGCCATCGCCGTCCCCGGCACGACGGGCTGGACCTGCGAAGGGGCCATCGACGCCACTTCGAACTGCTCGACGTCGCCCTCGAAGGGTTCGGTGATCGTATGCCATGCCATATCGGTCAGGCCGAACGAAAGCTGACGCACGTTCAGGTAGGCGGCCAGATAGTTCTGCGCCGCGATAATGCGTTCCACGATTTCGGCGGGAATCGGCTCGCCGGTCTGGTAGTTCACGGCCCACAGGTCGAGGAATTCCTTCTCGGTAGCCCAGTTCTCCATGATCTGCGAAGGAAGCTCGACGAAGTCGCGGTAAACGCTCGTACCGGTCTGCGACTCGTATTTGCCCTCGCCCAGCATGCCGTGCAGGGCGTGTCCGAACTCGTGGAGGAAAGTCTCCAGCTCGTCGAACGTCAGCAGCGACGGCGCGGTCTCGGTGGGTTTGGTGAAGTTCATCACCAGCGACACCAGCGGACGGGTCTCCTCGCCGTCCTCGATCTTCGTGCCGCGGAATTCGGTCATCCACGCACCCGAACGCTTCGACTCGCGGGGGAAGAAGTCGAGGTAGAGCACGGCCATAAAGCGGCCGTTCTCGTCGGTTACGTCATAGGCCGTCACGTCGGGATGATAGACCTCGATCTTGTCGTTGGGCGTGAAATTCAGGCCGTAAAGCTTGTTGGCGAGCATGAACACGCCCTTCTTGACGTTTTCAAGCTTCAGATAGGGCTTCACGACCTCGTCGTTGAGCGCATATTTCTCGTCCTTGTATTTTTCGCTGTAATAGCCCCAGTCCCACGGCATCAGCTGGCCCTTGAAGCCGAGCGAGGCGGCATAGTCGCCGATCATCCGGTAATCCTTGTCGGCATAGGCTTTGGTCTCGCCGAGCAGTTCGTCGAGGAACGCCGTGACGGTCGGAGTATTCTCGGCCATGCGGCGTTCGAGGACGTAATCCGCGTAGCACTTGTAACCCAGCAGGTTGGCGATCTTCAGGCGCAGGTTGGCGATCTGCTTCACGATCTGCGTGTTGTCGTTCTCGCCGCCCAGCGCGCGCGAATTGTAGGCGCGCCAGAGCTTCTCCTTCAGGGCGCGGTTCGACGAATAGGTCATGAACGGCACATAGCTCGGCGCCTGCAGCGTCACGGTCCAACCCTTCTCGCCGCGCGCCTTGGCGTCGGCGGCCATACCCTCCCGGACGAATGCGGGCAGTTCGGCAACGACCTTAGGATCGGTAATGTTGATCGTAAAGGCGTTGGTTGCGGCCAGCGCGTTCTGGCCGAACTGCAGGGTCGCGGCCGACAGCTCGGAGGTATACTTGCGGTAAAGCTCCTTATCGGCGTCCGAAAGGGCGGCGCCGTTGCGGGCGAAGCTCTGGTAGGTGTCTTCCAGCAGTTTCCTGTCCTCTTTCGAAAGACCGCGGCCGGGTTTCTCGTAAACCGCCTTCACGCGGGCGAAAAGCTCCGGATTGAGCGAAACGTCGTTCGACAGCTCGGTGAGCTTGGGCTGAACGCGCAGCGCGATCTCCTGCATCTGGTCCGAGGTCGCGGCTTCGAGCAGGTTGTAGAAAACACCCGAAATGCGGTCGAGCAGCGCCCCCTGACGCTCCAGCGCCACGATGGTGTTGCCGAAGGTCGGCTTCTTGGGGTTATTGACGATCGCCTCGATCTCGGCGCGCGAGCAGGCGATGGCCGCATCGAACGCAGGCTCGTAATCCGAAAGCTCGATCTGCGAGAACGGCGGCGTCTGGTGGGGCGTGTTCCACTCCGCCAGCAGGGGGTTGGTGGTATCCAGTTCGGGCAGCTGCGCTTTGGGAATCGAATTGTCGGCGCAGCCTGCCGCCATAGCTGAAAAGGTCATAATGATAAGTGCTTTTTTCATGTTACTGCAAATATTGGGTTATTTTTCACGATTCGTCTATTGCCCGTCCGATTCCGGTTCGAGGGGGATCGGGGCCTCTTCGTCCGGCTGCGGATCGGGTTCGGCGAGCAGGCCGCGGCCGCGGAGCATCGCCCGCTTGTCGGGATCGGCTCCGCGGAAGGCCCGGTAGAGCGTCATGCCGTCCTCGGAACCGCCGCGGGCGAGGAGCTTGGTGCGGAAATCGGCGGCGATCTTCTTGTTGAACAGGTCGCCGCTCTCGCGGAAGGCCGCGAACGCATCCTTGTCGAGCACTTCGGCCCACGTATAGAAGTAGTAGCCCGCCGAATAGCCGCCGTCGAAAATATGGCTGAAATAGGGATAACGGTAGCGGGGTTCGATCTGCGGAATCAGGCCGCGCTTCTCGTTGAGCGCCCGGCGTTCGAAGACCATCGGGTCGAACGGTTCGTAGTCGGTGGTCGAGTGGATGTCCATGTCGGAAAGCGACGCGGCGATCAGCTCCGTAGTGGCGAAACCCTGATTGAAGAGTTCGCTCCGGCGCAGTTTATCGACGAGGTATTTGGGAATCACCTCGCCCGTACGGTGATGCACGGCGTACTGTTTCAGCATTTCGGGTTCGAAAGCCCAGTTTTCCATGATCTGCGACGGAAGCTCCACGAAGTCGCCCTCGACCTCCGTGAGTCCGCGGTATTTCACGTCGTGGAACAGGAAATGGAGCGCATGGCCGAATTCGTGGAAGAGCGTTTCGGTCTCGTCGAGCGTCAGCAGCGCAGGGGTGTTGCGCACCGGACGGGTGAAGTTGCAGACGATACTCACCACGGGAGCGACGCGCTCGCCGTCCCGGTAGGTCTGTTCGACATAGTTGCCGCACCACGCCCCCTGACTCTTGCCGTCACGCGGAAAGAAGTCGAAATAGAGCACGCCCAGATGCGACTGGTCGGCGTCGAGCACCTCGTAGGCGATCGCCTCAGGATGGTAGAGCGGCGCCACGATGGGCTGGAAGGTAATGCCGTAAAGCCGGTTGGCGAGGTAGAAGATGCCGCCCTGCACGTTTTCGAGCGAGAAATAGGGACGCAGCATCTCCTCGTCGAGTGCATAGTTCTGCTTGCGCAGTTTTTCGGCATAATACCACCAGTCCCACGACTCGAACGTCGCGCCCGGAACGTCCTTCTGCAGGAGTTTGTCCATCTCGGCCAGCTCCTCCCCGGCGCGGTCGAGCGCCGGCGTCCATATCTGGTCCAGCAGCGCGTAGACCGCATCGGTCGTACCGGCCATCTCGTCGGCCACGACATAGGCGGCGTACGACGGATAGCCCAGCATCTTGGCCTTCTCCGTACGCAGACGGATGAAGTCGTTGATGAGCTGCTTGTTGTCGTACTGATCGCCGTTGTTGCAGCGGTTCAGGTAGGCCTTGTAGATCTTTTCGCGCAGGTCGCGCTTGGCCGAATAGGTCAGGAACGGAATCAGACTGGGCTTATGGAGCGTGAAGACCCACTTGTCGCCCTTGCCCATCGCCTGCGCCTTCTCGCGCGCGGCGTCGCGGACGCCCGAAGGCAGTCCCTCCAGATCGTCCGCCGTCAGTTCGAGCGCGAAGTTGTTGTTCTCGGCCAGAATGTTGTTGCCGAACTTCACGGCCGTAAGCGACAGCTCGCCGTTGATCTCCTTCAGCCGGGCTTTCTGTCCGGCGTCGAGCAGGGCGCCGGAGCGCACGAAAGCGTCGTAGGTCTTCCTGAGCAGTCGGCTCTGCTCGGCGTCGAGTCCCAGCGACGCGCGCCGGTCATAGACATCCTTCACGCGGGCGAAAAGTTTCTCGTCGAGCCGGATCTTATCGCGGTGCGCCGAGAGCAGGGGCATCACCTGCTCCTGCAGGGCCTGCATCCGTTCGTTGGTCTCGGCGGCGCAAAGCATGCCGAAAATCAGCTCGGTCTGCGCGAGCATCTGTCCGGCGTTGTCGTAAGCCAGAATCGTATTCTCGAACGTCGGCTCGTCGTTGTTCGAGGTGATGGCGTCGATCTCGGCGTCGTGCAGCGACATGCCGCGCTCGAAGGCGGGCATGAAGTGTTCGGCGCGGATCTTATCGAAGGGCGGCACGCCGAAAGGCGTGTCCCACTGGGTGAAGAAGGGATTCTCCCCGGCGCTTTTCGGGGAGTTGCATGACGCAAGTGCCATAAGCAGTAAGAGTGTTGTGAATAAACCTGCAATACGTTTCATCTATTCATGTTATTTTATGTAACTTTGCGAGCTGAAAATACGGACGCGCGCAAGGCATCCGTACAATGTTGCAAAGTTAGTAAATTATAAGAGGTATGCAACTTTTTTACGCCCCCGACATCACGCCGCCCCTCCATACGCTGAGCGAAGAGGAGTCGAAACACTGCGTGCGGGTGCTGCGTCTGGGACGCGGAGATACCCTTCATATAACTGACGGGAGGGGCAATTTATTTTGCTGCGAGATTACGGACGACAATCCGAAACGCTGCGCGGTGCGCGTCACGGAGACCCGCGCCGGGTGGGAGGCGCTCCCCTATTCGCTGACGATGGCCGTTGCGCCGACCAAGAACGCCGACCGCTTCGAATGGTTCCTCGAAAAGGCGACCGAAGTGGGCGTCGGCACGATCATCCCGCTCGAAACCGAGCATTGCGAACGCCGGGTCTTCAAGCCCGAACGCGGCGAACGGGTCATCACGGCGGCCATGAAGCAGTCGCTCAAAGCCTACCGTCCCACGCTGCGTCCGCTCACGCCTTTCGGCGAAGCGGCGGCCATGCCTTTCGAAGGGCGCAAGTTCATTGCCCACTGCGCCCCGGCGCAGTCGCCCGAAGGCAAAGCCTACCTCCCGGCGACGCTCCGCAGGGGCGAGGCGGCGCTGATCCTGATCGGTCCCGAAGGCGATTTTTCGCCCGAAGAGATCGCCTTCGCACGCGCGAACGGATTCGAGGAGATAACCCTCGGCGCGCAGCGGCTGCGCACCGAAACGGCTGCAGTGGCCGCAGTGGTGATGGTCTCCGTGGCAAACGGTTAGCGATACGGACAAAACGGTCCGCATCGCCGGTTCCGCCGCAAGGCGGCACGGTATAAACAGTATAATTACACACAAATAGCTCATGTTTCTCTATTCACTTCTCGCGCTGGCGGTGGTGACGGCGCTGATATTCGCCGCCCCTCTCAAGGCCAAGGTGTGGGCGACGCTGGCAGTCGTCGCGGCGGGGGCGCTCTGGGCGTCGGCAACAGCCGTCGGAGTGCTTGCCGGCGGACATACCGTACGGTTGTGGGCGACCGACGTCTTCCTCTTCGGAAGCGACGCAGGCTCGATGGACCCTCTTTCGGCGCTGTTCGCGCTGATCGTCTCGGTCGGGGCCGTCGCCGCGGTGCTCTACTCGCGGGGATATCTCGCGCACTACCTCGGACGCAAATCCCCGGCCCACATCTCGCTGCACTACACCGCGCTGGCGACGATGTTCTACGCCATGCTGGGCGTAGTGACCTCCGAAGGCGGATTTTCATTCCTCTTTTTCTGGGAGCTGATGACCGTCGCATCGTTCCTGCTGATCCTGTTCGACGCCGAGCGCCGCGAAGTGCGCCGCGCCGCGCTGGCCTACGTGATCATGATGCACGTGGGATTCGCCCTGCTGCTCATCGGCTTCGTGCGGTTGGACAGCGTCTGCGGATCGGCCGACTTCGCCCTGTTGGGCGAATATTTCCGCACGCAGCCCGCCCTGCCGCTGTTCGTGGTCTTCCTCGCGGGCTTCGGCATGAAAGCCGGCATGTTCCCGATGCACGTCTGGCTGCCCGAAGCGCATCCCGCCGCTCCGTCGCATGTCTCGGCCCTGATGTCGGGCGTGATGATCAAGACGGGCGTCTACGGCATCCTGCGCGTCACGGCGCAGATCGCCGACCTGCCGACGCTCCGTACCGCAGGCCTGATCCTGCTCGTCGCAGGCATCGTCACGGGACTCTGGGGCGTGATCCTCGCCGCGGCGCAGAACGACGTGAAGCGGCTGCTGGCCTACTCGTCGATCGAAAACATCGGCATCGTCCTGATCGGACTGGGCATCGCGGCGCTGGGCAAGAGTTCGGGCAACCAGCTCGCGGCGATCTGCGGACTTTCGGGCGCACTGCTCCACACACTCAACCACTCGCTGTTCAAATCGCTGCTCTTCTTCGGAGCCGGCAACATACTCTCCCAAACGCACACCACCTCGCTCGATGCGCTGGGAGGGCTGGGCAGGCACATGCCCGTCACGGGCCTGCTGTTTCTGGCCGGCACGACGGCCATCTGCGCCCTGCCGCCGCTCAACGGGTTCGTCTCGGAACTGCTGATCTACCTCGGCATGCTCGACGGCATCGCTTCGGGCAGCGACGTGCTCGCTTCGGCGGCCGGACTGGCTGCACTGGCGCTGATCGGCGGAGTTGTGATTCTGGCCTTCACCAAGCTCTACGGCACGGTGTTCCTCGGCGCGCCCCGCACGCACGAAGTGGCCGAAGCCTCCGAAGTCGATAATTTCCGCATCGCCGCTATGGCGCTGCCGCTGGCCGGAATTCTCTTCATCGGACTCTTTCCGCAGACCGCCGTGAGCGCGGTAACCCGCGCCGCGGGATTTTTCATCCACCACCCCGCCGATGCGGCGGACTACCTGCTGTCGCCCACGCTGGCGGCCGTCAGCCGCACGGTATGGCTGCTGATTCTGGTCGTCGGACTCTTGGCATGGCTTCGCAGCCGCGCCCTGCGCACGCGCAAGGTGACCGACGGCGCGACATGGGGCTGCGGCTTCACCTCGCCCAACGTGCGGATGCAGTACAGCGGCGAATCCTACTCCGAAGGACTGCAGTCTATCGCCACGTCGCTCACGCAGAACAGCGGCGAAGGCGGCGCCGTCGGCAAAGGCGAGATTTTCCCTGCCGCGCACAACTTCGATATCCGCCACAAGGACCGCTTCGACAAACTTTTCGCGGCGTGGTGGGTCGAACTGCTACGCGTGATAAACAAGCGCGCCATGCGCCTGCGTACGGGCAAGATCAACCACTACGTGCTCTTCGCACTGGCGTTTCTGGTCCTGATATTCCTGTTGTCCATCTTTAACCTGATCTGACGATGACGGCACTCAATACACTCCTGATCCTGCTGACGGCCGTCTGCATTCCGGGCCTGATAAACCGCACGCGGGCCGTGCTGGCGGGCCGCCGGGGCATCCGCTTCGCCCAGCACCTCTACGACGTGCGCCTGCTGCTGCGCAAAGGCGCGGTCTATTCGACGACCGCTTCGGCGCTGTTCCGCGCCGTGCCGTCGGTCTACCTCGGCTCGGCGATCGTCGCCGCGCTCTTCATCCCCGTCGGGGAGCTGAAACCCCTGCTGTCGTTCGACGGCGACATCGTCTGCTTCACCTACCTGATGGCTCTTGGCCGCTTCGCGCTGATCCTCGGCGCCATGGACACCGGAAGTTCGTTCGAAGGCATGGGCGCGAGCCGCGAAGCCCTCTACGGCGCGCTGGTCGAACCGGCGCTCATGCTCACGGCCGGCACGCTGGCCCTGCTGGCGGGCCACACGTCGTTCGCCCGAATCTTCGCCGAAGCGGCGACGGGCGACCTGCAGCTGACCGTCCTGCTGGTGCTCACGGCCTACGTGCTGGTGAAGATCGTCTTCACCGAAAGCGGCCGCGTACCGGTGGACGATCCCCGCACCCACCTCGAACTGACGATGATCCACGAAGTGATGTGCCTCGACTACTGCGGCACGGACCTCGGCATGATCAAAATCGCCGGGTGGCTCAAAACCGCGGCGCTCTCGATGCTGGCGGCCGACGCCGTGACGGCGGCGCTCTGCCCCCACTGGTGGGCCGCGGCGCCGCTGGCGGTACTCCTCACCGGACTCTCGGTCGGCGTGGTCGAATCGACGCAGGCCCGCAACAAACTCTCGCGCAACACCACATTCATTCTCACCATCGCGGCTCTGGCGGCTCTGGTTTTCTTCACGGGCTACCTGCTGCAACTAAACATCAGCATCCAATGATACTCCCGCTGGTCATACTCTACGTCATCACGCTCGTCTATCTGGCGATCACCGAACGTTTCCGCAACTTCGCGTCGATCATCGGACTGCAGGGGTGGATTCTCTTCGCCGTCGCCCTGCTGCGCCTGCACGCCATCAATCCGCTGGAACTGATCTTCATCGCCATCGAGACGCTGGCGTTCAAGGCCCTGCTGGTCCCGGCCATTCTCTTCGCCATGATCCGCAAAACCAAGATCAACCGCGTACGCCGCTCCGGATCGTCGCAGTCGGGTTCGCTCCTGCTGTCGCTCATGGCGCTGGCGGTCAGCGCCTCGATCACCTACTACATCGCCGACTCGGCCATCGACCTCGTCTTCTTCGGCGTGGCGTTATACGCCCTGCTGAGCGGCCTGATCCTGATCGTCCTGCGCTCGCGCATCTTCTCGCACATGGTCGGCTTTCTGGTGATCGAGAACGGCGTTTTCCTCTTTTCGATGGCCATAGGCGTCGAAATGCCGCTGCTCATCAACATCGCCATCCTGCTCGACATCCTGATCTCGGTGCTGATGCTGGGCATCTTCTTCACCAAGATCGACGGCAAGATACACGCCGACGACGCCGATTCACTCACCAACGTAAAGGACTGACGCCATGATATATTACCTGATCGCCAGCATCCTGATCGCCGTCGCGGCGCTCTTCGCCCGGACCAAACGTGCGGTTCTCGCCGCCGGCATACTCTTCTACGCCGTTCAGATCGCCGCCGCGGGCCTGCTGCTCTGGGGCGGGCTTTACGACACGACCTCGGCCGCGTTCTTCACCTTCGACGCGCTCGGCACGCTCTTCTACCTGCTGCTCGTCGTCGTCTCGATGTACGTCTTCGGCCACTCGGAAGCCTACCTGCAAGGGGAGGACCTCCGCTCCTACCGTCTCTATTTCGCCCTGCTGATGCTGCTCACCACGGCCATCGCCGGAGCCTATTTCGCCAACAACCTCGCCGTAACGTGGATTTTCCTCGAAGCGACGACGCTCTGCTCGGCGGGCATCATCTACCACCGCCGCACGGCGCAGGCACTCGAAGCGGCGTGGAAATACGTCTTCGTCTGCTCGACGGGCATCGCCATGGCCTATCTGGGGATCCTGCTGCTGGCCGCCGCGACCAAGTGCGAAACGCTTTCGTACGAAGCCGTCACCGAAGCGGCCTCGTCGGGCAACCCGCTCTACCTGAAGACGGCCTTCCTGCTGATTCTCAGCGGATACAGCTGCAAACTGGAGCTGTTCCCGCTCTACACGGTCGGCATAGACGCCAATTTCGCGGCCCCCGCGCCTGCTTCTGCGCTGATCTCCACGGGACTGGTCAACGCCGGATTCCTCGCGCTGCTGCGCGTCTATAAACTGCTCGCCGGAACGGAGGTTTTCCCGTGGGTGCGCTCGGTACTGCTCATCGTGGGCATTCTCTCGCTGGGCGTGGGCGCGCTTTTCCTGCGCCGCACCAACAACTACAAACGCTTCCTCTCCTACTCCACCGTCGAGAACATGGGCATCGCCGCCATCGGGCTGGGCATCGGCGGCATCGGCGTATGGGCGGCGCTGTTCCACGTATTCTGCCATACGCTCGTCAAAAGCAGTCTCTTCCTGCAGATGGCCGTCGTACGGCAGGTGTACGACAGCTACCGCATCAACCGCATCGGCGACTACATCCGCATCAACCGCGTCGGGGCCGTCGGCCTGCTGACGGGCATGGTCGTACTGCTGGCCTTCCCGCCCTCGCCGCTGTTCGTCTCCGAGCTGATGATCCTCAAGCAGGTCATCACCGACCGGAACTGGTGGCTCGTGGCGGGACTGCTGCTGCTCATGTGCATCGTCATCTACTCGTTCGGATCGCGTCTGATCCGGCTCTGCTACCAGCCCAATCAGGACCGTCTGCACCCCTCGAAAGCCCACAAGGCGCTCTCGTGGTCGGCCCTGTCGCTGCTCGCGGCCGCCATCGTGCTGGGCATGTGGCAGCCGGAACTTCTGCAACGGATCATCACCGAAATCGCCGCGTTATGAAATATTATATAACCGATAATACAGCCCCCGCCGTACCGCTGTCGGAAATTCCCGAAGCGTCGTACGCCGAATTCTACGCCGATCAGGCCGCCAAGCTGGCCGACGCGCGTTACCATATAGCCCACTATTTCGCCCTGCCGCTCGGCGACCGGCTCCGGTTCTTCTGCCTGCTGCTCGACGACGCGGAGGCCAAGGTGCTGATCGCGTCGCACGCCATGGAGTACTACGACGAGCAGGAACTCCCCTCGCTCACGGCCCTGCACCCGCAGGTGCATCCGTTCGAGCGCGACATCGCCGAACGTTACGGTGTGCGTTTCGACGGCATGCCGTGGCCCAAGCCGCTGCGTTTTCCGTTCGACCGGTTCGACCGCGGCAGTACGATGGACAACTACCCCTTCTACACGATGGAGGGCCGTTCGCTGCATGAAGTGAACGTCGGCCCGATTCATGCGGGAATCATCGAACCGGGCGCGTTCCGCTTCATCTGCAACGGCGAGCAGGTGCTCCACCTCGAAATCGCGCTGGGATACCAGCACCGCGGCGTCGAGCATGAATTCGAGACTACGGCCAACCGCCTGCGGCAGATGTGTCTCGCGGAAGCCGTCGCGGGCGACAGCGCCGTGACCCACGCCGCCACGTTCGCGTCGGCGGTCGAGAAACTCACGGGCGGCGTCCCCTCCGCACGGCTCGGCGTCGAACGCGCCGTGGCGCTCGAACTGGAACGGATGGCGATGCAGATCGCCGACACGGGCGCGCTCTGCATGGACGTCGGCTACCAGCTGGGGCAGGTGGCCTGCGAAGCGCTCCGGACAATGACGATCAACACCACGCAGGCGTGGTGCGGCAACCGCTTCGGCAAGGGGCTGATCCGCCCCGGCGGCACGAACCATCCGCTGACGGCCGCAAAGGCGGAAACGATCCGCCGCAACGTCGCGCAGATCGCCCGCCGTTACGACGAAGTGCGCCGCGACATCAAGTCGTCGCCGACGCTGCTGGCCCGCTTCGAGCAGTGCGGCATCGTGCCGCGCGAGGAGATGCTCCGCATCGGCGGCGTGGGTCAGGCGGCCCGCGCGAGCGGCGCGGCCCGCGACATCCGCGCCACGCACCCGTGGGGCGTTTTCGCAGGAACGCTCCGGCACGAAAGCATTGTCAAACGCCACGGCGACGTGATGGCGCGTCTGATGGTGCGCTGCCGCGAGGTGCTGCAATCGGCCGGGTATATCGACCGCCTGCTGGCGGACTACACGCCGGGGAGCCTGCCGGCACCCGATTATGCCGCTCCGCCCGCACCCGATTCGCTCGCGTTCGGGCTGGTCGAGGGATGGCGCGGCGAAACGTGCCACGTCCTGCTGACCGACGCCCAAGGCCGGATCGCCGCCTGCCGCATCAAGGACCCCAGCCTGCACAACTGGCTGGCGCTGGCGCTGGCCGTGCGCGGCGAAGGCATTTCGGACTTCCCGATCTGCAACAAGAGTTTCAACCTCTCCTACTGCGGACACGACCTGTAAAGAACACGCTTATGATCCTTCCCAAATTCATCGTCCGGCGCAGCCACGGACGGCAATATATTCCCGATCTGGACGCGGTCTGTCTGACCGAAAAGTTCCGCGGCCGCCCCGAACTGACCGAGCCGTCCGACGACGAACAGCGTGCGGCGTTGACGCGCGCAGCGGCGATCTGCCCCACGCAGGCGATCGCCGCAGCCCCCTTCACGCTCGATATGGGGCGCTGCCTGTTCTGCGGCGAGTGCGCCCGCATCGCACCCCGCGCGATCCGTTTCACGAACGACTACCGCATCGGATCGCCCACGCGCGAAGGGCTCCGCCTCACACCGGGCATGGATCGGGTGCCCTTCGATCCCGCCGCCGTACGCGAGCAGATCGTGACGACCTTCGGCCGTGCGCTCAAACTGCGGCAGGTGTCGGCCGGCGGCGACGCATCGGTCGAAATGGAACTCAACGCCACGGGCAACGTCAACTTCGACTTCGGCCGCTACGGCGTCGAATTCACCGCTTCGCCCCGCCATGCCGACGGCGTGGTGGTGTCCGGCCCGATCACGGTCAATATGGCCGAAGCGCTCCGGATCTGCTGCGACGCCGTTGCCAACCCCAAAATCCTCGTCGTCTGCGGCTCGGAAGCCTGTTCAGGCGGCCTGTTCGCCGGCAGCCGCGCCGTGGACCGCACCTTCTTCGATACGCACGCCGCCGATCTCTGGCTGCCGGGCGCCCCGACGCATCCGATGACCTTCATCGACGGCATCCTCAACCTGTTAGGCAAGAAAAAACGCGAATGACCATGCAACGACTCCGAACGATTTTCGCCTCGTTCTTCAAGATCGGGCTTTTCACCTTCGGCGGGGGATACGCCA
>OGGS01001683.1_pt1 | contig 14403 bp, 12 predicted proteins | sample 1571281 | NCBI WGS metagenome assembly OGGS01 (sample SAMEA2582042, study PRJEB24529) | metagenome | biome: Human gut stool | place: China | collected 2011 | reverse complement strand
TTTTGCACACCCTGGTGGTCCGGCCATTCAAGCGCGGCCCAATCCACGGAACCGTCATGATCCCACTCGCCGTACTGGGCGATCTCATTGCCCATGAAGGTGAGGTTCTTGCCCGGGTGGGCCCACTGGTAGGCGAACAGCGCGCGGACACCGGCATACTTCTGCCAATCGTTGCCCGGCATCTTGCCGAACATGGATCCCTTGCCGTACACAACCTCATCGTGGCTGATCGGCAGCACATAATGCTCCGAATAGGCGTACACCATGGAGAACGTGATCTCGTTGTGGTGCCACTTGCGGTTAATCGGCTCCTCATGCAGATACTGCAGGGTGTCGTGCATCCAACCCATGTTCCACTTGAGGCCGAATCCCAAACCACCGGCGTCGGTCGGCGCGGTGATGCCTGGGTAAGCCGTGGATTCCTCGGCGATCATCATGATGCCCGGATTGTTCTTGTATGCCGTGGCGTTGGCTTCCTTGAGGAAGTCGATGGCTTCGAGATTCTCGCGGCCGCCGTAGATGTTCGGATGCCACTGGCCGGCCTCACGGCTGTAGTCCAGGTACAGCATCGAGGAGACCGCGTCCACACGAAGCGCGTCGATATGGAACTCATCCAGCCAGAAGCAGGCGTTGGCCACCAGGAAGTTACGGACCTCGCGACGTCCGAAATTGAACACGTACGTGCCCCAATCCGGGTGCTCGCCACGAGTCGGATCCGGATCCTCATACAACGGCGTGCCGTCGAAGCGGCCCAGTGCGAACGCATCCTTCGGGAAGTGGGCCGGAACCCAATCCATGATCACACCGATGCCGGCGGCATGGAGCTTATCCACAAAGGCCATCAGGTCCTTGGGGGTGCCGTAGCGGCTGGTGGGTGCAAAATAGCCGGTGACCTGATAGCCCCAGCTGCCGTCAAACGGATATTCCATCACCGGCAGCAGCTCTACATGGGTGTAGCCCATATCCTTGATGTACGGGATCAGCTCGTCCGCCAGCTCGGAGTAGTTGTAGGGCTTGCCGCCCTCCTTCATCTTCCAGCTGCCGGCGTGCATCTCGTAGATATTCATCGGGCCGTTGATCACGTCCGCCTTTTTCTGCGCGGTCTGCCATGCGGCGTCGTGCCATGCAAAGCCGGACAGATCATAGACCTTGCTGCCGTTGGACGGCCGGGTCTCGGCGTGGAAGGCGTAAGGGTCGGCCTTGTAGACAAGGTCGCCTGCGCGGGTGGTCACGCAATATTTATAAACATCGTATTCCTTCATGCCGGGAATGAACAATTCCCACACGGAATCGCCATCAACCTTGCGCATGGGATGGCTGCCGGGCTTCCAGCTGTTGAAGTCGCCTACCACACTGATGGCTGCGGCGTGCGGTGCCCATACGCGGAACACGACGCCGGACTCCCCGACCCGTGTTTCCAGATGTGCGCCGAAGTAGCGGTAAGCCTCGCAGTTATTGCCCTGCTTGAACAGGTACACCGGCAGATCCGATGTATTGCTCTGAATCTTTTCTTCGGTCGGTTTCATAGACTGCTCCTCCCCGTGTGGAAGCCGAAAGCGGCTTCCACAGCTTTGTACTCTTTTATATTAAAATGTTTTGACCAGTTTTGCAAGACTTTTTGTCCGAAAAACAAATACAATTAACACAAATTTTCTGGCATTCTCTGTATGTTGTGGGCATATCGTCCAAAATTTGCAGCTCAACATCGTGTAAACTGCTCATTTGACAAACGGTTTCAGCGAAAGCGTTGCGAAAAAAGAAGGAAGGGTTTCGGCTAGGGTCCCTTCCTGTGAAAATGGAGCACCGGAACGTCCGCAGACGTTCCGGTGCTCCGAAATAAAAAAGTTCTTCCACTCACATCAAAAGAGACCGCTGCACAGTTTGTACAGCGGTCTCTTTGCGTGGTTATTGTGTTTTGTTTACAGCTCAGCCCACAACGTAGACGTTGACCTGAATAGCGCCGTTGATAACGCTTTCGGCGTAGGTCTCGTAGAACAGGTCTACAAGGATCTGCCCCTTCTGGACGGCGATGCCGGTGTCGGTGGCTACGGCGTAGCCGTAGACGAACTTGCCGTCGGTGGAGGTGATGTAGAGCTTGGTGCCGTAGGGGATCACGTCCGGGTCCACAGCCACGGTGCCGTAGCCCAGCCCCAGACCGGAAGAGCCCTTGCCGGTACGGGAGTAGTAGCCGGTGGCCTTGCCGGTAAGCACCTTGCTATAAGAGGTGGGGGCGTTGGTGGTGCCGTCCGCGCCGGTCAGGGGGGACACCGGCGCGCCTGCGCCGTAGGTCTTGATGACGTGGTCGGTGGGCTCCACGGTGGTGGTGGTATCCACAACGGTGCTGTTCTCCAGCTCGCCGTCCACATAGCGGTCACGGGTGGTCACGGTCTGCTGACCGGCTGCGCCGTGCTGCAGGGTGGTGGTGCGGCCGGTGTTGCGGAAGTACAGGCTGGTGTAGACATACTGGGTGTCGTAGGGAATGGCCTGTGTCTCCACACGCTCTTCGTAGTCCACGCGGTGGACCACGATCTTGCTGCCGGCGGTTACAACATGATCCAGCGCCGGCTCGGTGTAGTCGTCCCCTTCAAGGGTGATACCGGCGCGCTCCAGTGCATCAGCTACGGTGCCGAACACCAGCTTTACAGGGTACTCCTGCCCGTCGGCAGTGATGCTGACGGAGAATGCGCGCTCGATGTTCAGGGAGGCAAGATTGCCGCTGAACGCGGTGTAATAGACCTCATCGCCCTCTTCAGAGCGGATGCCGGAAAGGTGCATGACCTGTGCGGGGGAAGCATCGGCATCGGTCAGAAGGACCTGCCGTGCACCATTGGAGTCGGTGACGTAGGTCAGCCGCAGATTTGCAGCGGTGACGCCAAGGGTAGCCACAAGGCATACAACCATGACACAAAATGCCAGCACACGGGGAGATACTGCCTGCTTTGCGGCAGTAACTGCTTTCTTCAATTTAACGGAAGCGATACGAGACAACTCCTCTCTTTGTCGTATTTGGTGCGGCCGCGGGCAGTGCATCAACACCCCGGCCGCCCGGACTGCGGCGGCTGGGGATATAAGTGCCGCACAGTCAAATACGATGCTCTCTTTGGGTAAAAAGCGGAGCACCGTATTACAGGTTGGAATCCGTTTCGGGCAGACCACAAAACTGCCCAGACACAGGCCGCATCTGCCCATGCCGTGCCGTACGCAGGACGGCTTTTTACTTCATCCAGATAGAATTTAAACGCTGCAACGTTCGTTGCGCAAACGTTATTTTACCAGACCGTAAAGCATCTGTCAAATTTGCACCTTACACTTTGATAGATTTATAACGTTGTTTTTTGTGCAATTTTCACAGTGTTTCTTTTGATATTTTGGTTTTTAGGTGGTTTCCTTCTGATTTTTTCCTTTTTTCTGGGGACGATTTGTTCATGAATTTTTAACATTTGTACCGGCTTTTTTCTCTGTGAATAAGGCCGCAGCAGCGGCCGCTGCGGCCAAAACAAGCTGCCCCATATCGCGGGTTTTGCATGGAAAACCCACAGGGGAATTACCCGGTTTCGGCAGGGGAGAACGGCCTGTATTTGCAGTGCAAAAACCCCGTTTAGCAAAATGCCGAAGAACAGAAAATTTCACATTTTCTGTACACACTGGATAGTTTTGCACCCCCGGCGGTACAATCGGGACAGCAAACAGAAAAGGAGGTTTTGCATGGAGATCGAGATCCTAAAGCAGCAGTGCGGCGGCACCGAATTTGTGTCCCGGCCGCACCGGCTGCACCTTGGCGCACAGAACGCCGAAGGGGTGGACCGGCTGCAGTTTATCCTGCCTGCAGCGTGGGCGGGCTGCACCATGGCGCTGTATCTGCGCCGCAGCGACGGGGTGCAGCTGGCCGCCATTCCGCTGGACGCTGACGACAGTGTGACGGTGGACCGCCGCCTGACCGGCAGCGTGCGGGGACAGTGGATGCTGGCCGCCATGGGCAGCGGCGGCTACACCGCCTACACCCGCCCCGGCAGCTACGATGTGTACGCCACCCTGCCCACGGACGGCGGCAGTGAGGAGCTGCCGCCCTCGGTGTACGAGCAGTTTGTGGCGCGCGTGCTGGAAAGCGCCCACGCCGCAGCGGAAAGCGCCCGCCGTGCCGAGAACGGTGCGGCAGATACCGCCATGCAGGCGGCACTGGCGCAAAAGACTGCGGACAAAATTCTGGCTGACCGTACCGATGCCGAGGCCTGCGCAAAGCGGGCGGAGGCCGCCGCGCTGCGTGCCGAGAGCTACGCGCCCAAGGACGGCACCGTGCTGAGCGTGAACAGCAAGGGCGGCGCGGTGCAGCTGAACGCACAGGATGTGGGGGCGGTGCCAAGCCCGGCGCAGCCTTTGCCCGGCGAGATGGTGCGCATCCTCAGCGTGGATGCCGCCACCGGCGCGGTGCAGACCGATACCACCCCGCTGCCGGATCTGCGCCCCTATGTACGCAGCGAGACCGTGCCTACGGCGTCAACGCCCGGCGCGGTGCGGGCAGACGGGCAGTACGGCGTTGCGGTGCGGGCAGATGCCACCCTGACCACCGTGCCCGCCACGGCGGCGCAGCTGGACCGTATGGCCGAGGCCTATGCGCCCCTGACCCCGGCGCTGCTGCCCTACGGCGTAAAAAAGGCACTGACCAGTGCCGCCGGGGCAGCAAACTGGTCGGCGCAGGAAAAGGCCACCGCACTATTGCAGCTGGGCGCGGACGACCGGTTCTACTCCAAGGCCGAGGCAGACCGGAAATTCGGCAACACCCTGCCGCCCGCCACCGCAGCCGTGCTGGGCGGCGTGAAGGTGGGGCGGAGCCTGACCGTGAGCGCGGACGGCACACTGGAAATGACGGCGAAAAACCTTGACACGGTGCTGGGCTTTAGCCTGGCAGAAAAACTGAATCAATTGGGAGGAGTGACGGACATGAACGGAAAGCTTGTCTACACAAGCGCCGGTGCAGCGGGCAAAAGCGACAAGACGCTGACTGTGCCGGACGAGGTGGATTACATTGTGGTAAGGATGGCGATCCCTCTGGAATGTACCACGATCACTAGCACCGGCAGCGCTGTGGCTGCTGCGGCAGCTGCGGAGTACGGCAGCACCCGCATCGCGCGGGGCGGTACGGCGGTGGCCATGGTGGGCGGCGGCAAAACCTACAATCTGCGGGGCGGCATTTACTGCAAGGGCGAAGCATTGGTGAGGGTGAGTTTTGCTGCGAACGGCACGGTAAGTATCGGTGCGGCAAACCAGGAGGTGACCACGGACAGCAGCTACCCCTTCAATGTGGAGGGCTACCGGTATGTGTAAGGATGGTGCAGCATGAATGAGATGACCATCCGGCTGGAGCGCAACGGCGCGGCAATGGTGCCCGGCGGACAGCTGCTGCTGGGATACGCAGGCAACCGGGGCAACTACCGGCTGCGCATCGAACAGCGGGGCGAGTGGAAGGGGCTGACCGTGTGCGCCCACTGGCACACCCCCGGCGCAAGCGCGGCCACGCTGGTGGAAAACGGAAGTCTGACCGTACCGGCGGCGGTGACGGCGGTGCCCGGCGCGGGCTGCATCACCTTTGAGGGTACGGACGGCAGCCGCACCGTGACCAGCGCCGATGTGCGGTGCAGGGTATGCGCCAACAGCGGCACGGCAGAGGGCGCGATGCCCGCCCCGGCTACGCCTGCGTGGGAGGCGCTGGTAGGGCTGCTGGGTACCGGCGGCATTACCACTGCGGAAAAACAGGCGCTGCTGGAAGTGCTGCGCACACTGGCGGCGGGCAATGACACGGCTATGGACGCCTATGACCGCTTGGCGGCGCTGTGGGACACCACGCAGCCGCCGAAGGAGAACGTTTTTGCCGTACTGGGGCAGGCAGTCCTTGGAAAAATGATCTTAGGGAGGAACGAATGAGCTACGAAAAACAGAATTTTGTGGACGGACAGACCCTGACGGCTGCCCAGCTGAACCACATGGAAGCAGGCATTACAGCCGCCGCCACAGGCGTCAAGGGCGATAAGGGAGACACCGGCCCGCAGGGCCCGAAAGGCGATAAGGGCGACACCGGCCCGGCGGGTGCAAAAGGTGATAAGGGTGACCCGGGCGATGGAATCAGCGAAAATGCAAAAGAGCTGCTGCTGAGCCTGTTTGAAAACGCGGCCTACAAAACCAGCGATGCACAGGACACCCTGAACGCCTTGCGCGTGGAGTGGGGCAGAAATGCACAGGAGATCCCGGTGCAGAGCGTGAGCCTGAGCGCCGCGACCCTGACCCTGAACGAGGGCGAGAGCAAGACCCTGACGGCTACCGTGCTGCCCGCAAACGCCACCAGCCGTGTAGTGGTGTGGCACGTTGCACCTGCCGGGTTTGCTATGGTGGCAAACGGCGTGGTGACGGGCATCAAAGCGGGCAGCTGCACCGTGACTGCCACCGCAGGCGGCAAGAGCGCAAACTGTACGGTGACGGTGGCAGAGGTGGAGACGGCGCAGCTGCTCTACAACCTGCCCAGTGAAACGGAACTGACAAAGGGCCTTGACACCGGCGTAAAGATGCTGGAGCACGCGGGCACCGAGACCCCGCAATATACCATTCTGCTGGACGCAAAGGCAAGCAGCAGCTTTAACGATAAGGGATGGATCGTGTTCCTGCACTGCATGACCGAGACCGGAGACAACTCCAATCTGCCGGGCATCAACGTCAGCCTGAACCCCAATTATGGCACTACCGCGATTGCTTACTATAATAATAGCCAAGTAAACATATCTGACAGCGTTACGCACCTCAAAACACGCACCCGGTATGTGATCCAGCTGGACGGCAAGAAGTATCGCGGTGGAAGCACATATTGTACCCTGAGCGACTGGAAAGAAACATGGCATACCATTACAGACGTGCCGGAGAGCCTGCTGATCGGCGGCGCACCGGGTACGAGTGTTGGCGAACTGACACGCTGCTGGACGGGCACGCTGTACCAGTGCAAGGTGTACAAGGGACTGCTGAGCGATACCAAGGTGAACAAATTCATTCAGGAGGGCACGGTATGATCTACGATTTACAGGGGAACCCCCTGAACGCGGAGGGCGGTAACGTGCTGTACGGGAAGAAGTATGTGGCCTGCGGAGACAGCTTTACCGCTGGAGACGCGAATGGCTATACGGATGCAAACGGTAACGTCGGCAAAAACTCGGATTTTTACGACCAGAAGCTGAAGGTATGGAAAACATACCCGTGGTGGATCGCAAAGCGCAACGATATGACGCTGGTGAACGAGGCCATCAGCGGCACGGTATTCACCAACATCACCGGGCGGCTTTCGCCGTTTTCGGTGGAGCGGTACAAGGCCGTACCGAAGGATGCGGACTACATCACCTTAATGTTCGGCCTGAACGAGTGCGAGCCGGACACGAATCAGGGGTTTGACCCGGCTGCTATCATCGGCACAAAGACGGACACCACCAACGCAACGGTGTGGGGCGCATATAATATCGTTTTCGAATATTTTATGAAGAACATCCCCTACGCGAAGCTGGGCGTCATCCTTGCGGACGCGTGGATGACCACTGCCTACCGGACGGCAATCAAAGAAATTTGTGCCTACTGGGGCGTGCCGGTGCTGGATCTGAACGACGAAGAGCACCCGCTGCTGATCACCGCACACAGCGCAGGCCGTGCGGACACGAGCGCCAAGGCGCAGCAGCTGCGCAACGATGCTTTTACACTGACCGCAAGGAACCCCCACCCGGGTCTTCGGGGGCACGAGTACCGCAGTACCATCATTGAGAACTGGATGCGGGGACTGTGATGCAGAAAGAAAGTGAAGAGATGATCCGACAATATAGCTTTGCAAAGAATGGCGACCGCCGCCTTGCACCGGACTTTAAGGTGCGGGAGCTGCGCTGCCGGGATGGCAGCGACACCGTTATGGTGGACGAGACGCTGACCGTGGTGCTCCAGTGCATCCGGGAGCACTTCGGCAAGCCGGTGACCATTACCAGCGGTTACCGGACGGCGGCGCACAACGCGGCCGTGGGCGGTGCCAAGAGCAGCCAGCACCTGCTGGGCCGGGCGGCAGACATCCGGGTGCAGGGCGTGAGCGTGGAGGACGTGGCCGCCTACGCCGAAAGCCTGATGCCGGACTGGGGCGGTGTGGGACGCTACCCCGTCAAGGCGGGCAGAGCTACCGGCTGGGTGCACGTGGACACCCGGGCAGAAAAAGCCCGGTGGAGGGGGTGAGCGCAATGACAGGCATCATCTCGGCCATCATCGCAGGCGCGGTGACCCTGATCGGCGTGCTGATCGCCAACGGAAAAAGCCAGGCGGTGACCGACACAAAGCTGGAGGAACTGACCCGGGAGGTGCGGGAGCATAACAACTTTGCCCGCCGCGTACCCATTTTAGAAGAACAGATGAAGGTGGCCAACCACCGCATCGCAGATTTAGAGAAAGAGAGGAACTGAACCTATGAACGATACCCATTGCAAAATTTCTGCCGCTACGCTGGCGCGTACGGCTGCGCTGGCACTGGCACTGACCAATCAGGTGCTGAGCGCCTGCGGCAAGCCCATGCTGCCCATCGAGAGTGCCACCGTGGAGCAGCTGGTGACCACTGGCCTGACCGTGACCGCCGCCCTTGTGAACTGGTGGAAGAATAACTCCTTCACCCCGGAGGCCATCAAGGCCGACGGCTATCTGGAACAGCTGCGGGAGAAGAAGTAAAGGCTGCCGCGCAGACGTGACGATATTTTTGTGAATAGTGCAATGCCGGAGCGTCTGCGGACGCTCCGGCATTGCATTTTCAGGGGAGTTTAGGCAAGAACCCCTTCCGTCTTGCCGCTTCGCGGCAATCCACCTTCCCCAAGGGGACGGCTTTTGGTGGTGGCGGTAAAGTTTCCGGTATAGCGCAAAGGCGCCCCCTTGGGGGAGCTGGCGCGCAGCGCCTGAAGGGGTTCTTTCTAAATCTCCCAACAAAAAACTCCCCCGGCAGTTGCCGGAGGAGCATTCATTTTTCTATTCTAAACACGGATGCGCCGCCCTGACATGGTGCGCAGCCGGTCTTACTTCAGGAACTTTGCCACGGCGCGGGCGACGATGCCGCCCAGAATGCCGGACACCAGAAATTCGGCTACGCCCTGCACGCCGACCAGCAGCACCACGAACATGAAGGGGTTGGCAGCGCCCTTGACGGACACCAGATTCTGCACATAGTCGCAGCCGTAGAAAGCCAGCACGATGTAGCCCATGAAGAACAGGGTGTTCAGGGCGGGTGCGGTCATGGCGCTGAGGATGTAGCTCCAGGTGCGGGACTTATCCAGCTTCTGCAGGCCCTTGAAGATCAGGCCGCAGCACAGACCCATGAGTATACGCATACCCACGCACAGGATAAAGGTGTTCAGCGGGCTGACCTGAAACAGTGCGCCGGTCATGGCAGATGCGCCGGTGATGGCATCGTAAAAGCTCACAGCGCCGAACACGCCGCCCAGCAGGGCACCCACGGCGGGGCCCATGGTGATGGCGCCCACAGCGATGGGAAGGGTGAGGAAGCTCATGTACAGCGGGCCCATGGGCACACTGCCCAGACCGACAAGCTTCATCACCAGTTCAATGGCCACCAGCAGGGCCACACGAGTCAGAGTCTTGGTATTGGTATTCTTCATAATTCAGTTTTCCTCCTGCTGCCGTTCCGCCCTTTTTGTCGGATACGGCGCAAACCTGCCCGCTCTGTGCGGGTTTTAGGTGAATATTCAAATCTCTTGGAAGCGCGTTATTGTGTCAGGGCGTGTTCCAGAGAAAAATGCGTTAAAATCTGTCGCCGGGGAAGCGTACCCCAGCGCTGCGGCGCGCCACCGTGAGCACCCGGCTCACCGCGATGCTGGTATCCAGCATCCGGGCGCACAGCTCCTGGTCTCCGGCGGTCATGGCGCGGTAAAAGGCTTCGAACTCTGCCGCCTGCCGGGGACGGTCCCCGTTCAGGTTGTAGTGCTCCTCCTTGCCCTCGTTGGGATGGAAGGTCACGCCGCCGCAGTAGTTCGGGGTGGATTTTTGCAGAATATAGCCCTTTGTGCCCTGAATGATGCAGCGGGCAGGGGCTGCGCAGTCCTTGGCGGCAAGGCTTACCGCCTTGAAGCCGCTGTAATCCATCATCAGCACACCGCTGGTGTCGATATTGCGCTCCATGTTGGCGGCATACACCGCCTTATTCGGCTCACCAAACAGACCCACGATGTAGCTGACGTTGTACACGCCCAAGTCCATCAGTGCGCCGCCCGCACACAGTGGGTCGAACACCGGCGGGGTCTGGCCGGCGCAAAAGGCATCGTACCGGCTGGAATACTGGCTGAAGCTGCACTGTACCATGCGCACTGTGCCCACCCGGGGCAGCAGCTCCCGGAGTTTGGCGTAGTTGGGCTGGTACTGGGTGGTGATCGCCTCAAAGAGGAACAGCCGCTTGCGCTGTGCCAGCGCAGCCAGTTCCTCGGTCTCGGCGGCGGTCACCGCCATGGGCTTTTCCACAATGACGTGCTTACCCGCCTCCAGCGCCACCCGGGCGTAGCGGGCGTGCTGCAAGTTGGGCACGGCGATGTAGACCGCGTCCACCCATTGCAGCAGTTCAAAGTAATTGGTGGTGTGCTGCGGGATCTGATATTGCGCACACAGCTCTGCGGCTTTTGCCGCCGAGCGTGGGGTGCTGCACACCGCCTGCACAGTAAACGGCGTGTGCTCCACAAGCCATGGCAAAAATTCCTGCACGATCTTACCCGTGCCAAGAATGCCCAGTTTCATAATGCTCTCCCTTATCCTCTTGTTCCCTCAGCCTACCAGCGTCTCCGGCTCGCGGCGGGTGCGGCGGTTGGGGTACGGGTGCTTTGCCCGGGGGCGTCCCTGGTGACCGTAGTGTCTGCCGCCGCCATGGCTGCGGCCGTGCTCCTGCGGGGCGTTCAGCTGGTACAGCAGTGCCAGCCCTTTCATCAGCAGCTCGGGGTCATAGGTCAGGGGGTGGCGGCACAGCGGGGTGACGTACTTTGCCAGTCCGCCGGTGACTACCAGCGTAGCCGGGCTGCCCAATTCCTCTTCAATGCGCTGCACCATGCCGTCAATGAGCACGGCGGTGCCCAGCACCGAGCCGGACAGCATACAGCTTTCGGTATTGGTGCCGATGGCTTTTTTCGGGGAGCCTAGATGCACCTGCGGCAGCTGGGCGCAGCGCTCGCCCAATGCGCGCAGCCCGGTGGAAAGGCCGGGGCAGATCACGCCGCCCCGGAATACCCGGTCCTTGTCCACCACATTAAAGGTGGTGGCAGTGCCGAGGTCTACCGTGACGATCGGCAGCGGAAAGTTTGCCGCCGCGTAGGCGGCATCCACCAGCCGGTCCTTGCCCACGGCGCGGGGCTCGTCCACCCCCATGGTCAGCCCGGTGCGGATGTCCGGCGAAACGATGACCGGCTTTTTGCCGGTGTAGTGGCGGGCGCACTCGGCCAGTGCCCCGGTGATCTGGGGCACTACGCTGGTGAGCACCGCACCCTCAAAGCGCATGGGACGCTCCGGGTGGCGGCGGTGCGCAAAAATTTTATCCATCTCGGCACGATATTCCGCAGCCGTGCGGGTGCGCACCGTGTCCATGCGCGCCACAAAGCATACACGTCCGTCCCGAATGCCCCCAAGGGCGACGGTGGTGTTGCCTATATCAATGGCTAAGATCATAATTCTGTTTTCCTTTTCAAAGTAAAAGAAAAGAACCGGTTTGCTCTTTGTCAAGCGTATTTTACCGCATTTCTGCTCAGGATACAAGTTCCCGGCAAAGATTTTGTTGTGCTGGTGGAAGTTTTGCATTATACTAAGGTAAGATATGTGGAAAAGAACTGTTTTTCCGGGAGGTAAACGAACCATGGATCTGAACGGCAAGTGCGTCCTGCTGGGCGTGAGCGGCGGCATTGCCGCCTATAAGATGGCCAATGTGGCCAGTGCACTGCGCAAGCTGGGGGCGGATGTGGAGGTCATCATGACTAAAAACGCCACCCAGTTCATCACCCCTCTCACCTTTGAGACCCTGACCGGCCACAAGTGCATGGTGGACACCTTTGACCGGGATTTCAAGTTTGAGGTCACCCACATCTCGCTGGCAAAAAAAGCGGATGTGATCTTAGTCGCCCCCGCCACCGCAAACGTCATCGCCAAAATGGCGCACGGCATTGCGGACGATATGCTTACCACCGTGGTGCTGGCCGCTAAGTGCCCCAAGCTGGTAGCCCCCGCCATGAACACCGGCATGCTGGAAAACCCCATCACGCAGGATAACCTTGCCACGCTGGAGCGGTACGGCTTTACTGTCATCCCCTCGGAAAGCGGCGTGCTGGCCTGCAAGGATGTGGGCAGCGGACGCCTGCCCAAGGAGGAAGTACTGATCGAGCACATCCTGCACACCATCGCCCGCCCGAAGGATCTGGCAGGGGTACGCGTCGCGGTGACTGCCGGCCCTACGCAGGAGGCGCTGGACCCGGTGCGCTACCTGACCAACCACTCCACCGGCAAGATGGGCTACGCCCTTGCCCGCGCCGCCGCCATGCGGGGCGCCGAAGTGACCCTGATCCACGGACAGACCGCGCTGCCGCCGGTCAAGTTCACCACCGATGTGCCGGTGACCACCGCCCGGCAGATGTACGAGGCGGTGACTGACCGCTTTGACACCACCGATGTGCTCATCATGGCCGCCGCCGTGGCAGACTACCGCCCCGCTACCGTGGCCAACGACAAGATCAAAAAGAAGGAAGGCGACCTTTCCATCCCCGTGGAGCGCACCGAGGATATCCTTGGTACCATCGGCCCCCGCAAGACCCACCAGTTCCTGTGCGGTTTTTCCATGGAGACCCGGGACCTTGTGGAAAACTCCTCCGCGAAACTTGCCAAGAAAAATCTGGACATGGTGGTGGCCAACAACCTCAAGGTGGCCGGTGCAGGCTTTGGGGTGGACACCAACGTGGTCACCTTCATCACCCCGGACGGCACCCGGGAGCTGCCTCTGATGAGCAAGGCAGACGTGGCCGATGCCATTCTGGACGAGATTCTGCGGCGGCGGGCAAAGTAATACTGCCGGGATTTTGTTGTACACATATCACAAAATTCACAAAAAAATTATGGTTCTTTCCGAAAATTCGGCCTTACCTGTTTATTTTATTCTGCAAAAATTATATAATAAGAGTGTGTCCCTATGTTTGGAAGGAATCGGTCTGCGCTGCAGCCGTTAATATTTGGAGGAGAGCCTTACTATGTTCATGTACTCGGATTATAGCCAGCATCTGCTGGACCATGTAAAGAAGATCCATTTTATCGGCTGCGGCGGCAGTGGAATGTACCCGCTGATCCAGATCTTGGCCGCCAAGGGCTACGAGCTGTCCGGCAGCGATGTGCTGGACGGCAGCATCATCCGTTACGAGCGGGAGATGGGCGTGAAGGTCAGCCTTGGCCACAATGCGGATAACGTTGTCGGTGCGGACATGGTGGTGTACTCTGCAGCCATCTCCAAGGATAACGTGGAGCTGAACGCAGCCGCCTCCTACGGCATCCCCGCCGTGGAGCGCAGCGTGCTGCTGGGCTATGTGAGCCGCCTGTACAAGCAGAGCATCTGCGTGTCCGGCACCCACGGCAAGACCACCACCACCTCCATGATCACCACTGCGCTGGAACTGGCAGGGCGCGACCCCTCTGCCGTCATCGGCGGCAAGCTGCCCCTCATCAACGGCTATGGCAAGGCCGGCAAGGGCGATGATATCGTCATCGAGGCCTGCGAGTTCGCCGAGACCTTCCTGAAGCTGACCCCCTACCTGTCTGTGGTGCTGAACATCGACAACGACCATCTGGATTACTACGGCAGCATGGGCGAGCTGAAGTTCGCCTTCAAGCGCTTTGCCCTGATGACCCAGTTCATGATCTTTGCCAACGCCGATGACAAGAACACTATGGACGTGATGTACACGCTGGACCGCCGGGTGCGCACCTTTGCCATCGACAACCACGGCGACTACCGCGCTGTCAACGTCAACGAGTATAAGCCCGGCTTCTTTGAGTTCGACCTGAAGGAGTGGAATACGACCGACACCACCCGCATCCGCCTGTCCGTGCCCGGCCGCCACAATATTTATAATGCACTGGCCATGTGCGCCGTGTGCCGCTTTGTGGGCCTGAGCGCCGAGCAGTGCGCCGAGGCTGCCCTGAACTTCAAGGGCGCAGGCCGCCGCTTTGAGGTGTACGGCGAGTGCAACGGTGCGCTGGTCATCGATGACTACGCCCACCACCCCACCGAGCTGCGCGCCACCCTGAACACCGCCAAGGAGATGGGCTACAAGCGCCTGATCGCCGTCCACCAGCCGTTTACATACAGCCGCACCAAGATGCTGTTCAACGACT
>OGGS01001682.1_pt1 | contig 14418 bp, 10 predicted proteins | sample 1571281 | NCBI WGS metagenome assembly OGGS01 (sample SAMEA2582042, study PRJEB24529) | metagenome | biome: Human gut stool | place: China | collected 2011 | reverse complement strand
AAACAGATAAAAATTAGCAGCGGCAAGATTCCAACGAGAATAGAAACGATCTCCCAAGCCTCTGCTGCTTCGATTCTTTCCCTGCCGATATATGTTCCAACGATCAGAAGGAATACATTAATGATAATCAGTAATACAATCTCATTACTGAAATGTGCTAAGATCCATGCGCTCACTGTCTGTGGAACCTGCATTAAGGTCAGCACTCTTGAGAAGGCAGTGGATGCAGCAAGGATAAACAGGATCGGTGCATATGTTTTCATGGCTTCCACCATAATGCCCCAGATTTCCTTCACTTTAATGGATTTATAAATAAACAGACTGACAAATAATGCATAAAATACAGAAATAACTGCCGCCTCTGTCGGAGATGCGATTCCTGCATAAATACAGCCGAGTACGATCACCGGACTGATCAGCGCCCAGATACTGTCTTTTAAAATATTTAAAAAACCTTTCTCGCGAAGTTCTGTTACTTTTGCATCAATTTTTTCCTTGTCCTCGCCATAGCGTCTGCAATGGTAATAAGCGTAAAACATCAGCAGTGCTCCGATCATAAGTCCCGGCACAATCCCTGCTAAGAATAAGTCACTGACAGATTCCCCGGTTGCCATTGCATACATGATAAACGGAATACTCGGTGGGATGATAACACCAAGTCCGCCCGCAACTGCAACGATTGCGGTTGCAAAATCTTTTTTATAGCCAAGCTCGATCAGAAGCGTGATCGTCATACTTCCGACTGCTGCCACAGTTGCAGGTGCAGAGCCGGAAATTGCGCCATAAAACAGGCAGGTGATGATCACTGCACACGGGATTCCTGCGGTTCTTTTTCCAATAAAATAAACAAACACATCAAACAGCTTCTGGGAGATCTTACCGTGCGCCATAAGGATTCCGGCAAGCACGAACATTGGTACTGCAAGCAGTGGGAAACTGTCGATTCCGCCTAACATGGAACGGATGACATAACTTGCGCTTGCCGTAAACGAAGGATCAAACGCGCCCGGTAAAACGGCAACAATTCCAAGAGAGATAGACACCGGAATTGCGATCACTAAACAAATGACAAATAAAATAAATACTGCAACTGCTGACATCTATTTCTCCTTTCTGTTTTTAGTGTTGATCTTTTTACCGGATATAGTATTTTCTTCTTTCTCAGCTTTTAAAATAGCCTCAACAAGCTCTTTCTCGCGGTAAGCGTCTTCAACAACAGCTTCCTCAATAACTGTGGCGATATTGCCCTCCTCGAGTGACTTTTCATCTTTTTTCAGTACAATTTTCCACTCTCCAACCCATCTTTGAGCGATGCGGAAGGCTGTAATGATAAAGCACACAAACGGTGCCGCCTGCACATAGTACATAGGGATACCGCAGGCAGGACTGACCTGACCGCTTTCTATCGTATTTTTCAGATATATGAATGAATACGGTATCAGATATACGAAAAACACAAACTCAACTGTTAGATTGAGTACCTTCCAGAACGCTTTTCCTCTCCTTGGAAAAAGCTGTATAAACTGGTCAATTTTTATAGATATGCATTTTCTGGTACAAAGGCTGACACTTAAGAAAGCCGACCATATGAAAAGATACCTGGTAATTTCCTCCGACCATGATAGTGACATGCCAAGAACGTATCTGGAAAACACCTGAATACCCATTATAAGCGTCATTGCTATAAGGGAAATGACCATCAGAATTTCTTCAAGATATTCGTCCAGATAGTGCAGTATTTTCTCCATGTAATATCCCCTTCCTTCGAAAATCACGTTTTTATTTTAGCAAATTAATAACGATTTTTCTACTTTATATACGATAACATCACAATTTTCATTTTATAGCAAAATATACAAGAAAATATCTGTTGTATAAAAAAACCGCCAAGCCTTGTAATAACAGCTTTGGCGGGCAAATAATAAATCATTTAAGATTAGTAGAGAATCATTGCTACAATTACTGCTGCGATTGAACCTACCATAGGAGCAAGAACAGATGTAACGAATACATACCAGTAACTCTCTGCAAGTGAAAGCTTCATCCAGCGAAGCTGTGCAACCATTCCTCCGGCATTTGGAAGAGTATTCATACCTGTTGCGCATGCAGGTGCAAGTCTGTGAAGTGCTCCGGCATTTGCTCCTTTTGCAAGAAGTCCATCTGAAAGATGCTCGAAGAACATTGCAATAGCTGATGTTCCACTTCCGAGGATACCTGCAAGTACGTTTAATCCGATAAACTCTGTAATATATGGATTCATCTTGATTCCCATTACAAAATCGATGATTGAATTGAATCCTGGGCATGCCTGAAGTACGCCTGAGAATCCAAGGATTGCTGCCGCCATAACTGTTGCACCAACACCGTTATTTACACCTTTTTCAAGGATTTTTGTAACTGATTCAACCTGTTTGTGGCAAAGAAGTACGATTGCTACAGATCCAACAAACATGCTGAGTACTACTACAGCGTTTGTGTTCATATCTGTAAGGTTAGAAAGTAAAAGTACAAGTGCTACTACAAGGATAAACGGGATAAGTGCTACAAAAAAATTAGGAAGGTCATCTCTTGTAGGAGTGATCTTTACCGGCTGTGACTCATCCATAGCTGTTCCCTCTTTGATAGCCGCTTTTTTAGCTGCGTGTACCATATAAAAATATCCAACACCAAAGGATACAAGGAATGCTACCCATCCAAGGATTGGAGCAGATCCCATTGATGTACCGAGATACTGTGCAGGCATAATGTTTGTGATGTTGATTGCGAATGGAATCATTGCAGAACATGTAGCTCCGATAAAGATGATTCCAGGAATCATTCTGTATGGATATCCTGCTTGTTTCATCATGATTGTAGCGATAGGAGCAAGTACGAAAAGTACTACGAATCCAGATACACCTACGTATACGAAAACAGTTGTAATAAGCGCGATTGAAAGAATAACTCTTTTAGCACCCATTTTCTCAGTGATAACATTTGCAATTGACTCAGCACATCCTGATGCAGCCATAAGTTCACCAAATACGGCACCGATCACAAGTACAAATACATTGTTCTGAATGAATCCGACATAGCCTGTTGCGTATAATGTGAGTGAATCCCACCAGTTCATCCAGCTTGTTAAAATAATGATAAATGATACAAGGATTGTAGATGTAAATACATCAAGCCCTTTCCATATTGCGATTACAAAGATTACCGCTGCTGCAAGTAATCCTATTACAGATATTGCTGTTGACATTTTTTCTATTCCTCTCCAACGATTTTGATTTTTCCAAGTGGCTTACGATATGGATTTTTTCCATCGAAAAACTGCTTGTCTAAGAAATCTATACATTTTTCTATATTGGCATCTGCCTTTATTACCTGAGAACCATGTGGTTCATTATCAAAAAGCTCAAGCTCTACGCGATCCTCTCCACATACTGCTTTAACTTTTTCATACATATAAGAAGACTGGTGATAATCTATAACAAGATCATTTGTACCGTGCTGAAGCAGCATTGGTGGACAGTCCTCTTTGACATGACTTATAGGGCTTACTTTTGCAGTGCGTTCAGGATATAAAAGCGGATTGTATCCTAAAAGAGCTGTAAACATTGAGTCGTTGCCCTTTCCATCATTTGGCATCATGCCTTTTCCTGCACCTGTTTTGTTTCTGATATCTGCAATATCAGTTCCAAACTGCTCTGCAGAGCAAAGCTCACTTATTGTGTACCATGCGATTGCACAGTTTACTTTTGATGAAGCTTTTACTCCAACGCTTAAATCATCCATATCCTCTTCATCGCCTGTTACTGCAAGAAGCTGTGTAACAGTTCCTCCTGCCGAGTTGCCCCATACTGCGAATCTGTCAGGATCGAGATTTAACTCTTTTGCATTTGCACGTAAATAGCGAATTGCAGCTTTTCCATCGATAAGCTGTGCCGGCCATTTTTCTTCGTGGTAGAGTCTGTACTCTACTGTTGCAACTGCGTATCCCTGTGTTATAGGCAGACACATTGATTTGATATAATGTGTTCTCTTGTGCCCCGCCGCAAAAGCACCACCATGGAATACGATTACCAGTGGATATGGACCTTCTCCGTCTTCCGGATAGAAGATGTCCAGTATCTGATTTTCTGATTCGTCTGCATATTTAAGATCAAGAGCTGTTTTGTGAAACTGTGTTATGTCCATCTCAGGCTCTGATGCAAGATATGCTTCTCTGTTGCTAATTACTGCCATATTTATTCTCCTTCGTTTATTCTTTATCCACTTAACGTCATAAAGTGCTTTATTCATTAAAAAAGCCCATTGCACTTTTTACATGCAACAGGCTTTTACATAATGTATAATCAATTACATGCTCTTATGAAGTAATCCAAGTACTGTAGACAGATCCTCTACTCCCATCTGTCCCGGTGCAGATGCTTTCTTTGCTGCTCCGAATGTCATGGAAGATCCAAATACTTCTCCGCAGAGACGGCTGATAACGCCTGTTCCTGCCATAGACATTGTGATGACCGGTCTGTCTGCGTAGTCTGTCACCATTTCCTCTGTCGCTGCAAGAAGAGTTAAGACATCTCTCTTGTTCTGTGGCATAACAGCGATTTTGGGAATGTCTGCGCCCATATCCTGCATTTTGCGAAGACGATAAATGATGTCAGACTTTGCCGGAGTTTTGTGGAAATCATGGTTAGATGCAACTACCTTTACACCTGCTGCATGAACGCCGTCGATGATTTTTTTCACGATCTCGTCACCTGTGAAAATTTCCACATCAACAAAATCAACATATCCGGTCTGTGCTGCTTTGATATTAAGCTCTGCATATGCTTCCGGCTCAATTGCTTTCTCGCCGCCCTCTTTGGAAGTACGGAAAGTCATAAGGATTGGAATATTTCCAAGTGCCTCACGAAGCTCTTTTAAAACCTCTTCTACTTTGTCGAACTCAAAAACATGCTCAAACCAGTCCACGCGCCATTCAACAACATCAACCGGAATGGAATCAAATGTTTTTGCTTCGTCGATAATATCTTTTTTTGTAACACCTACGATAGGTACGATGATCTTAGGTGCGCCTGCACCGATCTCGATATCTCTTACTTTAACTGTATTCATTTTCGTCACCTTTCTTCTTAAATCCTTAGAGTCCGCAGCCTGCGGACTCTGGCTCTTAGTTCTCAGCTTCTGCCTGCTCTACCATTTTTGCATAGCGGATATTTACGAACAATCCAAGAAGTACACCGATTGCAGTAAGGACAATGTTCATAACCATAACCTGTGCTGGCTGCATTTTAGATGCTGCTGTAAGGATTGTGTAGTTGCAAAGTGAGGATGCGATCATAACAAGTGCTGTAACAGTTCCTTTGATTTTCGGGAATAACATATTGCATACAGATGTTGCGATCTGTAACAGTCCGCCTGCTCCTGCCCAGCCGATGATGAATGCTCCGGCGATCATAAGTGCTTCACTCTTGCCTGTTAATACAACGATCAGTGTTACAAGACAGATGACCGGATATACCACGATAAATCTGACATCTTTAATTTTTCTTGTCAAAAGTGCTGTTACAATAAGTGCAAGCATTGTTCCTGCAGAGTAGTATGTCTGCATGATAGATGGATTTGCCCAGCCGACATTCTCTTTTGCAAAGTTCTGTGCACAGTTTAACCATAACTGGAATGTACCTGTACATGTGAATCCAATCAGGATCATTGCCACGGACTCGATAGAGAAATGTGTATGTTTCAGGCTGTCGATCAGTCCCTCTTTCTTTCCGGCTGCCTTCTGGTCTGCATCTGGAAGTGGGAAGATCATTACTAATACTAAAAGTACAATATAAGCAATTCCGCAAATATAGAACAACATATTATAAGAAGTAAGTCCTGCTGCTGTTGTTGCTACTGTCGCGCCAAGTACAAATGGTAAGATCATCTGTGCGATTGCGATGAAGAATTTGATTCCCATAGTTGCAACGCCCGGTGCTTTGTAAATAATCTCGGAAACTGCCGGATAAATACCTGTGTCAAGGAAGGAGTTTGCAATACCACCAACGATTGCACATACATATGCGATCTGGTATCCACCGTTTGTTCCTGCGTTGAATGCAAGTGCAAGTCCGATCAGGTAGATCGCATAAGATCCACTACCGATTGCTGTGGAGATACGACGTCCAAGCTTATCGGAAAGAGGTCCTGCAAATGGAAGGGCGATTAGACGTCCAAGTCCAAGTGCTGCGGAAATTGCTGTAATTGCCATTGCTTCTACGCCCCAGGATGCTGCAAGAGCTTCCTTGATCACTGCCTGTCCTAAAATAGAACATCCGACACCGTGAATGAAATAGTTTAAATAAAGGATCAGAGCGCTAGGTAAATATTTTTTATTCATCTCTTTTCTCCTCGTGATTTTAAAATAAATAGTTTATTCGGTATCCTGTGATTAATCATCGTATCTGATGTTTAATACTTCTTTCATATGCTCGATCGGCATATCTTTTCCTGTCCAGAGTTTGAATGCTGCTGCACCCTGGAATAACATCATTCCAAGTCCGTTCATTGTCTTGCATCCAACTTCTTTTGCCATCTTACGCATGGTTGTCTCAAGTGGAGAGTAAGGTACATCTACAACGATCAGTTCCGGACGGAAGAAGGATTTGTCAGGTACAACGGACATTCCCTCTAAAGGTTTCATGCCAACGCCGGTTCCGTTAACAAAAATATAAGAATCTGCCATCTCTTCTCTTAATTTTTCTTTGTCATCCAGATCGTAAAGAGTTGCTTTGCAGTTTGTTCTCTCGTTGATCTTCTTTACTGTCTCTTCTGCGTTTGCCCAGAATTTGTCATGAATATTGAAAATAGAGATTTCTTTTACACCGTCTAATGCAGCCTGGATCTCGATTGCTGTTGCAGCACCGCCGGCTCCTGCGATTGTCATTTTCTTTCCGATCACATCGATATCGTTGTCTTTTAATGCCTGCATGAATCCGATACCGTCTGTGATGTGTCCTGTTAAAACACCGTTCTCATTTACAATTGTGTTAACTGCTCCGCAAAGCTCTGCTGCCGGAGATAATTTATCAAGATACTGTCCTACAACTGTTTTGTTTGGCATGGAAACGTTTGATCCAACCATCTTTAATGCACGGATACCTTTTACAGCATCTTCCAAAGTGCTGTTGTCAACTTCAAATGCAAGGTATGCGTAGTCAAGTCCTAAGTAAGCGAATGCTTCATTGTGCATTGCCGGTGAACTGGAATGTCTGATTGGGTAAGCCATTAATCCGATAAGTTCTGTGTGTCCTGTAATTCTCTCTGCCATAATTTTTACTCCTTTTCCCTAAAAAAACGATTATGTACGTAGTTGATATTGTTGTGATTTTCTTGTTTCTAACTCGTCTGCCCACTTCGTTAAAAACTTAACAACCTCTGATAAGGATATTATACAATGCTTTTTTTGATACATCCAATGCTTATTTTGTGCTTTTTTAATAGCTTTAATCTATTAATTAAGGTATAATATTCACAAATTCAGCACATCTTTTTTGTGACTCATAGATATTTTCTATTAATTTAAGGAGATTTATGCATGACACTTAATCAATTAGGATATTTTTACCAGGCAGCCGTGTTACAACACTTCAATCAGGCTGCAGAAAAAATGAATATTTCCGAGCCGAGTTTAAGCCGTTCCATCTCTTCACTGGAAGACGAACTCGGTGTGACTCTTTTTGAAAAAAGAGGCAGAAACGTGATTCTGACAAAGGCAGGTGAGATTTTTTTAGAACATGCCACACAGATTTTAGATGATGTGAAACGTGCAGAGAACAAGATGCACCATCTTGCCACCGACGGTGGACATATCGACATTGCCTATGTATCCCCTCTGGCAAGAGAGTATATTCCACGCACTGTCCGGAATTTTCTCTCACTTGAGCAGAACAAGAATATCACCTTCAATTTCAATCAGGATATCACATCCGTGAATATTGAAGGCTTAAAAAAAGGTGCCTATGATCTGATATTTGGCTCCTACTCTGCCAACGAACCAAATATCGAGTTTGTTCCTATTATAAAGCAGGAAATCGTCGCCATCCTCCCGGCCGGTCATCCGCTGAGCCGCAAAGAGGCTTTGCAGGCTGCTGATTTTGCTGACTATCAGGTGCTTGGATACAACCGTCATTCCGGTCTTGGCAAGTACACACGCAGTTTCTTCAAAGAACACGGGATTGCACCAAATTTCATCTGCGAATCCCCGGACGAAAACGGAATTGCCTCCCTTGTGGCACAGGGGTTTGGGATTGCACTTGTGGCTGACGTTGACACCATCTACCGCGACGAGATCTGTATCCGCCCCCTGATCTCCAGTGAATCCTTCTCCCACACCGTCTACATGGGCTATATGCGCGGCAAATACCAGTTGCCGGCTGTCCAGCGGTTCATCGCCTTCGTGAGAAATGTACAGGCGTAACCCGGATTAATGGCTATATCGGAAACCCGGTTATTTGCACGGAAAGATGTACGTGTTTCTACGCAAGCCGGGGGTTCGGCAGAGGGCATCTGGAATGAAACTTGCTCGAATTGCTAATTTATCAGCATTCCCACTTTGACTTTTCGATCACTTATGTTCATTCAAAAATGGACAGTTCGCACAAGTTGTTCGTCCGGGACACACTTCGACTTCTTAGCTGTGTCGTGCAGGAGTTAATACCCGATAAGCGGCAAAGAAGCAGGCCAAAAGTCAACCACCTTTTTGACTTTTGAGCCTGCAATAAACGATGCTGATTATCGGGTATTTACTCCTGCTAGAAACAGCTAAAGCGAATGTGTCCCGGACGGACAACTTGTGCGAACTGTCCATTGATGAATGTACATAACCTTACAGTCAAAGTGGGAACGCAGATAAATTTACGCAATCCTCACAAAAGTTTCATTCCAGATGCCCTCTGCCGCCCCCCGGCTTGCGCTCAACCTTCTTTTCTTTCCGTGCAAATAACCGGGTTTCCTTTTCTGCATAACGTCCCGGGTTACGCCTGTACATCTCTCACCTGCCCTCGGTCTGCTGACAGACGAATTGGATAAATGACTTTGCCACAGGGGAAAGATAGTGTTTTTTCAGGGTGGCGAGATACACCGACCGCTCGTACACCGGATAACTGATCTCGAGTGTCTTTAGGTTCAGTGACTTTAAGATTGGGATATCCGGCATGACCGCGATCCCGAATCCCTGTGCGACCAGTCCTGCCATACTGGAGTCCTCCTCCATCTCAAAGGCAACCTTCGGGAACTGATTGATCTCCTCAAACATCTGGTCAATGACCGGACGCAACCCGCTTCCTTTTTCAAAATAAATCTGTGGGTACGCAATTGTGTCCCGGAGATCTACGCTGCCATGGATAGCAAGCGGATGGTCTTGCGGCACTGCCACAACAAGCTTCTGATTTCCAATTTTCCGAAATTCGATATCCGGTTCTCCCTCCTGATAGGAAGAAAACACGATGTCATATTTATCTTCTTTTAATCCCTCTAAAATATCTCCGGTCGTTCCCACCGTAAAATGAAAGTCGATATGGTAATCCGGGTAAGTATCCAGAAAGTTCCGCACCATTTTAGGTGTGAAATTGCTTCCCATTGTATAAATATAGGCAAGATGGATGATACCCTCTTTGCTTCCGTTTAGTTCCCTGGTTCTCTGTACCCCCTCCTCGAGCACTTTTAAAGATTCCTCCACATAAGGAAGAAACAACTTTCCATAACGTGTGAGCACAATATTTCTTCCCTTTTTTTCAAAAAGCCTTGTGCCAAGTTCTTCTTCCAGCTGCGCGATCGCGTGGCTTAAAGACGGCTGCGTGATAGAGAGCATCTGTGCGGCTCTCGTGTAATGTTCTTCCTGTGCTAATATCTTAAAATACTGAAGCTGATTTAAATTCATTGTATGCCTCCATTATTACCACTTTTCTATTTTACCGGATCAAATGCATCTGCTCGATGACCCAGCTTTCCTCTTCCATATGATATTTACTGCCACAATAAGGACATTTTTTCTGCCGTACCGCGTCAAAGCTGCCGCCACAACCCGGACAGGAAACGGATGTGATGGAAAATCCAGGTGCTTCCTGTTTTTCCACATTTCTGCGAAATGTAACATCAATGCAGTCACCGCTCTTTTTCACTTTTCCATGCTCCTCGTAATGGTTTACCCACCAGGTCCGCACCGACATGTGCATAATATTTCCCTCCATGCGGATTCCATTCAGACAGATCCCATTCGTATAAGTCATTTCCAGAATGTCAGAAAAAAGTGGCTCGCGCGCATCTGCACGGTAACAGGCAAGCTCCTCCGGTTTTTCGGCTAATACCGCCATACGCACAAGTGAAACAAGCTGTCCTTCAAATTTGTCAAAAGAAAAATTTTTGTCATAGCGCAGCATTGTGTTTTTGATTTTCCGTTTTGAACTGCCCCATTTTAATATAGGTAAATGCTTCATTCCGTCGTGATCAAAAAGTGTTGCCACCAGACGGATATCCGCAACGATAAATCCAAGAAAACCGCCCACCAGCACTGCCGCAAAGTAACTGGAAAGCAATATGAGGGGCAATGGTTGTCCTCCTCTGACAATATTTGCAATCAACATCACCAGAAATACACCGGACATGGAAAATGTCATCGACTGTCTGAAGATCTGTCCATTTTTTGCGCTGGAATTACTTCTTATAAAGAAAAGATTGATCACTCTTGGAAACAAATCTTTGATCTGAAACACAGTGCCACAGTATGGACACCCCTCCCCTAATTTTGAGACAGAATTCACTGCCCCACAGTTTGGACAGGTCACGCGGATGAACTGGGTCTGCGCCTCATTCGGTGAATGTGCCACGATCTCGTACATCGCCATCTCCGTATCCCGCTCATAAACTCATTTTCAAAAGAAAGTTTTCTGGATACATTCTCATACATCATATCCGTTGTGTACCAGAGAGATTTTCTCGATACCTTGCCTGTTCCGTAGCTGGTTCCTTTGGACGGTACAACACTCTCATGCAGTTTCAGTCCCTTTTTGTCCAGACGTTCCTTCTGCAATTTGAGAAAATACGCCGTATCGCCGTCACAGTCCTGCGGTGTAATTCCTTTTTCATACCACAGATTCAATTCCTTTGCAAAACGGTCATACATGCCGCGCCCCTTGTCCCACTCCGGAACAAACTCCTCAAACGCTTTATTGTCTTTCCAATACTTCACAATCCATTTCACACCGACCGCACAGAGCACCACCCCGACTGCCAGAAGTCCAAGTTTCAACGCAGATGCAATCTCCATTGTCATAAAGGAAGCTACCAGCACCCCCGCTGCAATAAACGCTGCTCCTTTGAAAAGTTCTCCTCCGTCTGCCTCGCTCGCAGAATCTCTTTTCTGTATACTGATTCCCGAAAAAAATGCCATAACGTTCCCCTCTTATTTTTCCATAATAAATGTACCTCTCCAATTATAAATCAATCTATAGATTTTTTCTATCATTTCCGGGCAAAATAACAATTGGACATTTTTATCATTTCCATATAAGTTGGATGTAACGAGAAGGTCACTTTACCTCTCATTTGTTAAAAATTTAACGTCTGCCCACGTTATTGATTCCTCAGATAATATTTCAAATAAGGAGATTATTTTACGATGAAAACCAAATATCCACATATTTTTGAACCAATGACCATCCGCAGAATGACCGTAAAAAACAGAATCGTCATGACACCTATGGGAACCAACTACGGTGAGCAGAATGGTGAAATGAGTTTCCTTCATATTAACTACTATGAGCAGAGAGCCAAGGGTGGTACAGGTCTTTTGATCGTTGAGAACGCAAGCGTGGATTCCCCGCAGGGTTCCAACGGAACAACACAGCTTCGCATCGACCTTGACAATTATATTCCAAGACTTTTCAAATTGTGTGAAAGCGTACACAAGCATGGAGCCTGTATTGCGATCCAGATCAATCATGCTGGTGCTTCTGCAATGTCTTCCCGTATTGGAATGCAGCCGGTTTCCGCATCTGATGTGCCTTCCAAGGCAGGTGGCGAAATCCCTAGACCTCTGGAAAAAGAAGAGATCCTCCACATTGTAAAAAAATACGGCGAAGCAGCAAAACGTGCGCAGATCTGTGGTTTTGACGCAGTGGAGATCCACGCCGGACACTCTTACCTGATCAGCCAGTTTCTCTCGCCTATCACAAATAAAAGAACGGATGAATTTGGCGGTTCCGCTGAAAACCGTGCAAGATTTGCAAAATTAGTCATCGAAGAAGTCCGTAAACAGGTTGGACCATTCTTCCCAATCTTCGTCCGCATCAGTGCCGATGAGTTAATGGAAGGCGGTAACACTTTAGAGGATACTTTAGAGTACTTACAGTATTTTGAAAAAGAAGTTGACGTATTTGACGTTTCCTGTGGTTTAAATGGTTCTATCCAGTACCAGATCGACGCTAACTACTTACCGGACGGATGGCGTTCTTTCATGGCAAAAGCTGTAAAAGAAAAATACGGCAAACCATGTATGACTGTTGGTAATATCCGTGATCCGAAAGTTGCAGAAGATATCCTTGCAAGAGGTGACGCAGACTTCATCGGAATGGGACGCGGACTTATCGCTGATCCTGAATGGGTAAACAAAGTAGAATTCGGCAATGAGTGCGATATCCGTAAATGTATCTCATGTAACATCGGCTGTGCAGGACACAGAATCGGTTTAAACCAGCCAATCCGTTGTACTGTAAACCCAGCCGTTAACACTGGTGAAGATTACATGAAACATAAAGTGAACAAACCTTGCAACGTTGTTGTCATCGGTGGTGGTACTGCTGGTCTTGAAGCAGCCTGTACCGCAGCAGAAGTTGGATGCACAACTTTCCTGATCGAGAAAAAAGCAGAGCTCGGCGGACTTGCTTCCGTAATCTCCAAGATTCCGGACAAAAAACGTCTTGCAGACTTCCCGAACTACATGATCCACCGTGCAGGCAGACTTCACAACTTATTTATTTTCAAAAATACAAGTGCAACCGCAGAGTTGGTTAAGAGCTTAAACCCGGATATCATTGTAAATGCAACCGGTTCTGTTCCAACACTTCCTCCGATCACAGGTCTGCATGACCTTGTTGACAAAGATGGCACAAATGTTGCAACTGTATTAAAGATGATTGAGCGGCTGAATGAGTATCCAGAAGACATGACCGGTAAAAAAGTTTCCATCATCGGCGGTGGTGCTGTAGGTCTTGACGTTATGGAATTCTTCACCGAGAGAGGTGCAGAAGTTTCTATGGTTGAAATGCTTCCAATGATCGGTAATGGTCTTGATCCTGTCACAAAATGTGACACAAACGCTAAAATGGCAAAATACCATGTAAAACAGATGACAAACACTGCTTTACAGGAAGTAAAAAATGATCGTTTCATCGTGAAAAATCCAGAAGGTGAGATTGAGGAAGTTCCATTTGATTATGGTTTCATCTGCCTTGGCATGAGAGCTAACACTCCTGTTTTAAGTGAAATCGAGGAAGCTTTCAGCGATACAAACGTAGAGATTGTTAATATCGGCGACAGCAAACGTGCCCGCAGAATCATTGAGGGTACAGAAGAAGGCAGAAATATCTTAAACGTACTTGCCCGTCACGATTACTTATAAAATAAACCTGTCTCCCCGGGAGACACTGTCTGCCATCCCCCTTCCTGGCAGACAGGATGAAAAGAGAGTGTGAATACTTTTTTTCACACTCTCTTTTGTTTTAAATTATGCGTTTATCCTACATAATCAATCTACGATATTATCACTCAGATCTTTTGTGGATTCAACCGCATATCTCATTCCATCCGTTTGTATTGATTCGCTGCTTACATATACACTTTGCACGAAATCTTCATTTCTATATAGTGCCAAAAAATAAGAATATCCTTGAACATTACTCTTTTCGTGCGAAATTACAGTCATGCTTCTAATTTGATCCAGAATTCTATCCACTTCTTCTATACTGTTAATTTCCTTTTTTTCTCCCGTATTTCCATTTGTTACAATTATTTTTGTAATATCATCTTGTACTGCTATTTCAGTACACATCACTATTGCCTCCTGTTCCTCGCTGTTATTATTCTTTATTAGAAAATTCTCATCTGTTATAAATGTCTCACTTTTATCTTCTACGCGAATTTCCCCCGTTACAGGATGCACTCTTATACTAGTTGATTCACTTGTATCTATTTCTGTTGATGTACACCTCTGTTCATTTTCTAAATCAACTTCAACAGAATCCTTATCTACATAATCCTCATAACTTTTAATCCTGCCAAAATAACGCAGATAATATTCTCTTTGAAGATTCAGGCTATAATTTATTACATAACCGCTTCCATCTTCCAGCTCAAAAATATAACGAACCATGCCATGATACAGCTCAC
>OGGS01001677.1_pt1 | contig 14453 bp, 7 predicted proteins | sample 1571281 | NCBI WGS metagenome assembly OGGS01 (sample SAMEA2582042, study PRJEB24529) | metagenome | biome: Human gut stool | place: China | collected 2011 | reverse complement strand
CCAAGGATGCTCGTCGCTGGTATGGTTTACTACCAAGTCCAGTACCAGTCGCTTCTCCCGTTTATGAATCTCTTTCAGGAGGCGGTCGAAATCTTCCATCGTACCGAATTCTCTCATGATTTCCCGATAGTCGCTGATGTCGTAACCATTATCATCGTTGGGAGAGAGAAAGATCGGGTTTAACCAGATGATATCCACACCCAAGCTTTGTATATAATCCAAGCGGGAGGTGATACCGTTTAAGTCACCGATTCCGTCGCCATCGCTGTCTTGAAAGCTACGGGGATAGATTTGGTATATAATCGCTTCTTTCCACCAAGTCTTTTGAATGTCCTCTTGACCGGACGTACTCTCTGTAACATGCTTTGAATCCATCTTGTTATTCTTTAGTTTTTTACTATAACAAAAGGATGTGGTGGTTAGTTTCAGCAACTTATGACGCTTAGGAAGTGTTGTTTTATCAACAAATAGAAGAAACATATGGAAAATGGAGTAATGATGCAGTATTTCGAATGGAATCTGCCGAACGATGGAATGCTGTGGAAACGGCTGAAGGATGACGCCTCGCATTTACATGAGATCGGGATCAGCGCCGTATGGATCCCACCCGCGTACAAAGGCCATGAGCAAGCGGACGAGGGGTATGGAACCTATGATCTATATGATTTGGGGGAGTTCGACCAAAAAGGGACCATACGCACCAAGTATGGAACTAAACAGGAACTTCAAGAAATGATCGAGGAACTTCACCGGAACCAGATTGGCGTATATCTGGATGCCGTGATGAACCATAAGGCGGGAGCCGATTATACCGAGTGGTTTATGGCGCAAGAGGTAGATCCTGGGCAACGGGAAAACGCTACCAGCGAACCCCATGAGATAGAGGGATGGACCGGCTTCGACTTCCCGGGGCGTGGCAATATGTATTCTAATTTTAAATGGCATTGGTTTCATTTCTCCGGGACGGACTATGATGTGTCCCGCAAGAAGGAAGGTATATTCCAGATTCTGGGAGAGGGAAAACATTGGAGTGAGGGAGTCGATGATGAGAATGGAAATTACGACTATCTCATGTTCGCCGATCTGGATTTCGATAACCCTGAAGTCGTGCGTGAGATGCAGGACTGGGGGATCTGGGTATCGAACGAACTAAACTTGGACGGTATGCGCCTTGATGCGATCAAGCATATGAACGACCAGTTTATCAAGCATTTTCTGGAGGCGGTGAGAGCGGATCGGGGAGAGGGTTTCTACGCTGTCGGGGAATATTGGAAAAACGATACCGAATCGTTGGAGGCTTACCTGTCGCAAGTAGAATATAACGTGGATTTGTTTGACGTAGCCTTACATTATAACTTGAATGAGGCTTCCGAGAAAGGTCGTGACTATGATTTACGCGATCTATTAAAAGGGACCTTGGTCGAGATATGCCCGGATCAAGCCGTCACCTTCGTGGATAACCATGATTCCCAGAAAAACAGTTCTTTGGAGTCGCAGGTAAAGGATTGGTTCAAACCTTCCGCCTACGGTTTGATCCTGTTGATGAAGAAAGGGTATCCGTGTATCTTTTATGGGGATTATTATGGCGTAAAAGGAAAGAAATCTCCCCATCGTAAGGTATTGGATATGCTATTGCGTGCCCGGAAAGAATATGCGTACGGGGAAGAGGTGGATTATTTTGATCATCCGAACACGATTGGCTTCGTACGCTTGGGAGATTCGGGACATGCTGATTCGGGCTTGGCGTTGGTTATCTCGAACGGGGAAGATGGAGAGAAAACAATGTCTGTGGGGGAGAACCGGAAAGGCGAGGTATGGCATGAGATCACAGGCTCGGTAAAAGATACCGTGGCGATTGATGAGGAAGGGAAAGGCCGTTTCCTTGTCAAGGGAGGCAAATTGGCTGTTTGGGTCAAGGTCAAGGCTTAACGGATGCTTTACTTGACCTCGAATTGTATTTTCTTCTGGTTCCCCTCGTTGTCGATGAGGGTAAGGAGATGTTTTCCTTGGCTCACGGAGCAACTGATCTGGTGATTATCGGTGGTCTCTCCCAGATAGCTTTCGTCCAGATGCCAGTAAATCGTAGCGTCACGGCGGGCGTGGGCGGCCTTGAAGATAAATTTCTCGGACTTTCCGGAGAAGCCTTTCGGAAGGTAGAGAATGGCGTTATGCTCGGGATAGATCAGTTCGATCTGGCGGTTCTGGTCTTGCCCGCAGCCGGGTTTTACCGGAGGGAGCGGGATATAATCGATGTGATAGTTGCGGTAGTAATACTCCTGCGCGGGAGGAAGCACGAACCACGGGCGGCTGATCATCCGGTCGACAGACTCGCAGGAACTATTGACCCTGTACCGTCCGCCGATAGATGCACGAGCTTATGGTAGGGGCAAATCCCCGTGTTATTGCCGGACAGCGGCATGTATAAGGTGTCCGTTTGCTCGCAGTAGGGCGAGGCTTTATGTCCGCTGTTCCGGCAGATCGCCAGGGGAAGCGTCTCATCGTAGGGCAGGTCGAACCATTCGCTACCGGGCAATAGGGAAAAGAGATCGAAAAGGACCGGGGCGGCGTTGCCGACACCCGTAAGTCCTGGACGGCCCTCGCCGGAAGCGTTACCGGCCCATACGCCGACGACGTAGCGGGGAGTCGTGCCGATCGCCCAAGCGTCTCGTCCCCCGTAACTCGTCCCGGTCTTCCACGCGATCCGTTTCATCGACTCGAATTGTTGCCAGTCGGCCTCTTCCTCGGGACGGTTCAGGGCGGACATCGCCTCGAACGTGTACCACAGGGCCGCGGAGGAAAGGAGCGCCTTATCGGTGAGCCGGCTATCGGTAAGGGAACGGATGGGTTCCTTCCTCTCCGCAGGAAAGGGAGTCAGCGGATGGATATCCGCCGGATTATAGCGTCCGTTGTAAATACGGTAATGTTTAAGCACACGAGACATGGAGGCATACATGCCGGAAAGATCCCATAAGGTTCCCTCGGCCCCTCCCAAGATCAAGGAAGCCCCGTAATGTTCCTCGGAGAAACGTAAGGTAGTCATTCCCCACGATTTCAGCAAAGACATAAAGCGTCCGGTATTATACTGGGAGAGCATACGCACCAAGGGCACGTTCAAGGAGCGCTCTATGGCTACATGGGCCGGTACCGCCCCGTAGAATGTCTTGTTGTAATTATGGGGGGAGAAGCCATTTATATTCAAGGGCACGTCCGATACCAGCATAGAGGGGAGCAACAGCCCGTCGTGCAGCATACCGGCATACAGGAAGGGCTTGAGGATGCTTCCCGTGCTGCGGGGCGAGGTAATGATGTCCACTTGGTTCCCCCGCCGCTCGTCGGCCGGATAGGTAGCGTTTCCGGCGTAGGCCAATACCTCCCCGGTCTCCACGTCCGCTACGATCGCCGCCAGATTATAGATATGGTTGGAACTGTATTCACGGGCATAACGGTTTACGAGGGCCTGTGTCTGTCGTTGCAGGGCTTGGCGGACGGAGGTTTGGATGCGTTGCCCCGGTTGTTCTGCGGCCAGTCTTTCCAACAGATGCGGGGCATCATTAGGTAAAGGGAGAGGGGCTTCGGGAAGTGGCTCCATGCAGGCCAGCTCGTATTCAGTCTCTTCCAATATACCTTTCTTTTGAAGGGAAGCCAATAAGCGATCCCGCTTCTCCTTCAGTTGTTTCCGGTTTCTCCCGGGGTGGATCAAGGCGGGGGAGTTGGGAAGGACGGCCAGCGTAGCGCTCTCGGCCCACGATAGCTAGGAGGCGCTTCGCCCGAAATAACGCCATGCGGCGGTCTCCAGCCCGATCACGTTTCCCCCGAAGGGAGCGTGCGAGGCATAGAGGTTCAGTATCTCTTGTTTGCTATAGGTGGTTTCTAGAAAGAGCGCCCAGCACATCTCGATCGTTTTCTCGTAGAAGGTCCGGTCTTGGTTCCCTCTCGCTATGCGTGCCAATTGCATGGTCAAGGTACTTCCTCCGCTCACCACACGCCCCGCTTTCCCGTTCAAGCGGATCGCCCGGAAGATGGCGGCGGGGTCTATACCGGGATGGTAAAAGAACCGTTTATCCTCATACGTGAGCAAGCAATCCACGAATTTATCAGGCAAGCTATCCGCCGCCGGGAAACGCCATTGCCCGTCCGGTGCGATACGTGCGCCTAAAAGCTCGCCCTCGGCCGAATATAATAAGGTAGAGCAGGGGGCGGGAAATAATTGCCGGGGCACGATGCCATACATGACACACCACGCCGCCACGCCGATCCCCAAGAGGGATGCGAGGAGGCGCCATGGCACTCGTCCCGGCCTCGGTAATAGCGACTTGGATAGATGGCTGAGGCATCTGCCAGTACTCCGTAGGAAGTACTGTAGTACTGTGCGCAAAGTACTGCGGTACTCCTTACGAAGTACTGCGGTACTGTCCGGCTGAGTATTGCGGTACTTTATAAGGAGTACTGCCTCAATCATACCAATTGACACTCTCCTCATAATGATCGAACCTTAGCTCTTCCGTCACTCCGACCCTTCGCAAGGCGTTTAGCACGATCCTTTGCTCTTTAGGTGAGAGTGGAAATTCGCCCCTTCGCCGCTCGAAGTAGGGGTTACGTCCGAAATGGGACATGAGTATCGACATGAATTGCTGGTATTGCGCCGGGAACATCCGGCTCTGCATTCCGGTGAAACCCCGTGCGTAGGTGACGGGAGCGGAGTCTCGGAAGTAGGGGCAAGCCCCATCCCGGGTACAGAGGGTGGGGTTCAGCAGCCGTAATACGGTTGCCGGTTGTTCGATGAGCGGCCGGTAGGCGATCTGGTGCAGACACTTCTCGGCCCGAGGGCAATCTTGTTGCTGGCAGACGGCGTAGTCGATGGGGATTTCCTTGTGTAGTTTCTTGGGCATGATCTTGTTTTACAATCTTAGATGTTTCATTGAACGCAAATATAGCGAATATATTCGAGAAGTGATTGTTCGAAAAGGAGATATACGGATAGATCATTGCATCTTGGTATAATTTATGTACATTTGTGGATTAACCATTTAAACATTCATGTGTATGATACGGTCTATCGGTTTATTCTGCGTGCTTTGTCTCTTGTCTCTCTTGACAAGTTGTCATACGACAAGCCCTGCGGATCAAGATCTCCCTCCTTATAATCCGAATGTAGAGGCGTTCACTACCGGGAAGATTTCCCGGTATTCTCCCGTTTACTTGATCTTTAATCAAGAGATCCCGGCGGAGCGGTTAAAGGCGGACCGATTGGGGAAACTCGTGCGCCTCAAGCCCGATGTGCCGGGACGATGGGCTTTCGAGAATAACCGGACGTTGGTATTCAAGCCGGAGAAAGGCTTTGAGCGAAACACCTCTTATCAGGTGAACGCCGATTTGTCCGAATGGTTTGAGGCGGAAGGTAAGGATAAGCGGTTCGCTTTTGGTTTTACCACGCTCCCTTTAGCTCTTCGGGGGAATCTGGAGTCGATGGATATCAACAAGAAAAACGAGAATGGGTACGATCTGACAGCCGTGCTTTTCACGCCGGATAAGGAATCTCCGGGGACCGTGGAGTCGTTGGTGGATTTCTCGGAGAAGGTAGACGCTACTTGGCAACACAGCCCGGATGGGAAGAAACATGAGGTAACCTTGACCAATGTTCCCGCCGGGATGGAGGGGGAACGGACACTTAGGCTTTCCGTCTCTTCGAATAAACTAGGCGTGGAAAAGGCCGATGTAGTGACGGTGAACATTCCGGATCAGAATGATTTCTCTGTATACGACGTGGTATATGTATCTGAGCCGGAATGCTACGTGGAGGTCGCTTTCACGAAATTATTGGACTCGGCCCAAGATATGAGAGGCTTGGCTTTTATCGCCGGAAATACCTCGGAGACCGTAAACGTGGATGGCAACAAGCTACGCCTATATCCGGACGCCGACTTGCGAGAGAAGGGTGCGATGAACATCCATCTGAACCAAGGCATCCGCAGTAAGAGCGGCTTGAACCTAAAAGAGGCCGTCGTGCGTCAAGTGGTAGCCAACGAGCAGAAACCTAACGTCCGTTTTATCGGGAAAGGAGTGATCATCCCGCAATCCACGCAATTATCCGTTCCTTTCCAAGCGATTTATTTGCGAGGGGTTACGGTGAGCGTTATCAAAATATTGGAGCAGAATATCGGTCAGTTCCTGCAATCGAACAACTTGGATGAGTCCGGGGAGTTAATGCGTGTCGGGCGCTTGATCGCCCGTAAGACGATCTTCTTGGATGAGGAGGGTCTTGACCTGTCCCGGTGGAATACGTTCGCGGTCGATTTAAAGCGGTTGATCGAGCCGGAACCGGGCGCTATCTACCGTCTGGAGCTTTCGTTTGACCGGCCTTTGTCTGTTTATCCTTGCGGGAATGATACGGTGGTCCTCTCGAAGGAACAGATCTTGGCCTCGGATGAGATCCGTTTCAAGGAAGAGTCCGCCCGTTTTGACGAGGGAGGGTATTACTATTATCGCCAATATGATTGGTCTGATTATAATTGGGAGAAACGGGATGATCCTTGCTCGGACAGTTATTATTTTAATAAGGTGGAGGGAAAGAATGTCTTGGCTACTAATTTAGGACTGGTCGCCATGCTGGGGCAGGATAATGATATGACCGTGTTGGTGCATAATATACAGAATACGGAGCCGGAGCGAGGAGTTACGGTTACCGCCTATAATTACCAACACCAAGCGTTGGCCTCGGGCACGACCGATGACAAGGGACAGGTACGGCTGGATCTCTCCTCGGGACGTCCGTTCTACCTGATCGCCTCACAGGGAACCCAACGTTCCTATCTGCGGGTGGATAACGGATCGGCTCTCTCGCTCAGCTCGTTCGATGTATCGGGCGAGGTAGTCCAGAAAGGGATCAAGGGCTTTATCTATGGCGAGCGGGGCGTATGGCGTCCGGGTGACACGTTGCATCTGGGCTTTATGCTGAACGACCGGGCGAAGCAATTGCCGGCAGAGCATCCGGTGGTGATGGAGCTGTACAACCCGTTAGGGCAAATGTATGCCCGTAAGACACAGACCCGTGGCGAGCTGGGGCTTTATGTCTTCGATTTCGTTACCGAGGCGGATGCCCCCACGGGTGCGTGGAATGTGAAGGCGCAAGTGGGTGGGGTCTCTTTCTCGAAGCGCTTACGCATCGAGTCCATCAAGCCGAACCGCCTGAAGATCGCCTTATCCATGCCGGAGAAGACCTTGTTGCGTGGTGAACCTATGGATGCCCGCCTGCATGTGGAATGGCTGCAAGGAGCTATTGCCCGTAACTTGAAATATGATATACAAGGTACCTTTATCGCCACCCCGACTACCTTCGAGGGGTATAAGGGGTTCTATTTCGACGATCCTTCCCGTGTATTTAATACGGAAGAGAGCAAGCTGATCTCCGGTGTTACCAATGAGCGGGGCGATGCCACGGTACAAGCCCGCTTCGAGCTGGGTTCTACCGCTCCCGGAATGTTGCTGGCAAACCTAGTGACCCGGGTCTATGAGGAATCCGGCGATTTCAGTATCGACGCGGATCGGATGCTTTACTCGCCTTATCGCCGGTATGCCGGTATCAAGTCTCCGCAGAAAGATAAGGAACAACTAAATACCGGAACCAATTACACCTACGAGGTCGCTTCTGTTGATTATTTAGGGAAACCGCAAGCGAATACGGAATTAGATGTGAAAGTATATAAGGTCTATTGGCATTGGTGGTGGGACTCCAACAGTAGCGGTCTGGCCAATTACGTATCGGATTCCTACAATAAGCCGGTAAAGACATTTGCCGTCCGTACGGATGGGGACGGCCGGGGTACGTTCCAGCTCTCTTTCCCGGATAAGGAGTGGGGAACGTATTTCATCTCCGTGAAAGATAAGGAGAGCAAGCACTCTACGGGAGTGATGAGTTATTTCGACTGGCCTTATAACGAGGGCCGACGTAACACCGATGGCAGCGAGTCCGCCACGATGCTTAGTTTCAAGATCGATAAGGATAGTTATACGCCCGGCGAGAAGATGGTAGTCACCTTCCCCTCTACGAAAGGAAGCCGTGCGATTATCAGTATAGAGAACGGCGTGCGTGTCCTTTCCTTGACGGAACATACGTGCGAGGATAAACAAACGACCGTGAGGCTGGATGTGACGAAAGATATGCAGCCGAACGCTTACGTCTATATCACCTTATTGCAGCCTCATGGCATTACGAAGAACGATTTGCCGATCCGCTTGTATGGCGTGGTCCCGTTCACGGTAACTTCTCCGGAGAGCCATCTGACCCCGGTTATCCAATCTCCCGCCGAGTTGAAACCGGATGCCTCTTATACCATATCCGTCTCCGAGAAGAATGGAAAGGAGATGGCTTACACGCTGGCGATCGTGGATGAGGGCTTGCTGGACTTGACCCGTTTCCGTACGCCGGAGCCTTGGAAGGCGTTTAACGCCCGGGAAGCGTTGGGCGTGAATACATGGGATTTGTATAACTACGTGGTTGGCGCTTATGGCGGCCGTATCGAGCAATTGTTCAGTATCGGCGGCGACGATGCGCTGAACAAAGGCCCGAAAGCGATCGTGAACCGTTTCAAGCCCGTGGTGCGATTTGACGGCCCATTCTTGCTGAAGAAGGGGAAGACCGCCCGGCATACCTATCAGATGCCGAATTATAACGGGCGTGTCAAGATCATGGTGGTAGCCGGAAACGGGGAGGCTTATGGACATGCCGATAAGAGCGTGATGGTACGTAAGCCCGTAATACTGCTGGGAACCTTGCCCCGGGTGATCGGCGTGGGCGAGGAGATGGTAGTACCCGCTACGGTATTCGCTACCGAGGATGGCGTAGGAGCCGTGAATGTATCTATCGCTTGCAGTTCGAATATGGAAGTGGTCGGCGAGACGACGAGGAGCTTGAGCTTCGAGCGAAAAGGGGATCAGCAAGCCTTGTTCCGTATCCGGGTGAAGAAGAACCCGGGGATCGGGAAGGTAACGATAACCGCTACGGGTAAAGGGGATAAATCTGTTTATGAGACGGAGCTGGAGATCCGTACGGTACGCCGCCCGCAAGTGAAAGTTACCGCCGCTACCTTGGAGGCCGGCAAGTCTTGGAAAGAGACGGTCGCTATGCCGGGTGCCACGGGTACGAACCAGTTGACCTTAGAAGTGTCGGATATCGCCCCCGTGAACGTATCCTCACGTCTATCTTATTTGTTGGGTTATCCGCACGGATGTCTGGAACAGATCACCTCGAAAGGATTCCCACAGCTTTATATCTCCTCGTTTACGGATTTGACCCTGCAACAGGCGAAATCCACGGAGGAGGCCGTGAAAGAGGTGATCCGCCGTCTGCGCTCTTACCAGACCGTAGATGGGGCTTTCGCCTATTGGCCGGGTGGAACGAGCAGCAATGGCTGGGGTACGGTTTATGCTACTCATTTCTTGCTGGAAGCCTCGAAGAAAGGCTACTTGGTTCCCGAGGCCATGAAACAAAGCGTATTGAATAATCTACGCCGGGTAGCCCGTAATTGGAAGCCGGCTCCCTCTTATTATATGGATTCGGAAGAGGCTACGCAAGCCTATCGCCTGTATGTATTGGCTTTGGCCGGGTCGCCGGAGATGGGTGCCATGAACCGCTTGAAAGAGATGAAAGATTTGACCTCCATGAGTCGCTGGTCGCTAGCTTCCGCCTATGCCTTGGTCGGCCGTGAGGATGTCGCTCAAGACCTGATCAGCAAGACGACGGCTCTTCCTTCCGGTTATTCCGAGTATGACGAGACGTTCGGCAGTGATGTCCGGGATCAATCCATCCAGTTAATGACGCTTTGCTTGTTGGATAAAGGCAAGGAGGCCGCTACCTTGGTGGAAGAATTGTCCAAACAACTTTCTTCGGATGATTGGTTGAGCACACAATCTACGGCATTCGCTTTAGTTGCCTTGTCGGACTACCTAGCTAAATATCGGGTAGACGGGGCCATGGATTTCACGTACGCTTGTGGCGGAAAGGATGGACAGGTGAAAACGGATAAGAATATATGGTCCGAGACCTTATTGGATAAGGCGGGGACCTCGGCGAGCGTCGAGTTGAAGAACACGGGTAAATCTACGCTCTTCGCCCGTATCATAACCGAGGGAATACCGGAGCAGGGAGAGGAAAAAGCGTATGCGAACGGTGTCTCATTGGCGGTTAGCTATGTGGACTTGAACGGAAGTCCGGTCAATGTCGCCCAATTGGAGCAAGGTACGAATTTCTCCGCCGTGGTTACGGTAAAGAACCCTTCGGCCCGGGGATATAATAATTTGGTATTATCGGAGATCTTCCCTGCCGGATGGGAAATACTGAATACCCGTTTCTTGAATGAGTCCGTTACGGACAGCTTGAGCGCCGGAGTGAATTATCAGGATATTCGTGACGACCGTGTTTATAGTTATATAGACCGTCTGCCGGCAGGCAGTCAAGTGACCGTGAAGATTAATCTTTGCGCAGTCTACCCGGGCCGTTTCTACCTGCCTCCGGTGTATTGCGAGGCGATGTACGATTATTTAATCCGTGCGAATACCGCGGGACAAGAAGTTACCGTATTCTAATTTCGTGGGGGGCGGGCAGACCCCGCCCTTATATTTTTTCGAAATTTATTGGATTTATAGTTGTATGCTCGAATAAAACCATTACATTCGCAGCATATTTGAGATTGATTTAAGTTAGTATTAGAAAGTATTTGCTCACAACTTGATTTGTTAGGTAAACTTTTTTAGTCGACATACTCAGCTCAATTAACCATTTAATTAAAGTTTACAAAATGAATCTTTACATTTCAAATCTAAGTTACAACATCTCTGATGAGGACTTAAGACTGTTATTTGCTGATTACGGTGAGATTACTTCAGCAAAAGTTATTATGGATAGAGAAACTGGCCGTTCAAGAGGCTTCGGTTTCGTTGAGCTGAGCGATGATGAGCTAGCTAAAAAGGCTATCGAGGAGTTAAACCAAGCAAGTTATGACGGCAAAGTCATCAATATAACAGAAGCCAGACCTAGAGAGGATAGAGGCGACAGAGGTGGTCGTTTCAATAACAACAGAGGTGGCGGCTACGGTTCCAACAGAGGCGGTGGCTATGGCTCTAACAGAGGTGGCGGTTATGGTTCTAACCGGGACGGTGGAAGATATTAATTCTATCTAGATAAAAATGGAAGAGCGATCAGAGATGGTCGCTCTTTTTTATTTCAAGCACATAGGCTCGTCCACGGTCTGTCGTGATCTTTAGGTTACTGTTTTCCTCCACTAAAGGCCGTAGCCTTCGGATCAAGGTGTTCAAGGTCTCGTCGGCGTTGATCTTTCCCGGCCATAAACTTTCGCAGATATCCGAGCGGTTCAAGATATGCGTAGGCGATAGGAAAAACATCTCCATCAAGGCATATTGCTGAGGGGTGAGTTTTAGTTTCTCCTCATTCTCCTTATAGAAGGAGGCGGTCTCGCAAGAAAGGTTCAAATTACCGAAAGAGATGGTCTTTCCCGGATGGATAGGCTGAGGCATTATCAACTCCTTTCTATAACGTTTAAGCAATAAGGGCAGGGTAGCGGATAAAAAGGCAAGCCCGAGGAATAGGCCGGGCAAAGATTTGTCCGATAGCCCGATAACCGCAAAGGTGGAGCAATTGGCGTACCCTTGGAATGAGATCCCGATATGATCCGTGGTAGCATTGGGGCTGTTCGCTATGGATGATGCCCAGATAATCGTATCGCTGGCGATATAATATTCGTTGAGTTTCTTGTTGGCATTAGCGGGAGCGTTTTCGGTTTGAGGATCTTTATTGAGTACGTGGATCACGATTCCCGTTTTCTTCTTGTCGGGCGTATAACTCAGTGCGTCGGAAAAGTCCTTGTTATAACTTTCTATGGATACCGGATTGCCGAAAAGCTTGGATAGATTGGCATAGGTGCGTATGGAATCTTGGCTCATCCATAGGTGGGAATTTTGCAGGATCGTTTGTTGCAACGCTTGGTTCAAGTCTGTCACGATCGTTTTCTTAGCTTCCGTATAACTATGGAAACCGAAGCTGAACGAGAGAATCAGCATTAAGGAGGTACCCAAAACAGATAGATTGGCCGATAGTCGTGTATTCATTATTCGCTAGATTAGAATTAACATAAAAAGAACGTTCGAAGGTACTAAATATTATAGAAGGAAAGTATCCTTTTCGATAGGATTCGGGATGAAATAGACATAAATCCAGCTAAATGACCGGATGTCATGGAAATGTCATGGAAATGTCAGCTACTTATCCGGCGATTATTTACGTTGTCGTTGTCTGTTGCCTCTACTTTTGCCCGAAAACAAATCAAATAAGATACAGATATGAAAAGATTTCTGATGATGATGACCTTGATAGGGCTTGTGGGAAACTGGAACTCGACGTTGACCGCCCAACTCGTCTCTCCCGATTCATTGTATTTGAACGAGGACTTACCCGAGATAAACATTGTCGCCGTGAAACCCTTGATAAAGGCGGAGGCGGATAAGACTACTTACAGTATCGCCGAGGACCCGGATTCCAGAACCTATACCCTGCTGGAGATGTTGCGGAAAGTCCCTCTAGTGACCGTGGATGGCGAGGATAACGTGAAGGTAAACGGACAATCCAGTTTTAAGATTTATATGAATGGGCGTCCCTCGAATATGTTCTCCAATAATCCCAAGGAGGTCTTGCGTAGTATCCCCGCCAGCATGATCAAGAAAGTGGAGGTGATAACAGATCCCGGTGCCCGTTACGATGCGGAGGGTGTCAGCGGAATCTTGAATATCGTGACGAAAGGAGCGGAGTTCGAGGGATATAACGCGAGTATAAACACTACGGTGATGAACTTATTTAAGAGTGTCGGTGGTTTCGCTACGCTGAAATATGGCCGATTATCGCTTTCCGGAAATTATACGTTTAGCCAACAATCGTCCGAGAGCGAGTCGGATTATCTCCGTACTCAGTCGGGAGACGGTGGGAAGCTCCGGATGCTCTCAGACGTAGACGTGAAATATCCGGCTCATTATGGAAGTCTGGAAGGCAGTTTCGAGATCGATACATTGAATTTAATCTCCTTGTCCGGAAACTTGAATATCGGAAACAGCAACTCTATTTGGAATAGCCATTATAGCAGGCTTGATAAAGAGGGGGAAGAAATCTATGCTTATAACGAGGATATGAGTAAAAAGAACGAATGGGGTAGCGCCTCCTTAAAAGCGGATTATCAGCGTTTATTCAAACGAAATAAGGAAGAGATGCTAACGCTTTCCTATCAGTATGATTATATCCCGAACGATATCTATAGCGTGTTTTACGATAAGGATAAGATGGGTAATGTCTCGTTACCCCAACTGGAGGCCGATTATACCCGGCAAATCAGTCATGCCCGCACCCATGAGCATACGGCCCAGCTTGATTACGTGAATCCTTTTACAAGTATACATTCCATCGAGGGAGGTTTGAAGCTGATTCGGCGTAGCAGTACGAGCCACGCTACTTCGGAGGTAAAGGAGTTGGGTGAGGGTGTCTGGTTACCCGCAGATTTACAGCCTTTGGTGGAATATCGGCATGTGCAGAATATATGCTCCGCCTATGCGGGATATGGATTTAAGTATGGTAAATGGAGCTTGAACCCCGGCATTCGTATGGAACATACTTGGCAGGACGTGACTTATAAACAAGGCGAAGGCAAGGATTTTAATTATCGTGTAACGGATTGGGTTCCTTCTTGGACCTCCGCTTTCCGCTTGGATGACCGGAGTTTGTTTCGCTTGGCTTACAACTTACGTTTACGTCGCCCGAATATCAGCTATTTGAATCCTACGGTGTTCGTGTCTGGGACCTCTATCTCGTATGGAAATCCGGGATTGGTATCGGAGAAACATCATCGTCTTTCGGCGTCATACAGTTATTACGGAACGAAATTGAATGTGCAAGCTTCCGTGCTCTGCACCTTGGGAAAAGGGGTGATTGATGAGTATCTGTTCATTGATTCGGCGAATGTGGTGAATAGTACGTATGATAATCTCGTGGACGTGAAAGCAGCGGGAGGAAACCTTTATCTAAGCTATAATCCTTCGCCCCGGACAAGCGTGTCGCTGAACAGCATGTTGCATTATCTGGATTTACGGGCGCAGGAGGGGAATGAGGTTTACGATACGGATGTGCGTAATTCCGGCTTTTGTGGCTCTGCTTTTGTCGATTTCTCGCAGAAGTTTAAGTACGGGTGGCGTTTTGTCCTGTCGGGTGGGTACGTGCGTTCCGAGCCGAATGTGGGGATGGACTCGTACGGCTTTTATTTTTACGGCTTGAGTGTGGTAAAGAGCTTCTTGAAGGATAAATTGACTTGTACGCTGCGGGCGCAAGATTTTCTGGGAGATCATAAGACGATACAGATTAACGAGCGATATCCGGACTTTCATATCCGGCAGACCGAGCGTAT
>OGGS01001651.1_pt1 | contig 14644 bp, 10 predicted proteins | sample 1571281 | NCBI WGS metagenome assembly OGGS01 (sample SAMEA2582042, study PRJEB24529) | metagenome | biome: Human gut stool | place: China | collected 2011 | reverse complement strand
CTCTCCATCCTCTTCGCCTGCAAAATAAGGCAGAAGGCTTCTTCCTTCTCCAAATGTATATTCTGTTCCTGCCAGTTCACAAATTGTAGGTCCAATATCCATAATACTTGTCAATGCCTGTATTTGTTTATTTGCCGGCACACCAGATCCTGTCAGAAGGAATGGAATTTTTGCAGATTTCTCATAATAAGTCTGCTTACCGAACATACGTCGTTCTCCTAATGTATCTCCATGATCTGAACAATAACCAAAGATTCCTTCTGTACCGTGCCTTTCTGTATGTTTTTCAAAGGCTTTTTTCACTTTTCCAATCTGTGAATCCATAATTTCGACCAGACCACAATAAGCAGCCCTTGCTCCTCTTGTCACTTTCCAACGTGCCTCTTCCCCACGCATACGGCTACTTTGCAATTCAAAATCCTGCAGGTACTCAGGGATTTCTTCCGGTTCATAGAAAGATGGTTTTTCTACACGGTCGTAATATTTGAGATACATCTCTTTTGACGTAATATATGGAAAATGTGGTCCATAGGTTCCCACCAGAATAAATTGCGGCTTTTCGTGTGGTTCCTCTAAATATTCCAATACCTGTTCAATTACCATTTTGTCATAGTTCATTACCGGTGATTCCCCTGCACCTACATAATTCAGACAGAATGGTTCGCCCTGACACCCCATAAGATTTCCACGTTCCTGTGCCATTTTTTCTTTCGGTACCGTCCAGCTTACCGGCGTAATATCCGGTGCAATACGTTTTGTAAAACCATGCCTCTGGTCTTCCCCCACAAAATGCATGCGTCCGGCTAAAACCGTCTCATATCCGGCCGCAACCAGTGCATGTGTAAAGCAAGGTGTAATATCCGGTAACGCATCCTGATTACCATAGCACCCTGTATCTGATGGCAGCTTAGATGACATAAAAGAAATTCGTGCCGGAACACAAAGTGGGCAGGATGTATACGTATTTTCAAATACAGTTCCTGTTTTTCTTATAGCATCTAATGTCGGAGTGTCCACTTTTACATCCCCCCAGGAACAATAATCTGCCCCATGCTGGTCACTCATAAATAATAAAATATCTGGTTGTTTCATTCCCCTTCTCCTTTGTTAAATATTTTAATTAAGTATTTAAAATATTATAGCACCCGCACCCATTAAATACCAGTGCGAATGCTATGTTATTTCATTTTAAAACAAGTGTTCAATATTCAATTCTCTTATAATCTGCACGATCTCTTTTGTTCTGCTGCAACCAAATTTGCGAAGCAGACCTTTGATCTGTGTCTTTATCGTACTTACCTCCACACTGCGTGCTTCTGCAATCTCATGTACCTTATACCCCTGTAAAAGCAACTTTATCATCTCACGTTCTGTTGCAGTAAGTTTTGAAATATTATTTATGAAAAAAAGCAGACTCTTCTCACTCTGCTGAAGTCTGGCATATTCCTGCATCACAGTCTCATGGATCTTATTTGACATAATTGGATTCCCTTTGAGAGCACAGCGGATATGGTAAAGTATTTCTTCATCCTCACATCCTTTTACAATATAATCAAGTGCTCCTGCACCCATGGCTGTCACGATCATCTCGCGGGTCTCATGTGCTGTCAGAAAAATGATTCCGGCTTCCGGGTCAGCCTCCCGTATTTCCTGCGTTGCTAAAATACCTGCGTTCATTGTCTCCATCTCAATATCCATCAATATCAGATCATACTCTGTGTTTCTGGCAAGATTTACAATCTCTTTTCCTGAAGAAGCAGTCCCTACAACCTCCATATCCCGTTGATTGTTGATCAATTCTGTAAGATCCTCTCTTAAAAGCTGAAAATCATCAGCGATCAAAATCTTTTTCTTATCTGCCATTTTCTTCTCCTGTCTGTTATCTATTCGTACTTTGGAATTAAAATATAGAATTTACTTCCCTTTCCCTCTGTACTTTCCACTCTCATTTTACCCAGATGGCTTTTTACAACCTCTCTGACATAATATAAGCCCATTCCCCAGTTATAGTTAGAATTTTTGCTGGAATAAAACGGATCGAAAATCTTCTTTATCTGACTCTTTGACATTCCAAGTCCATTATCACTGACCTCAATCAAAGTATATAATCTTTCATTCCTGCATTTTAAGCATACCTGCCCATCTTCTCCCCGTTCTGCAGCTATGACGGCTTCTTCTGCATTGATCAAAAGGTTATAGATTGCCTCACACAGATGATCCTTATCTGCAAGAACCATAGACACTTCCTCGTTTTGGATGCGCACTCCCGCATCCGGAAATTTATTGTGAAACCGTTCTAATGTCGTGTCTATGATCTCCTGAATATTAACCGGCATCATCGTAATGGAATTAGATTTTACACTGCGGTACAGTTCCTCAATTCTTGTAAACATTGTATCGTTTGTAGCCCGGAGTGCATCAATACATTCTTTCAGCTTCACCGTATCCGGCTCCGGCTGACTGTAAATCTGGTCAATTCTTTTATAAATAACCTTGTTGGCAAGAAGCTGATTTTTCATGCTGTGAACGAACATGGAAACTCCTACCCTCACTGTATCGAATTTCCGTTCCATCACAACATCCGTCATGGCAACTTCATAATCACCTTTTGTATATTTAAATAGACTGTAAAAGCCAAGCACAGCACAAATGATATTTACAATCACAAGCATAATATAACTTGCCAGAGACGGATTAATCTGAAGATATCCGATTCCCCTATTCCATGCGATCGAATACCCGTAAAAGAGATAAACCTGCCCCGGATCCTGATGATAGTAAATAAGATAAATTGCCGAAATCGACACCAAAAAGATTACTGTCTGCTGAAATTGCCTCTTCAAAAACAGGATTGAAATGGAAAAATACTCGATTAATAAAATCACCACAGATACTGTCAGATATAGATTGATCCAGATCATATTTCCTTTTGCTATAATCTCCTGCATACTTTCCCTGTTATGAACAATCATTCTATAAACTGATGGAAAGTAAAGAATCAGCGACATGATCGGTATGACCCTTGATAATTTAACCCATGTTTTCCGCTTTCTAAGTCCCGGAAGCATTGAATAATTCATTGCAATCCTCAGCAAAAAAAACGGAAACAGAGACCTGCCTATGGCAATCAGATATCCCAGCTGACCTAATGTGATCAGGAAATACTGCATCTTCCGATATATGTTTCTTGAAAAATACAGAAATGTTAATACTTCCTGTGAAATGCCACCTTTTTTTGCAATAAAAAGCATAACACCACATAATTCCAACATAAGACTTGTACAAAGTCCCAGCCATAAGATGGAATCTTTATTTTTTCTGTAAATGATCAAGAATACCGATGCAATAACTAAGCTGAATGCCAAAATAAGTAACATGTTTTTGTCTCCTGTTTCCGTTTTCTTAAATCTTTTAACAAAAAAATATTCAGTTATATTTTAACACTATTTTTTGTTTTCTTCTACCTCTCTATGAGATTTCCTCCAACAAATACATCTGCGATGTCATTCTCCGCATCTAAAAGAACGATATCTGCATCTTTTCCATCTGCAATCGATCCTTTTTTATCGTATACTTTGATAAGTCTGGCTGGATTCTCTGAAAGAAGCGGTAAAATCTCTTCCAGACGTTTTCCTGTAAATGCAAGAAGATTTTTCAAAGCAACATTTTGTGTTAAGGTACTTCCGGCTCTTACTCCGTTTTCCAGCTTTGCATCACCATCTTCAACAATAACATCGTTTACTCCAAGTTTATATCTTCCATCCGGTAGACCTGCAGCCATAATTGAATCTGTGATTGCAACTACTTTGTCAAGTCCTTTCACTTTCAAAAGAAGACGTACTGTACCAGGGTGAAGATGTCTTCCATCACAGATTGCCTCACAGTAAATATCAGATTCTAATGCAGCTCCCATAATTGCAGGAAAATGCTGATGTAAAAGTTTCATCGCATTAAATGTATGTGTACAGCATTCTGCACCGTTGTTGATTGCTTTCCAGCTTGTATCATAATCTGCTCCGGAATGTCCGATTGCAACAGTAATACCAAGCTCTTTCATTGCCGGAATGTCATCAATAAGTCCTTCTACTTCCGGAGAAATCGTAATATAACGGATGTTTCCTTCTGCTCTGTCCTGATATTCTTTCAGAAGTGGCATATTGGCTTTCTGAAGAAGATGCTCCGGCATAGCCCCCTTGTACTCTGAAGACAAAAATGGTCCTTCCAGATGAATACCAAGTAAATTTGCTCCTTTATGCTCCATCTTCTGATGTTTCTTATATTCATCAATGCACCATTCTGTCTGTTCTTTTGTATCAGTCAAAACAGAACATAACCATGAAGTCGTTCCATTTCCGGCTGCAAAACGGCAGATTTTCTCATAATCTTCTGCTGTTGCCGCATTAACATCTACACCTACTGCACCATGTGTATGTACATCAATAAATCCAGGCACTACTTTCTTTCCTGCTGCATTATACACTTCTGCCCCATCTTCAATTGGTGCATCCGGTGGTAAAATAATAAGTTTACCATCTTCAATTTTAATTGTTTTCTTTAAAAAACGATGTTCAATATAAACTTCTCCATTTACGATATATCTGCTCATGATTTTTTCTCCTCTTCTTATACAATAAACTGCCACACAAAATTATGTGCGGCAGCCTTTTTATTCTTTTTTATTCCGGAAGGTTAGCAACAAACTCTGTAAATTTAATATTGATGTCCGGATGATCCTGCAATAAGCTTACTGGGAAATGTGCTGTTTTTTCGCCATAAGCTGCATGTCTTACAACACTTCTGTGCCAGTCTCTGAAACATCCTAATCTGATTTTTCTTGCATGAGCGATTTCATTAATGCCGATTGTGATACAGTAATGTGGCATATCATCTAATGCACCATTTAAATCACCAATTGAATTCACAGCTCTTGTTTCTTTTGAGATTTCAAGAACTCTTGTATGCTGAGCCAGGAACTCATCCGGTGTCATTGTATCAGAAGCCTCATTGAATGCAACATGACCATTAATTCCAATTCCCCCGAAGCAAATATCTACTCCACCAAGTTTTTTGATCATATCCTGAATATGTGTCAGGTTTTTAGGATCCGGGAAAATTCTCTGTTCTTCCGGCATTACGAGTTCTGGTTTAATTTTGGTGTAAACCGTTCTGTCCATAAATCCACGGAAGCTCAATTTATCCTCTTTGTCAATCCATTCTTTATCATCTGTCAGGTATTCATCCATATTAATAAACCATACATTTTTCAGGCTGATATTCTGCTCATTTACCATATCTACAAAATACGGATACTGTCCTACAGGACCTACAGGGCAGATAAATACTGTATTCTCACCAAGAGCATTTTTACGTTTGATTTCTTCTACCATTTCATCTGCCATTGATTTAAATACAGCAGCATTATCTTCCATAACGATCAACGGAATTTTTGGTGCTTTTAACAGTTCTTCTTTGTTATAATAATAATATTCATGTTTCATTTTCTCTTCCAACCTTTCCTGTCTACATCAGCGTTACAATAAGGCTGCCACACCGATTCCAGAACTCCTGGTCTAGCGTAACAGCCTTGTTATTTCATTTACTTTTCAAATGCTGTGTGCATTTTCTTTTAGTACTCTCCAGCTTCTTTCATAACATCTAATAATACGTAATCAGATACTGGTGGGTCAACTTCAACAGCACCTGCCTCGATGAAGTTCTCCTTCTGTAACTCATAGTATCCTTCTACTGTACCATCTGCTGCACCTTCAGATACCTCTTTACCTGTTAACCATTCTGCATCACCACGCTGATCATATACTGTATCCTGATCGCCTGCAATCTGTTTTGCGATTAAAGCAGCTGTATCTTCCTGATGATCTGCTGCCGCATAATCCATTGCTTTGAATAATGCTCTTGTGAAACGTACTAAGACATCTCTGTTCTCTTCTGCATATTTTGGCATGCAGATCCAGCTTGCAAGAGATACAGTTTTGTCAGAGAATGTCATGTTGTCTGCTAATTTTGTAGCATTTGCATCTTCTTCTAAGATCTTTAAGCTGTTTGCTGCATCAACTTTACCGGATAACATAGCGGATACGATTCCGGATGCATCCATATCAATTGCTTCGATATCATCCATTGTCAATCCAACACTTGTAAGTGAGTTTACAAGGATATCTTCACTGGATGTTCCTGAAGAGTAAGCAACCTGTTTTCCTTTTAAGTCTTCGATAGATGTAATACCTTCGCCTCCGATCAATGCATCACCATTGGAGATATGGGATAATGCAAAGATTGTTGCCTGTCCGTTGATGCAAAGTTTATGAGCACCCTGTCCGATATATCCGACATCAATACTTCCTGACTCCATAGCGGAAATGATTGTCGGACCATCCTGGAACTCTACAAGATTTACTGTGATTCCTTCTTCTTCTAAGTAACCCTGAGCGATTGCGTTCTCAACTGACCATAAGCTTCCATAGTTTGGCATGTAAGCTACATTTAATGTAACTGGCTCTACAGCTTCCTTCTCCTCTGTAGCCGGTGTCTCTTCTTTTGCTTCTTCTGTAGCCGGTGTCTCTTCTTTTGCTGTGTTGTCAGCAGGTGCATCTGTCTTGCTGCCGCATCCTGCAAGCATTCCTGCTGTCATAGCACCTACCATTAATAAGCTCAATATTCTCTTTTTCATGTTGTTTTTCCTCCTTAAATTGGATATTTGGAATTTCCCCCAATTCCCTTAGTTATCATTATAATCCGGTTTCCCGGTTACAACCTTTTTATTATTTTCTTACTTCCAGATATTCCTGATATACCTGACTCCAGATTTCATTTTTAAGTTCCATGAATTCCTTTGTCATCTTTGTCTCCTGGGTACGTGGATATGGAATATCAATCTTTACAATATCTCTGATACGTCCCGGGCGGGCGCTCATGATAATAACTGTCTGTGCAAGAATGATTGCTTCCTCAACATCATGTGTAATAAAGAAGCACGTCTTCTTCTCTCTCTGCCAGGTCTCTAACAGCTCTGTCTGTAACTGGGTACGTGTCTGTGCATCAAGAGCTCCGAATGGCTCATCCATAAGTAATACTTCAGGCTCTGCTGCATATGCTCTTGCGATAGCAACACGCTGTTTCATACCACCGGATAATTCTTTTGGATAATGTTCTGCGAACTTCTCCAACTGAACCATCTCCAAATATTTCATTGCCTCTTCTTCTGCCTGTTTTCCTTTGATGCCACGCATCTCTAATGCAAACATAACATTTTTCTTAACAGTAAGCCATGGGAATAATGCATACTGCTGGAATACAACGCCACGGTCTGTACCGGTTCCTTTTACTTCTTTTCCATCGCAGTATACTGCTCCGCTTGTCGGCTCTAATAATCCTGCGATAATATTCAATAAAGTGGATTTTCCACATCCGGATGGTCCTACGACACAGATGAACTCATTATCATGAATATCAAGTGTCACTCCGTTTAATGCAACCATCTCACCATTTCTTGTATTATATATCTTCTTTACGTTATCAACTTTTACACGAACCGGTCTGCTGTCATCGCGATTTGTTAAATCTCTCTCTTCTCCTGCCATGATGTCAGTCTCCTTTCAAGATATTTGATCAGTTTCTCCATTGAGATACCTAAGATACCAATGATAATAATGTATAAAAGCATTGGTGCAGATTCAAAGCTGTTGTTCAGAGATCTGATTCTCATTCCCAAACCGGCTGTTGCTCCAGTAGATTCTGCAGCGATCAGTGTTGTAAGTGCTACAGAAGCTCCAAGTCTTACTGCTGTCAGGATAAATGGTAATGTTGCAGGAGCAATAACTCTGATGAAGATATCTTTATCTGTTGCTCCAAGAACTCTTGCTGCTTTGATCAGTGTCTCATCTACATTGATAACACCCTGATAGATTGTAATGCACATTGTCAAGAAACATGCAATCGTGATAACGATGATCTGTGGTTTTCTTCCAACACCTGCCGCAATTACAATAAGTGGTACATAAGCAAGTGGTGGGATGTTACGGATGAACTGGATCCATGGTTCAATAATATAACGAACCGGTTTATACCATGCCATAAGGATTGCAACCGGAAGTGCGATTACAAAACCAAGCACATAACCTGCTACAACTGAAATCAAACTGGATAAAATATCCGTACCCAGAACACCTCTGTCAATCATTGTTTTAATGCTCTGACAAACTACCACAACATTCTGGAACGCTCTGCTTGTTGATGGAATAATTGATAAAATATACCAGAACAGCATAGCCACTGCAAATGAGATCAGTAACCAGACTCTCTTTGGTATTTTATCTGCCAGAGATTTGTTTTTGTTATTCATAATACCGTCTCCTTCCCTTTCGGAACTTCTTTCTTGATTCAAAGTATAGACCTCTATTTTGTTTTTGATAAGGATGAACTTTTTTCATCCTTTTTAAGAAAGGCGTCTGGCAAAAAAACTGCCAGACACCTTTGTCTGAAATGACGGTAACACAAATCGTCACTTTATTAATCTAGTTCTTATCTTTGTATTCTTCAAAAGCATTGATTCCATAGGGGAGCAAATATGGGGGCAGCTTATTTAATATTGTTCTGCAGCACTCCACGCAGCCCTTCCAGATACTTTCTGCATTCCGGAAGAATCACCTGGGTCTTTGTACTGTAAGAATCCGTTGTACAACAGATTGCGCCTTCCGGCAGACATATCTTCTGCCCTGTAAGAAGTGGATCGCCTGTCTTTTTCTGCCATGTCTCAAGAAGCTGTCGCATCTCATCCTTCACTGACTGATAATCTTCTTCCCCGATCAGATTATCCCGTTCCTGTGGATCAAGCATAAGATCATACAGTTCTTCTCTCACAAGTTTCTTCTCAAAATATCCGTTTTCATGGAATACTTCTTTTGACAGACTGTCATCAATATGGGTAGGCGGAACTTTATCGTAACCATTCTCCCACCGTACAATATATTTATTTTTCTTCGTTCTGACAGATCTGACCGGCTCGTATGCAACATGATAGTTAATCTCTGCATAAACTGCCTCACGGATTTCTTCCTCTTCACCTGTTATCACCGGTAGAAAAGAACTGCCGGAAAGCCAGTTTGGTTTTTCCATATTCAAAATATCGCACAGTGTCGGAAATACGTCTATCTGCGACAGCAAAGCGTCACTGATACAATGTACCCTCGGCATACCCGGATAACGAAGGATAAAAGATACACCTGTTCCATCATCGTACAGATTGCATTTCATCATAGGAAATGGCAATCCGTGATCTGTGGTAAAGAATATCAATGTATTCTCATATTCCCCGGTTTCTTTTAAAGCATCCAGTATTTTTCCACACAATCTGTCCACTGTATCAACTGCGATCTGCATACCTGCCATATCTTTTCTGACATCCGGTAAGTTTGGCAATGCCTTTGGCACCTGTACATAGTCTGTTTCATATTCATCCGGCACACGCGGATACTCGCGGTGGGTACATCCGAAACCAACCGCAAGGAAAAATGGTCTTTCATCCTTTCCCCTGTTTTTCAGATAATTGACTGCGTTTTCTGCTGCCATCTCATCCTGCCATGTATACAATTCACATTGTGGCAGGTCATTTCTGTAATACTCCATTGGATTCAGACATCTTTCATATCCAAGTGTTTCTTCTTCATGCAGCTTGATCTCATGCTGTACTCCGGATAAAACTGTCTCGTAACCATGTTGTTTCATGTAATTGGCAAGATGATGTTTCCCATTGATCCGAAAGCCCCTGTGGGACAATCCGATCAGACCATTATTATGCGGATACTGGCCGGTTAACATAGCACCTCTGCTCGGTGAACAGGTCGGGCTCGCACAGTACATCTGTGTAAATGCCATTCCCTCTCTCGATAATCTCAGAAGATTCGGTGTATGTACCGGATATCCATAGGTCTGTAAATATCTTCCGATATCATGTGTATTCAAATATAAAACGTTCATCTTATTCCCCATTCTTTCCAATCTAAAACAACGCTGCCTTACGGAGCAAATCCTCTTATATAAATTTATATTTACTTTTTATTTCTCTACAAAAATTGGTGATACCCAGGCCACATCGCCATTTTTCAGCCATACTCTGAGTCTGTAATTCGCTCCGGCTTCCATGTCGATTTCTTTCTCATAATTCAAGACATAAGCATCCTGTGGAACAGCCTGGCGGATTCTTGTCTTATATGCATTATGCCAGTAAAAATCATCTCTGTAGTGATCGACTTTGCCATAAACTCTGTTTGCAAGATCGATGCTTTCCTGATACTGAGCTTTGATACGTGAAGTCTTCATCAGTTCACGGATTGTGAAGTGATATTCATAATTATCCACTTTCAGGCAGACATCACTGTCTGGTGTTCCTTCTACTTCAAAAACAAATCCTTCTTTTACTACAGTACTTGGTCCCATCCAATGTCCGGTTGTTGTTGACATGTAAGTTGTCATATGGAATTTGCAGCTGTCATCCGTCACATCGTAAAGTTTCTGTCCATAACTGTTCCATTCTTTATCAATGGATAAAAGCTTTCCTTCCACATTCAAAGAACCATCCCATTCTTTTACAAGCATATCTTTATAAAATCTTGGGTTCGGTCCCCATCCGAACTCTACCGTAAATTTCACACGGATCACTTCATCATCTGCAAATTTCTTATTTTCCCAGCTTCCGGAATGAACGATCATTTCTTCGAGGACATTGTTCTTTAATAATTCTACCCTGTCAATCGCATCCGCTGCACAGATAGAGATCTTCATATTATGTTTTCCGGGAGCGATCACGTCACCCATCATTTTATCATCAGCTGTAAAATCAATCTCCATTCTGCTTCTGCTCACACCATATACATGTCTTGCTTTCATGCCTGCCCAGATTGCCGCTTTGGAAGCATCCTCTGCAAGCACGCACATCGTTCCATGGTCACATGCTGCAGGAACATTATGGTTGTCACCGGATGCAATACATCCAACATGAAGACCAGCCTCCAAACCTCTTTCATAGCAGGTTTCACCGGTTCTTGGTCCCATATGCAGATGACGTTCCATATCCATTCCGCCTGTATCGTTTTCACTGCATCCATGACTGGAATAAATTTCCGCAAACGGGGAAAAATTCTCATCATGTGTTGCCCAGTTCTTTCCACGGCTTCCAAGCTGATATGCTACATGGTGTGGGATTCCGATCGCTTCTGTATCTTTATAATCATCTCTTAATTCCTGATAACGCATCGGATGTTTCATATCCTGTTCATTGTCGAGGAAAAATACGTTGTGATCACCATCAAAGCCACAGCCCTGCCACTCATATCCCATAAACATCGGATATCCGTTTGCATTTTCTTCTTTTACTTTTCCGCGGACAATCTCCCAGTCTTTCTTAATCTCTTCTTCCGGACATAAATCTTCGAGCCCTGCTCCGGACTCTGTTTTGATCATCTGAAACGGATAATATGCGATCGGCCAGAAATCTAATACTTCTTTTGCATGTTCTGTCCATTTATCCAGTTCATCCATCTGATTATGATGGATATTGCTGTGTAAATCTGTCCATAATTTTTTCATTCTATTCTTCCTGTTCGCCTTTCATATATTTGTCTGTAGCTTTTCTCTGCTTTGCATCCCCTTTTTTCAAAAGAACGATGAGCACAAATGTTAAGATAATAAATGCAAGACAGATAGGTCTTTTTACAAAAATTGTCCAGGAACCGTTTGACATTACCAGTGCATTGCGCAGATTGGACTCTGCGATCGGTCCAAGTACCATTCCAAGAACGATCGGTACGGATGGGAAGTCCAGTTTCTGCATAAAGTATGCAATAACTCCAAACAGCAGCATCACATAAACATCCATTTCAGAGCTTCCGATTGCGAATGCTCCTGCACAACAGATCACGACTAATAATGCTGTCAATAATTCCTGTGGGATATGTGTGATCTTAACAAAAAGTCCCAGTAAATATTTACCCTGGAAGAACATAATAAGCTGTGCGATCACACATCCGATCAGAACTGCATACACAATTGGTCCGGATGTCTCAAAAAGCTTCGGTCCTACAACAAGTCCATGCATCGTAAATGCACCTAATAAGGTTGCCGCTACAACGTCTCCCGGAATACCAAGTGTAAGTAATGGAATTAAAGTTGCGGCTGTAGCACCATTATTTGCTGATTCAGGTGCTGCAATACCTTTGATCTCACCTTCTCCAAACTTCTCTCCTGGTTTGGCTTTTCTCTTTGCTTCATTGTAGGCAATAAATGATGCGATTGCTCCGCCGGTACCAGGAACTGCTCCGATGAATGCTCCGATCAGGGAAGATTTTGTCATGATTGGCAATGTTTTTTTCACATCTTCCTTTGTAATATGGTCATCTTTATCTGCCGCTTTTAAATTTGATACAACAGCTGCTTCTGTTTTATTAATACGTCCGATCATCTGTGCAATCGCGTATACTCCAAGTAAAACTGCAAGCATCTTGATTCCGTTATATAATCTGATATTTCCAAATGTAAATCTTGTAACACCACTGACAGAATCAATACCAACTGTTGCCAATAAAATTCCAAGTCCACCACTGATAAGACCCTTTACAAGACTCTTTCCACTTACAGATGCAATAACAGAAAGTCCAAAAATTGCAAGTGCAAAATACTCCGGAGAACTGAACTTCATAGCAACCTTACTGATCTGCGGTGCAAAAAACAGAAGGCAGAATGCACTGACCAGACCACCAAATGTTGATGCCACAAGTGCCATATCTAATGCTCTTCTCGGCTGTCCATTCCTGCACATCGGATAACCATCGATCAGTGTTGCTGCCGCTGCATTCGTACCAGGTGTATTGATCAGAATTGAACTGATAGAACCACCAAAGTTGGCACCAAAGAAAATAGCCGTAAGCATTAACAGTGCCGGTACTGTATCCATCTGGAATGTAAATGGAAGTAATACTGTGATTGCAAGGTTTCCATTCATTCCCGGAATCGCACCGAAAATAATTCCAATAAAAATACCAACATTAACAAATATTAAATTCTGCACTGATAAAAGATTCATCAATGCCTCTGATATAACCTGTCCCATAAACTCCTCCTGTTACTATGGCAATTGAATATGCAATACTTTTGCAAAAAGAAGGTATAACACTACAACCATTGCAATTACGATCACATAATACAGTTTTTTCTTAGTTCCTGTCATTGCCAGTGTTGCCACACCAAGTAAAATCGTAGAAATCAGGAAACTTCTTTTGAACAGAATTGAATAAATAAGCAGCATGGCCATATATGCTAATGCTTTTAATTCTTTTCCTACGATCAGTGTTTTCACTGTGTCTTTTTTTAATATCAAGCTCTGGATCAATAAAACCACACCACATACAATCCATAAAACGCCGATTGCACAAGGAATCGTTCTTGATGTGATACCATAAGTTGCTGAATAATCTTCTGCGATCTGAAGCGGCACAAGAATTATGCATATAACTCCGAGAATAATACTAACAATTCCTGCCGCCAAATTAGATTTATACTTTATCTCCATATTTCATTCCTTCTTTCAAAAAATAATCCGCGCTGTCAAAAGGCAGCACGGATCGTCTTTTTACTGTGCGTAATATTTATCGTAAGCTTCCTTACATAAATCAGATGCATCCAGAATAATCTGTTTTACTGTCTCTCCATCCTCAAGATATGGTATGTAATTTGCATTTTTAGCAAGATCCTTAAATTCTTCTGTCTCACTGTAGTCTAAGATTGCCTGATGGATTGCTGCAACATCTTCCGGTGCAACGTCTGCTTTTGTCATGATAAAATTACATGTATGGAATACGATATCATATCCCAGGGACTGAACTGTAGGAACATCATATCCTTCATACCCTGTATAGTTTTCTTCTGAGAACACTGCGATTGGGACAAGGCTTCCATCTTCTACATACTGGGCACCTACTGATGCCGGTGCAACTGCACATACAACGTTGCCGCTTGCTACTGCAAGTAAATCTTTTCCACTTCCGTCAGATGTAACTGCCTCTGCATCTAACCCTGCTTCACCAAATAACATAGTTGCAAGAAGATGAGTTGCTCCGCCAGGTGCGTTACTTCCAAATACGATACGGTTATCAGCTGCATATTCTACAAGACCATCCCAGTCTTCAATTCCGCTGTTTGAAGGGTTCACATATAAGATCAAATCTTCCAGTACAAGTCCGCTTACAAACTGATAGTCATCAATGTTAAGATTAATATCTTTGTTGAATAATGGTGCCAGTGTGAACATTGCAATACCGCCGACCATTAATTCTGTTGCATCGGATTTTGCACTGTCAAGATCTGCTGCTGCGATTGCCCCGTTCGCACCTGTCAGATTGTTGACAATAACTGATTTACCATAAGTCTCCTGTAATCCCTGTCCGATAATTCTTGCGATCGTATCTGCAGAACCACCTGCTGCAAATGGAACACGTACATTAAAGTCCTTGGAAGGTTTAAAAGAATCTGCTGTAATTCCAGATATGTCAGTTGCTCCCCCTGCTTCTGTACCTTCTGTCTGAACTGTTTCCTGCTTCTCAGGCTCCTTTGGTGTATCCTGGCTCTGTGTGTTTCC
>OGGS01001637.1_pt1 | contig 14740 bp, 6 predicted proteins | sample 1571281 | NCBI WGS metagenome assembly OGGS01 (sample SAMEA2582042, study PRJEB24529) | metagenome | biome: Human gut stool | place: China | collected 2011 | reverse complement strand
CAGCAGTTTGCAAAGCCTTATCAGAACTACTCGGCGCGAGATGGCTTTCACTGGAATGAGTACAAGAAGTTCATTACGGAAGATGAAATAAACGCTTATTTCACGCGGGGAAGCAATTATTCGGACAGTCGGCTGGCAATCTATTCGTTCTTCCTGAATTATGAGGACAAAAAAGAACGGGCTGACTTCCTGAAAGAGCATTACGGGATCGGCGGCAGCAGCCATGCACTCTGCGGGGCAGACGATTCTCACGAAGATCACGATGGCAGGGGTATTGCTTTGGAGCGTGGCTCATACGGAAACCCGTATGCCAGCGTTCATCTGAACTGGAATCAGGCCGCAGGCCGAATTGACCGGCTTATCCGTGACAGTGAATATTTGAAGCCGGCAGACTACTCCCGGATGCCTGTTTATGAGCGCGAGCGGATGGCAATGCGGGTGATGGGCTTCTATCATCACCTGCCGAACGAAGTGGAACGGCCTTATCCGCAAGACCTTTACCATGAAGAAGGTCGAAAGGCTCTTGCTGCAAAGCTGACAGACCTCGAACAAGCAGCGGAACTTCTGGAGCAGATGGACAATGCACTGCTGTCCATGCCGCTGGATTCCGAAGAATATGAGCGCAAGGCAGAATTCCTCTCTATCCTGCACCAGTATGTCGAGGGAACGTACACGATTTTCCCGGAAAAGAAGAAGGCTGTTGAGATTGCGGTTCCTGAACAGGGGCAGATGTCCATGTTTGACTTCATGGAGCAGGAGCCGCAATCGAAAGAGCAGTCAACCGCCGCAGCGGTTGAGGAACCCCGCAAGGAACTGTACAGCAGAGAAAACGGCAGTTTCCTGTATCTGGACAATGACCATCTGTACCGCATTGAGCGTTCTAATGCCTACGACGTTTATCTGAAAGACATGGAAAATTCGGCGGTGGCTGGCCGTGTTATTTCGGCGCAGTCTTATGATAAAACGCTGGCGAAGAATCCACTGAACGATTTCCTGAAACTGGATGCAGACCACACCCAGAAAGACAGCCGCAGCATCTACAAAGAATGTCTGTACACGCTGTTGGAAAAGGTAGAGCGCAGCGAAATCTATCCGCTGCTGCGTGACCACGATACCACCGAGGAAGAAGCGGAAGATCTGATTCGTGAGAAAATCGAGGATTTGTTTGCTTCCGGCGAGGTGGAAAATGCCGTTTATTCCGAAGCCATCGACACATGGGTGCACTTCGGAGAGTGGATTCAGGAAGATATTTTCCAGCGCACCTATCAGGACGTTATTACGGATAGACGGGATGCCGTTGCACTGTATCAGGATAGCATGGACGCACCGCAGTGGGTGCGCGGCATTATGGTTCCGTATGCAGCGGAAGAAAAAACCGTTGAGCCAGCCTTACGGCCCCTGCCGCTGGATGCCGCCAACGAGTATAACACGCTGAAAGAGCGTTACCCGGATGCTCTGGTCGGCTATGAGCAGTACGGAAACTTTGAGTTCTACGGCGAGGATGCAAAGCGCGTTTCCGAACTGCTTGGAACAAAAATTCTGGAAAAGGAAACCACACTCGGCAAAGTTGAGGTATCTGGTTTTCCGCATGAACAGTGGGCTTCACAGGCAATGAGGCTCTGGAAGCAAGGGGAGAACGTCTATCTGTCCGGCCAGCAGAAAGATGGAACCCATGCGCAGACAAAGTATTTCCGCAGAGAGGAATATCTGCCAGTCAATACCATCGTTGAACTGGACGATAGAGAATTCCGTGTGGATTCGGTCAACTTTGAACAGGGAACGGTCAGCTTGCAGGACATGACCCTTGCGAAAGAAGCCCGGTATCCGATCTTCCGAACGGAACCGCTGGAGTACATTCGGCATCTGTACGAACAGGCCGATGTACCGATGGAAGAAGCGGTGGAAATTACAGTCTTTACGGCTCTGCACAATGCTGGTGTGGCTTACGAGGATTTTTCCCCGGAGCAGATGGATGTGATTTATTCGGTGGCAGAATCGGGTGGCGAGTTGGAAGAACTGCTGAATCCCGACTTTCCGCCGGAACAAATGCAGCTGATCGCAGATGTGCAGAACCGAACGGATGCCATTAGCCGCGCAGCGGCAGAGGAAGCCCTTGAACCGCTGACGCAGCAGCCTATGACCCCGGCAGAGGTCAACCATGCAAGGCGGCAGCACAATCTTCCGCTGGACAGCGGTGCGATAGAACTGCCTGCACAGCCCAAACAGGAGCCTATGAACTTCCGCATTACGGACGATGATCTCGGCGCAGGAGGGCCGAAAACAAAGAATAAAGCCAATGTGGAGGCCATTCGGGTGCTGCAAACACTGGATGCAGAGCAGCGGCAGGCTACCGCAGAGGAGCAGGAGATTCTTTCCCGGTATGTTGGCTGGGGCGGCATTCCGCAGGCGTTTGATGAAAGCAATGCGGAGTGGTCGAAAGAGTATGCCGAACTGCAGTCCCTGCTCACGGCAGATGAGTATAAGGAAGCCCGTGCCAGTACCCTGAATGCGTTTTACACTTCCCCTACGGTCATCAAGGCAATGTATGAAGCTCTGGACAATATGGGATTGTCCAAAGGCAATGTGCTGGAACCGTCCTGTGGTGTCGGCAATTTCATGGGTCTGGTGCCGGACAGCATGGAAAAGATTCGGATGTACGGTGTGGAGCTGGACAGCATTTCAGGCCGCATTGCACAGCAGTTGTACCAGAAAAACAAGATTGCGGTGCAGGGCTTTGAAACGATGCAGTTCCCGGATAGCTTCTTCGACTGTGTTGTGGGTAACGTACCCTTCGGCAATTACAAAGTACCGGACAAGCGGTATGATCGCCACAATTTCCTCATCCACGATTATTTTATCGCCAAGAGCCTTGACCTTGTGCGTCCGGGCGGTGTGGTAGCAGTGGTAACGTCCAGCGGTACGATGGATAAAAAGGATTCCTCTGTCCGTGAGTACCTTTCCAACCGTGCCGATCTGGTAGGCGCGATTCGACTGCCGAACAATGCGTTCCAGCGCAATGCCAACACGGGCGTGGTTGCTGACATTCTGTTCCTGCAGAAGCGTGACCGTGCAGCGGTGGAGCGGGCTGACTGGGTGGATCTTGGTGAAACACCGGAAGGATATTCCATCAACCAGTATTTTGCGCAGCATCCTGAGATGGTGCTGGGGGAGATCACCACGGAAAGCACGCAGTATGGCAAGCAGGAAACTACGGTCAAGCCCATCGAGGGCGCAGACCTTGCTAAGCAGTTAAAAGAGGCGGTCAGCAACATCCAGGCTACCATCACGGAGCCGGAAATCTCCGATGATGAACTGGATGTGCAAGAAGAACCCCTTCCGGCAGACCCAAGTGTGAAGAATTTCAGCTTCACGAACGTGGACGGGCAGATTTACTACCGCGAAAACTCCTTTATGAATAAGGTGGAACTGCCTGCCGTAACTGCAGAGCGAGTGCTGGGCATGATTGCTCTGCGGGAAACCACCCGGAAGCTGTTGGATTGTCAGCTGCATGATGGTTCGGATGCAGAAGTTCAGCTTTTGCAGAATGAACTGAAACAGCAGTACACCGCATTTAAGGCGCAGTATGGTCTTATCAACAGCACGTCCAACAAGCGGGCGTTCCGACAGGACAGCAGCTATTGTCTGCTGGCATCACTGGAAATTCTGGATGAGGAGAAGAATCTCAAACGGCTTGCCGATATTTTTACCAAACGTACCATCCGTAAGCCGGAGCCTGTTACTTCAGTGGACACGCCAAGCGAAGCCCTGGCGCTTTCCATTGGAGAGAAAGCAAAGGTGGATGTGCCGTTTATGGCGCAGCTCTGCGGTAAACCGGAACAGGAGATCACGGATGAACTGGCAGGTGCGATTTTCAGAAATCCTGTGACACAGCAGTGGGAAACCTCGGATGAATACCTGTCCGGCAATGTTCGTGAAAAACTGGCCACAGCAGAAATCTTTGCGGCAAACCATGCAGAGTATCAGATCAACGTGGACTATCTCAAACGGGTGCAGCCCAAGGATTTGGATGCTTCGGAAATTGAAGTGCGGCTGGGTGCAAACTGGGTAAAACCGGAGTACATCACGCAGTTTATGAAGGAAGTGTTCAAAACCCCGAACTACTATGCCGGGATTGACATTAAGGCAACCTATTCCGAAATTTCAGGTGCATGGAACATTTCGGGTAAGTCGCTGGATCGCGGAAATCCGCTTGTCACCAACACTTACGGAACCCTGCGCGTCAACGGTTATAAGCTGCTGGAAGATGCACTGAACCTCCGGGATACCAAAATCTACGATACGATTCACGATGCGGATGGCGACCACCGTGTGCTGAATAAGCAGGAAACCATGCTTGCACAGCAGGCACAGGAATCCATTCGGGAAGCGTTTAAGCAGTGGATTTTCAAGGATTTAGACCGCCGCGAGGATTTGTGTGCGACCTATAACCGGATTTTCAATGCGATTCGTCCCCGTGAGTACGATGGCAGTCATATTCGTTTTGAGGGCATGACCCCGGAAATCTCTCTGATGCCGCATCAGAAAAATGCCGTTGCGCACATTCTGTACGGCAACAATACGTTGCTGGCGCATTGCGTAGGTGCCGGCAAGACCTTCCAGATGATTGCTGCCGGCATGGAAAGCCGCAGGCTGGGCTTATCGCAGAAAAACCTCTATGTGGTGCCAAACCACCTCACAGAACAGTGGGGCGCAGACTTCTTACGACTCTATCCTAATGCCAATGTACTGGTGGCAACGAAAAAGGACTTTGAACCCAGCAATCGAAAGCAGTTCTGCTCCCGCATTGCAACCGGCGATTACGATGCCATCGTGATTGGTCATTCGCAGTTTGAGCGTGTGCCGCTCTCCCCGGAACGGCAGAAGGCTATTATCGAGCGTCAGATCGATGACATTACGCTGGCTCTGGCAGATGCCCGGAGTGAGGATAGCCGCAGTTTTACGGTCAAGCAGATGGAAAAAACAAAGAAAACGCTGGAAGCAAAGCTGCAAAAGCTGAACGACCAGACGAGAAAGGATGATGTGGTTACATTTGAGGAACTGGGTGTTGACCGTCTGTTTGTGGACGAGTCACATTTCTATAAAAATATGTTCCTCTACACAAAAATGCGAAATATCGCAGGTATCGCCCAGACCGATGCACAGAAGTCCAGCGATATGTTTGCAAAGTGTCAGTATCTGGACGAGCTGACAGGCGGCAAGGGCGTGACCTTTGCAACCGGAACCCCGGTCAGCAACTCGATGGTGGAGCTGTACACCATTATGCGGTATCTCCAGTATGACACCCTGCAGAAGATGGGACTGAGTCACTTTGATGATTGGGCGGCATCCTTTGGTGAAACCGTCACGGCAATCGAGCTTTCCCCGGAAGGAACCGGCTACCGTGCGAAAACACGTTTTGCCCGGTTCTTCAATCTGCCGGAACTGATTTCTCTATTCAAAGAGTCCGCAGATGTGCAGACAGCAGATATGCTGAACCTGCCTGTGCCAGAAGCAGAGTACATCAACGAAGTGCTGAAACCCAGCGAAACGCAGGAAGAAATGGTGAGTTCCTTTGCAGACCGCGCCGAGGCCGTGCGCAATGGAAATGTGAATCCCAGATTCGATAATATGCTGAAGATCACCAACGATGGCAGAAAACTGGCACTCGACCAGCGGCTTATAAATGATATGCTGCCGGACGAGCCGGAGAGCAAGGTGAATCGCTGTGTGGACAATGCGTTCAAGGTCTGGGAAGAATCTGCGTCGGACAAGGGAACACAGTTGATTTTTTGCGATTTATCGACCCCAAAAGCTGATGGTACATTCAACGTCTACGATGATGTGCGGGAGAAGCTGGTGGCGAAAGGTGTTCCCCGTGAAGAAGTGGCATTCATTCACGAGTATAACACGGAAACCAAAAAGGCTGACCTGTTTGCAAAGGTGCGCGCCGGACAGGTTCGTATCCTGATGGGGTCTACGCCGAAACTTGGCGCAGGAACCAATATTCAGGATCGGCTGATTGCCCTGCATCATCTGGATTGCCCGTGGAAGCCGTCTGACCTAGAACAGCAGGAAGGACGTATTCTCCGGCAGGGAAACCGGAATAAGCAGGTAAAAATCTATCGTTACGTCACTGAAAATACGTTTGATTCGTATATGTGGCAGATTCTGGAAAATAAACAGAAGTTTATAAGCCAGATTATGACATCCAAGTCGCCTGTCCGTGCCTGCGATGATGTGGACGATACCGCGCTGTCCTATGCCGAAATCAAGGCACTGGCAACGGGCAATCCCTACATCAAGGAAAAGATGGACTTGGATATTCAGGTCAGCAAACTGAAACTGCTGAAAGCCAATCACACCAGTCAGATTTATAGCTTGGAATCGGATATTGCGCGCCGCTATCCGCGAGAAATCGCTGTGGCACAGGGTCAGATCGAAGCACTAAAAACGGATATGGAAGCGGCAAAACCGCTTCTGGCGCAGGATAAAGACCACTTCTCTATGGAAATCGGTGGCAAGGTGTACACCGAACGCAAGGAAGCAGGTGCAGCCATTATCGAGGCTTGTAAGGCTTTGAAGGCGGCTGGCACCGAGGGCAGAATCGGCAGCTACGGTGCGTTTGAACTACACTCCCGGTTTGACAATTTCGATAAGGTGTTCCGCTTATCCATCAAGGGCGCATGGAACTATTCGATGGAAGTCGGCAAAGACCCGCAGGGCAATATCCTGCGCGTTACCAATGCGCTGGCAGGCATCGAAAGAGCATTGCCGCAGGTGGAACGCAGACTGGAAAATCTGGAACAGCAGTTGACGCAGGCAAAGGAAGAAGCCAAACGTCCTTTTGCACAGGAAGCGGAACTGACAGAAAAATCTGCGCGCCTTGCTGAATTGAACTCCCTGCTCAACATGGATGAAAAGGGTAGTGAGGATGCGCTGGGAGTGGATGAGGATGCAGCCGAAACCGAAGTCGCAGATAGGCCGCACCAGCCTGTGAACTATGCAGGCCGTGTTGCAGAGCGCACTGCGGACAATGTGCGTAAACCCTCTGTGCTGGCACAGCTTCATGCAAAGCAGGCAGAGCGCAGCGCAGAATCCCAGAATCTTCCCAAGCGGAAAAGTCACAATATGGAACTGTAAATAGGATAACCCCGTTAGATCTCTGCAAGGAATCTAACGGGGCATTTTTGAAAAAGGAGGGCATTTGCTGACATTAACACCAATCAACCTGAAAACGGCAAACGCATTTGTGCAGCAGTATCACCGCCACCATAAACCGACGCGGGGGCATAAGTTTTCTATCGGCGTATCGGACAATGGTGCGCTGGTGGGCGTTGCTATCTGCGGCAGGCCAGTGGCGCGGCGGCTGGATGATGGCTATACGCTGGAAGTTAATCGCCTGTGTACGGATGGAACTCCAAACGCCTGCAGCATCCTGTATGCGGCGGCGTACCGTGCAGCACGGGCAATGGGTTACAACAGAGTTGTTACCTACATTCTGGATACGGAGAATGGCAGTTCCTTGAAAGCTGCCGGATATACCTGTGAGGGCAGAGCCGGAGGATTGGAGTGGAACGGCGCAAAAGCACCGAAACAGGCCGACCAATATCCGCGCCAGATGAAAACACGATGGGTCAAGAAAAAGGAGGTCTTGCATGGCAGTTGACCGCAAACAGCAGATAAAAGAAATCACGGAACGGCTGGAGCAGGGCGTAAAGGACATTTTCACTTCGGAAATGTACACGACGTATCTGCGCACGATGGCAAAATTCCATAATTACAGTTTTAATAATACGCTGCTGATCGCTATGCAGCGACCTGATGCCACACTGGTGGCAGGGTTTAACGCATGGAAGAATAAGTTTAACCGTTACGTCAAAAAAGGCGAAAAGGGCATCCAGATCATTGCCCCGGCTCCCATCAAGGAAGTGGAAGAACGCGAGAAAATCGACAAGGATACGGGCCTGGCCGTGTTGAACGAAAATGGCGAGCCGGAAATGGAACATGTGGAGTATGTGGTTCCGCGTTTCCGAGTGACGACGGTTTTTGATGTTTCACAGACCGATGGGGAACCGATTCCGTCGCTGGAAGTGAACGAACTGACCGCCAGCGTTAAAGACTATGCGCTGCTTACGGCGGCAATCGAGCAGGTATCGCCCGTGCCGATGCGGTTTGATGAAATCAAAGGGGATGCCAAAGGCTATTACAGTGATGCAGACAAAGAAATCTGCATTCAGGTCGGCATGGGCGAGAGCCAGACAGTCAAGACGATGATCCACGAGGTTGCTCATGCGATGCTGCATAACAGCGATTTCATGAAGAAGAACGGCGAGGAAAAAGACCGACTTACGAAAGAAACCGAAGCGGAAAGCATTGCATTTACGGTCTGCTCGGCTCTGGGCATTGATACGTCCGATTACTCTTTCCCGTATGTGGCAAGCTGGGCCAGCGGCAAGGAGATGAAGGAACTGAAAGATTCGATGGATACGATTCGATTGACCGCTGCCGACTTTCTGGAAAAGCTGGAAACGGCGGTGGCAGAAAGGAGTGCAGAGCGCATGACCGCGATGCAGTACGCGGAAAAGCTGATTGCCGACAAGGAGCAGGAAATAACGATTTTCGATGATGAGCAGCGAAATCTCATCGTGAATTTTGCTTTCAAGCTGGATGACCGGGCTGCAACGGAAGAATTGGTGAACGGTCTGGCGGCGGCACTGGCCGAGGATGACAAAGAAGAAGTCAACCGCCTGATGTACGATGCGCAGGAGAAAATCGAAAATCTCCCGGATGGGATGATTGGTCTTTCGGAAATGCACGACTATGGCTACCGGAAAGATGATGTGCTGCCGCTGACGAAAGAAGGCGCACGGGAATGGCATCGGCTTGGTGAGAGAATCTATCCGTTGTTCCGTGATGGTACGGCAGGTGATTATGTAAGCCAAGAGGAAATCGAGCTGCACGATGGCATTTTCGGCATTAAGGCTGACGCATGGGATGCGATTTTGTTAGAACAACGGGAAGATTATGCTGAGGACGAGTACGCGCGTCCAGACTTTCAGTTGACAGTAATAAACCGTGAACAGGCTCTGCGGCTGTATGACGAGGGAAAGCAGATTTATCTCGTCCGCGTCAGCCCGTGGCCGATTCTTGTCACGGCACGAGAGGAAATCGAGCGCGGAAGTGATACCTTCCAGATTGCAATAGCAGATTTGGAGCAGGAGCGGAACATGACAGAACAGGAAAATGTGCTACTGTATGGCAACGAAAAGCAGTTCGGTATTTATCAGATCACAGAGCGTGACCCGGAACATAACTATCGTTTCATGGGGCTGGACTATGTGCAGAAAAAAGGCATGACGGTTGCCCGCGCAGACTACGACCTGATTTATACCGCGCCGCTTACGGAAAAGGACACGCTGGATGGCATTTATGAACGGTTTAATATCCAGCGTCCGGCAGACTTTACGGGACATTCGCTGTCGGTCAGTGATGTGGTGGTACTCAATGATGGCAGTACAGTCAAAGCCTACTATGTGGACAGCATTGGATTTGCAGAACTGCCGGATTTTTTCAAGGAAAGGAATCTGGATTTGCAGAAAGAAAACCTTTTGAACGAAGAACTGCAGGAAATCGAAATCTTTGATAAGCCGGGTCTTTTCAGTAATGGCCGACTGCGGGATGAAGATGTGCCGGAGGGCTTATATCGCTATGATCTGCGCGGTTCGGACTACGACCCAGGCCAGCCCATTACAGTGGAGAAAACTGTGGTGGTGAACCATGCGGCATCTGTCCTGATGGCCGAAGAACTTGACCTTGGCGCGGAGGGGCGGCTGGAACTTGGCGAGGAAGGACTGAACTTCACAGGCGCAGAGTTGACCGTGCGAGAGTTCATGGAGGAACAGCAGCAGAAAAGAAATGGACTGATCCACGGCGATTCCGACCATATCGCAGTCGAGGGGCATATCGGCACATGGTACGCTATTGATGAAACGGAGATCGGCGGCGAGAAGTTCTTCCTGCTGGAGCATGAGGAACACGGCGATATGGCGGCTTGTGTTGCAGTCAATGAGCAGGGCAAACTGGTGGCAGAGGATTTGTGGAACGGCTTTGATGAGGATTTTCAGGAGGCTGTGCAGAAATATTTCTCTGAAAAATGGAATATGCCGAAAAAAGAAGATGTGGTATCGGAGATCATTGAAAAGGCTGTGCCTGTGCCGGACAACAGCGCACAGAACTATTCGGATGTGCCTGTTTACTATGAGCCGTTCAGCTATGCCAAAGAAAACGACGAAGTGGATTTATACCGCACATCCTATCGGCTGAACAGCGAGTGCAAGCAGGCAATCCAAGAAGCGATTGCGGACAACTATGACGGAATGTACCTTGGCGATGGCGCGGTCGATCAGGTGGTGCGGCAGTACGGCATGGAGCGTGTGGGCTATATTCTGGCGAATACTCTGCACCATAAAAGCTACGATGGCCGCTTTTCTCGTCGCAACAAGGAATGGGCAGAGCAGGTAAGTACCCCAGAGCATAATGCAGACCGTATGACCTTCCGCACAGACTGGGTGGTTGACAGCCACCCGGCTATTCTGGATGGCTTTGTGACGATGTTCAGGGAAGAATTGGAAGCGCAGAAAAAACTGGAACAGGAGCAGCCTTTCGTAAAGCAGTTCTATGTGGTCGAAAATCTGCAGGATGCTCCTTTGAAAATCGAGAGGTTCGGAAATCTGGATGATGCAATGTCACAGTATCAGGCACTTCCGAATCATTACATGAAAGCCTTGGGTGTGGAGAAAAATCCTGATCCTCTGCCGGGTTCACTGGATGTTTTGCAGTGCAGGAACGGCATTGACACCATTGTGGAGGACTACAAAACGGTTCCGGGCTGGGATAACCCGTATATCCAGAATCATGTTGTCCAGCCGTTACAGGGGGCGTTAGCTGTGCAGGATGTGGAGCTGGCCTACGAATTGCCTGATGCCTATTTTCATATCCAGACCTGTGAGGATGGTTTCGACTATACCTTATATAATAAGGACTTCACGGAGCGGGATGGCGGCATTCTCGAAACGGACGGAGATAAGCCTGTGCAGGAGGCTATGACGGAGCTGCTGGCAGAGTTCGGCTGTGATGCGGCAGAGGGCAGGATCATGGACGCGGCAGAACTGCGGGAACAGGCCGATATGGTGGCAGAGCAGCAGGCAGAGGTTTTGAAAGAAAAACTCGCCGCAGAAAGACCTGCGCCGGAAGAAACGCTCAGCTTTTATGTTGCGGAGTGTCTGGAGTTTACGTTTGCGGGAGAGTTCCACGACCATCTGACAATGGAAGAAGCCTTGGAAGCCTATGACAAGATTCCGTCCGAACGGATGAATGCTGACAAGTGCATTGGATTCTGCATCGAGGAAGATGGCGGCTTTGTTGGAATGTATGAGCTGGTCGTGAACGACAAAGTGCAGCGTGAGAACATCAACTCCATCAACTATTTCAGGGATGATAAGCTGGTGCAGCAGGCTATCTCTGACATGGAAAAGCTGATGGCGGCACGGCAGCAGAGCAAGGAGCAGGAACGCAGCAGTACGAAAAAGTCTGTTCTGGATGCCCTGCGCAGTCTGAAAGCCAAAAAGCAGGAGCAGCCTGCACAGGAACAGGATAAGCCGAAGAAAGCAAAAACGAAAGGAATGGAGTTATGAGCAATGTACGCTTTGATGAACTGGAATTGATGCTGATGGCGATGTTTGAGCAGCCGACGCTCAGGGATACGATTAAGGTGTTGACGGAAGCCCAGCCGCTTGTGGCAGAGGATGCGGAGATGGCTGCTCTCGTTCAGCAGACCATCCAGAAGCTGCAGAAGCTGAACGAGCAGCAGTTCAAGGGGCTGGAACTGGAATGGCATAGGCCAGAGGAGAAAGGAGAAAACGTAAAATGATAAACCAGTATAGAGTTTTCCAAATCAAAGAGGTACATCATCAGCATTGGGCAAAATCCTATGCGCAGCAGGTAGAGGACGGCTTTTTGATTCATCATCAGAATTACCAGAGTGCATATAAAGGAAAGCCTGCCCCCAGCGATACGCCGATGACAGCCCGGAAGCGGTTGGAAGAAAAGCGGCCAAACACATTTATTGGCCGCTCCTTTGGTGTTGGCGATGTGATCGTATGGGATGAAGAAAAGGGACGTAAGTTTTTCTACGTCGATAAAGAGGAACTGGTAGAGTTCGGTGGCTTTATGGATGCTGATGCAGCCGGAAACACTGTCATCTACATGGTTCCCAATTATCAGATTGATGGAAAGACTGGAACATGGCTTCCGTATGACAGCGAAGTTGTCGAGGGTGTTTGCTTTTTTATGATGCGCAATGAGCAGCGCAAAGATGCTGTTTCTCCAGTCGTGGTAGACAGTAAAGGCGTATTTGTGACGGATGCTCCGAACGGCTTTGAAAATGTTCGCTCCACACTTACAGAGTATGTTCAGCGTGCTGAAAAAAAGCAGCAGGATATGACCGAGCATGAAAAATGCTTGACGAACGGAACGTATGAACGTGCGCGGGAATCCGGCATAGAGCAGAATTACGACATGATAGATGGTTGCGTGAACAACGTGCCGAAAAAGCCACGGCGCATTGGTGGCAGATGGTCGGTGCTGGATCGGCTGCATATCAAGCAAGCAGAGCGGAAACAGAAAGACCAGACCCAACAACAGCAGCAGGAGAGAAGCCGTAAAAACTAAAAATCCGTCATGACGCAGAGTGGTGGTTTCCTATAACAAGGAGCCGCCACTCTTTTTTTGTGTGGAAAACGAAGATGTCTTGATATTTTTGAAAATCACGAGTATAATAATAACAGAACAGAAAATATAAAACACCAAAATGTGAATGGAGGGCAGTATGGAAACATTATATGAGTATCTTTTAGAAAACTACAAACCGAATGAGCCGATTTTCCTTGCTGAGCTTCAAATTGAAGGTATGAGTCGCGCCAACCTTCGACAACAGATAAAAAAACTCACGGATGCTGGAAAGGTAAAGCGGTTTGATAATGGAGTTTACTTCTTGCCGAAAAAAACGATTTTCAAATCAGGGTCACAGCTTCCACCAGAAAAAGTGTTGGAATGTAAATATCTAAGAGATAAGGATAAGCGATGCGGCTATGTGAGTGGTTTGATGTTCTTTAACCAGATGGGGCTGACTACGCAGGTTCCGATGTTATATGAAGTTGTATCAAATAAGGCTACGAATGAATACAGGGAAACATCTCTGGCAAAGTCGCGGGTGATCGTTCGTAAGCCGAAAGTGCCAGTGACAGAATCCAATTATAAGGTGCTGCAATTTCTTGATTTGCTGAAAGATGTAGATGTGTATTCCGAAGTTACGGGAAAGCCTTTGCAGGAACGTTTGTACCAATATATGAGCGATGCAAGTTTGAGCCTTTCGGAAATGGAACCGTATTTTTCTTATTACCCGGATAAGCTATACAAAAATCTGGTAGAAACGAGGGTGATTTATAATGGCATACTTGCACAGTGATAGAGAACAATTCCGGGATGCGATTGACTTGGCTTATGAGCAGACTGGTGTTATGGTACAGGCAATCGAAAAAGATTATTATGTTACGATGTTGCTGCGGCTTTTGGCGCAGAGGATGCCGTATATCGTTTTTAAGGGCGGCACATCACTGAGCAAGTGTCATAAAGTGATTCGCCGTTTTTCTGAAGATATTGATATTACGATTGATACGTTGCTATCACAAGGGCAAAAGAAAAAGATAAAGCAGGCAATCGTGGAGTCGGCAGAAGAACTTGGAATGACGATTGAGAATCTGGACGAAACCAGAAGCCGCCGTGATTATAATCGCTATGTGATCGCATACGATTCAGTCATTCCGATGGCTAGTGATGCGCTGAAAGCTGCGGTTTTGTTGGAAACGTCTTATACGGCAGTATCCTTTCCGACTGTTTTATTGCCTGTCCATAGTTACATTGGTGACATGATGGAGCAGGAAGCCCCAGATGCGATTGAAGAATATAATCTAAATCCGTTTGAAATGAAAGTGCAGGGAATTGATCGAACACTGGCGGACAAGGTTTTTGCAGTTTGCGATTATTACTTGCAGGGAAAAGTTGCAAAGCATTCTCGCCACCTCTATGATATTTATAAGTTACTGCCGCTTGTTCCACAGGATGAGAATTTTAAAGAATTGGTAAAAGAGGTACGAGCAGTTCGCGAACAATCGGTCATTTGCCCATCTGCATTGCCGGAAGCCAATGTTCCAGAATTACTTGAAAAAATCATAAAGGAAAAAGCATATAAGCAGGACTATGATAGTCTGACAACGCAGCTATTGGAAGAAAACGTGCCGTATGATACTGTGATAGCTACATTGAAGAAGGTTGCAGAAAGCAGCATCTTTGAAAATAACTAAAAAATGAGAAGCCAGCCACAGGACTTTCAGAGTGAAGTCTTGTGGCTGGCCCTTTTCATGCGGTTTTTTAAAGAGATGGTTCGTGACTGCGCTTGAGCTGTGTACGGTTGTGCTGCTGCGTATGTTCCGTTTCAAGGATCATGTCAACATTCCGACAAGCGGTTTGCAGTTCGTGGTAGTAATCTTTGAAATAGATGTAGCTTTCGTATTGTGCGGTTCGAGCAGAAAGCAACTTTCCCTTTTCTGCTCGTAAATTTTTCATCGTGGGAATTGTGCCATTCGTGGAATTGCGTTTCAAGAATTGAACGGCTTCTTCGTAT
>OGGS01001626.1_pt1 | contig 14824 bp, 19 predicted proteins | sample 1571281 | NCBI WGS metagenome assembly OGGS01 (sample SAMEA2582042, study PRJEB24529) | metagenome | biome: Human gut stool | place: China | collected 2011 | reverse complement strand
CGTGTCACTGGTTCGATTCCGGTTAGGCGCACCAAAAAAATAATTAATGAGCATATGTTTTTTAGTATTATGCCTTTTTAGGAGCCAAGATTTAATTCTTGGCTCTTTTTAGGTTTTGAAATTTAAAACACCGTTTCTATAGAGCAGAATAGGTTTGAAAACCTGCTTTTATCAAAAATTATTCATATGCTAATTAAACATAAGCTTTATGATAAGTATTCCTTAATAATGATATAATTAAGATATATATTCAGTTACATATTTAGTTACATATTCAGTTAAACATTATATGGAAGCAACAGTGTATAGTGGAGAGTCTATATGAGTATTTACAATTGGATTCAAGAAAAACTATTTGATGATTACGAAGAATGGCGTTTGAGGTGCCCTGATTATAATCGAAATGGTTTTAATATAGTAGGAATAGATAATACCCTAAAGGCTATGCATGATGGATTTTTCATGTATATAGAATTGTATCCACCTTATGCCATCGATGGTTGCACTGCGATGAAAGCGCGTGTAGGAAAAACACCAGATGCAGTAGATATATTCTTAGACATAGATGGTAAGACGTATCGTATGGCTGATGTAAGTTATCCTGATGCAGTGAAGATGATGCGGGCCTTTGTGAAAAAACGCAGAGCACCTGATTGTAGTTTGTGTGTAGAAGCAGCGTATCTAGATATCAATCAGATGCGACCTACATTTACAGAGTTAGCAACGTTGTTGCTAGGCGATGCTAAACAAGCTAAATCGTTTATGACCAAGGCTAAGTTGCGCTCCATGGAAGAATTAGAAGATAGTTGGTGGAATTTCTATGAGAAACTAGTAGCTAAAGGATATGCTGTAGAGCTAAGCTGTAAATGTGAATTAGAGGATTTTATTTATTATGTACAGAAATTAATACGTAACAAGTCTTTAGATACCGGCGAAGATCTAACTATTGACCTATCAGCATTAGATGAAGATCAAGTTATTATGGACTGGTGTGCTGATCTTAATTCTAAATGGGAAAACTATACGTTAGCAGGCATGGACATCGGAACCGATAGCTTTGTACTTATGGTGCTTTCAAATGAGGAATTCAAAACAGCCCAAGAACTAGCGAAAGAATTATTACATAGAATCGATGTAGCTGAACGCTCATGATATAACAGAAATTATGATGAGTAGCGTGATTATAATGTAGGAGAGAGTCATATGAGTATTGTACGTCTACCAGAATATGAAGCAGAGTTTGAATCTGAAGTATTTGAAATCTATGCATTGCCACGCAGTGATGCGAATGGGGCTAGTCCTTATTTAGATAAGTACCATAGACCACTAGTGTCTACCGATGCTATTTTAGATACTCGAACTGGCGTGCTTGACCGTAGCGAAGGCATTTTGACGTGGATTATTGAGGGTCTTGACGATAGATGGGGGTATTCTTTTGAGCCTCATGGGGTCTATAAATTGTTAGTTAAGAAAGCGAAACCCTTAGAGGACTTGGGCTATATGCGCCCGTCTTGGAATAATCGCTATTATGTGCTTGAGGTGTTAGAGGAACATGCTAAACATAGCGAGTTGGAGGTGTTGTCAGCTTATTTGAAAACTCCTAAATACCTTCATACCGATAGGGGCGACTTCCTCTTAAATCGAGAGTATCAATATTACACAGCGAGAATTGGTGATTATGCATTCACTCTTGATGTGGATGAGGGCTCTGATGAAAGCTGCACCGTAGCATTGGCTGCTTTCAATACAATCGATAATTTCAAAGCATTTGAACAACGAATTAGTACATATATTAGTGAGACCTTGTTAGAACTCGCTAATTACTGGCTCGACAATGACGATCAAGATCCGATTACATCAGACGTATTTGCTAAGCGTATTACGATGGGCGAATTGGCGTTTCGTAACGATGGCTCCATAGAGGTCTATTATGACGATGACGATATCTTCTGGGGGCACTGTATCATAGCTCATATTGATGCGGATGGGACCCCTGTTGATGCAGATATTGCAGGATAATATTATAACGGCGAGAGACCATGGAAGACATGTATAATCTAGTCAAAGATTTCTTTAGTCATGATATGGATTTAGATGATTTATTTGATTCCGAAGCTATCATCTGGATTGACTGGCGCGAGGATGACGAAGATGTGGTGAACTATTTTAATGACATGATGGATGAGCCTATCGACATTCAAACCGTTAGCAATGGAAAGCCCTATGGTGACGATATTGTACTACAAAAGGGTGATAAAAGACTGCTAATTCCTTACGGTGATGAGAAAGACCGGGATGTAACTATCAAATATTTCAACGACTTCGTTAAACCTGATTATGAGGTGCGCTGGTTTGCTGAAAGCCTTGGCGATGATACGCTCGGATTTACCGTGCTTTCAGGGACAGAATGGCTAAATCTAGAAGATAAGTTTGGTGCAGATATAGTTTGTTATTATTTTGTACCTATTGATTTAGAAAGTAACATGTTTAATCTCAGTATGAGCGAGGTTTCTGCGTTGTTAGAATTACGAGAAAATAAGAGATGAAATAGAGAGGATAGGCGAATCTATAAGAGGTAACCATATGGATTATTTAAAATTATTGCGTGAAGATTCTAACTTGGCAGTAGATTTTGATGCTCTATTTGATTTCTTTTTGCTCGATGAACCTACGGAACGTGATGAGATTGAGGGGCGATGTATCTTTTCTATGGATGGAAAGGCTTTTGCTCGTGATGGTGCTGGTGGTGAATATCATCAATTAGAGGATGGCTCTATCGGCTATGTTAGTAGTGAAGGTCAATGTGGTCGTATAGCAGAAAGTGTAGACGATTTAATCCATTTGTTGGTGTATAGCATTTGCTGGCATGATTATTGTGACTCCAGCCAATATACGGATATATCTACACTCGAAGGCTATGCCAATGAGCGATATGCTCAGATTTCATCCTATACAGATATGGATAAATGGGAAGTCATTGTTAAGGCGCTAGGCATGCCTTCCAAAGCAAACTTGGCTGCTGTACTGCAAAAGTTTTACGATACAGCACACCGAGAACCTCTATACCAAGGCTTTTACCATGAAGAAGATGGTAGCATTACGCCTTATGAAAATCTGTTCTTTTAATACTCAAATCAAATATAAGGATTACATATAATGAATACAGTGACTCAAAGATATATAGAAACTGTGAAAGTCAGTGATATACCGTGGCATCGGTTAACCACATCTTACGGTCGTGCCACAGATTTTCCTAAGAAGCTAGATGCTTTATGGATGATGGAGAGTATTGATGCGGTTGATGAGTCTGGTAAGGAAATAGCCCTAAATATTGAGCACCAATCGACATTGTGGCATTCTACGCCGTTTGCATTAATTTTTTTATTGCGTACTTTCAAAAAAGCCGTTGAAGGACAACGTCATAATGAAGTGGCTCGTTATTTAGCTGAAGCATTAGTAGAGTTATTTATTGTCATTGTTGAAAGTATTAGAGATAGTCTTGTGCTGGAACACGCGGATCCATTACCAAACTTTGTGGATATGCTCAACGAAGAATACCTTTGGTCTGAAGAATATGATGAAGACGAAGATATGATTCGGTATGAGGAAGATGAGGTGTTTCCGGATGACCTATACTTTAGCTTTTACTACTATTCCCTTCAAGTACTTTTACTATGTAAACCATTGTTAGACAAAACGAAAGAACGTGAGGCTGTGTTGTTAGAATTGCTTACGGCAGTAGATTGTTAACATTGCTTGTAGGTGAAAGGGGATAAGATATTTACGTTACAGTACATTGACAAATAAGATGACGAATATATTAAGTGTTTACGGAGGTTATAGAGTATGGGACTCATTGCAAATTATAGCTATTTAAGTGATGAAAATTTAAAAGAACTTAAGTCATTAGGCTCATCAGAGGAGGATATTATTGATAGCGTTGAAGACTGGTCTGAGGAGGATGTATTGCTCGATATCGACAAGATGTGGGATGTCCTTCATTTCGTGCTTACCGGTGTGGGAACTGAACATAGGATTGACGATAACCCACTTAGCCAAGCGGTGCTTGGTGTGACGCCTATAGAGGACATATCTGAATATATGGCCTATACGGAACATTCCCAAATAGCTGATATCGTGACGGCTCTGGACGAATTTGACATTGAACAAGCACTAGAAACCTTCGATATGATGGCGTGCAAAGAAGCAGAGTTATATCCAAATATTTGGGACTATGATGATGAGAAGGACGAAATTATAGAGGAAATTCTTGATTATTTTGAATACATGAAAGAGTTTTATAAAAAAGTACTAGCATCCAATGGGCATGTGATGATTACGATTTATTAATCATTAAACTTTTTACGTGATATGCAGCAATTGCGTTTCTCAACTCATAAAATTACCAAAGTTGAAGTATGGCTCCTTAATAGGATGCCCAGAATTATATACATAATAAATTTTTATATACTGCCGGCGATATTAGCGATTTTGTCTAAGAAACGCTGGCGTTTTTCGTCCGAGCTGTTTTCTGTGTCCGCCAACTGGGTATGTGTAACAGGTTTAATGCCACAGGATTTCAGAACCTGATTTTTTAACACCTTGCCATAGTCCTGAATAAACGGCGTTAAAAAGGCGGGAGTGTTGTGGGTGGTGATAATCCAGGCCGATTTTTCTTGTAAATGACCTATAAGGCCTCTTTTACCGTATGAATAGGCAAAGCCCGCTGTAAATACACGATCGATAAAGCCTTTGAGCATTGCCGGCATACCGCTCCACCAAATTGGGTAGATAAAGATGATATGGTCTGCCCAAGTAATCATATTGCGATATTTTTCCATGTCCGGTACAGTGCTTAAATCTCGACGTTTGTGCGTGTTATCAAATTGCAATATAGGATCGAACTGCTCCTCATATAAATCCAAGGTGTTCACATTGTGGTCTTTTGAAAGATTCTGTTGCACTACTTTCAGAATAGCGTCATTAAAACTTTGATGATTAGGATAGGTGTAAATGATTAAAATATTCATGGCTAGTTCCTTTCTATTTAATCATCGTCAGATTGAAGCAATTTATATAGTAAAATGGTATCTATATTAAGTTAAAGTCTAGTGAAGAGTATTTATTCTGAAAGTAAATGACAATAGAATTTGCTAAGGAAGTATTGTTAATTTCTTTTATTTGCAGGTGTTACTATAAAGGTATATAGTATAGTCATGTGATGGATATAGTCACATGTCTATTTTTTTATAAGGAGGACGCTATGCAACACGTTCAAACCCGCAGTACTACGTCCGCGTTAGTACTCACAGCCGTATTGATTGCCCTCGCAACATTGTTTACCATGTACACGAAAATTCCAGTACCTGGCATTCGCGGCTATTTCAATGTAGGAGATGTCGTTATTATGACGTCAGCTCTATTATTAGGTCGAAAATATGGCGCCTATATTGGAGCTATCGGCCCGGCGCTAGCTGATTTATTTCTCGGCTATGTAGTCTTTGTACCCATCACCTTCGTGGTGAAAGGACTTGAAGGCTATCTTGTCGGTACTGTCTATAAGAATAAGACAACTACCTCTGCCTTGGTAGCAACTATCGTAGGCGGTATTGTTATCGTAGCTGGCTACTTTATCGCCGAATACTTTGTATTCGACCCGGGCGTAGCCATTGCTAGTATTTTAACTAATACTATTCAAGCTGTTATGAGTGTCATTATTAGCATGATTTTATATGCTATATTACGGAGACGACTTGCGTAATAGTATACTTATTGGTATACGATGTAGAAAAAGATGTTAGTATAGTTAATGATGACACTCAAGAAAGTACAGCGCTAGTAGCGCTGTGCTTTCTTTGTTTTTATTATAATTATCCATGAACTTTTAATTGTCATTATTTTCCTTAAAGTATTGATGCTTAGATAAATGGACATATTTTATTTGTTTTGTTAATATAAAACTCAATAATAATTTTATGTTGTGTGTTATGATTGGTGAAATTTTATGGTTAGAGTTTTATATTTATTTTTATTGCTAGTTGTTTTGAGCCCTATTAATGTCTTGGCCGATGATGGGAAGGACATTATTGATATAGCACAATCGCTTAATAATCAAATAGCCTTGCAGTTAAAGGTTCCGGCAAAAGTCCTTAAAACGAAGCTTAATAGAGATTATAGTTTTGCCTTACAGATAAAAACGGATACTCAAGGTCGTATTACTTCTGTTGAGTTAGATCCAAATGAGAGTACCTCTAATGATGAGATATATTTAGAGTTAGTACAGTCCGCAAAGGATACCGTTTGGAATATAGGGTATATTGATGTTAAAGAAGAACTTGTCTTTCATGTTCCCATTAATTTTATAATATCCTCTAATGACGATGTAAATTGACAGTCTTTAGAATTCAGACTATACTATAAGTACAAAAGAGCCAGTTAACGTGTTCTAGGCGTTAGGCTCATCAAACAAATTGGAATTTGATAAACCTAACGTGTCTAAGTATTGCCGTACTTAGTCTTAAACGTTAGGTTTATCTTATTTTATAATCAATATATTGATTATTTCTTAAGAATTAACACTACGAGGGTAGCGAATAAAATCATTAATGATAATGCTTCGTATACAGTCATAATGTCACCTCCCTCAAAAGACGGAGATGAACCTAACTCACGTTAATGGCTCTTTCGTTATTAGTATATAGCAGAAATTATTGATTGAAAAACACGGATTAATTTCGTACAACTTGTACACGAATAAAAGGGAGACTCTATCAAGAGTCTCCCTTTGTTAGATATAAATAGGCTAATATTTATTAATAGATTTTTTATTGCATAGAACATAAGTTCGGTTTATAATAAACGTAAGATAGTCGAACGAGGTTGGGTCACCCTTTTTCTTTGAAGGGGGTGAAAGCCTATGAATGCTTATGAAGTCATTATGATTGTCCTCGGGATCTTAACTGTCGTTATTTCCTTTGGCGCATTGATAGTGCTGATTTGTCGTAATAACGACAAATAGCCCTTCGTTACTAACTGGTAGCTGAAAACGAAAGACCATTTCTGCATGTCTTATAATGTTTTGGGATGAGCCTGACGGAACCACTCGTCGACTATCTCTTTATTACATTATAATGAGATTGGCGTATATCGTCAATCTGGATGTGTCGTGTAATGTACATAATATAATAGTGTTGTTGAGAGGGCCCGTCGGGGTCCTCTATTTTTGTTGTCGTCGTTCCTTAATTACAGTACGTTTCGCTCTTCAAAGACTGCTTTCACCGTAAACAGTGCGTTCAGCACGCGTGGAAATCCTGCATAGGGGATGCAGTGGGTGCAGACTTCTACGATTTGCTTGGGCGCGATACCGACGTTGAGTGCTGCGTTGGTATGTACTTTCAGTTGAGCCTCGCAACCGCCCAGCGTTAACAGGGATGCGAGCGTAACCAGTTCCCATTCCTTTAAATCCAGGTTGGGGCGCGTGTAGATGTCGCCGAATAGCTCGACCAATAAATCAGCGATGGCCGGTGAAATCTCCTGAATTGTGTTATACACCTCCTCGCCGTGCAGCCCGTCAATTTGTTTCAATGTGTTCATACCGATGTTAAAACGTGTTTCTTTCATAATTATTACCTCCGTCTAGACGTATGATATATGCTCGAGTATACTTGAGGTCAAGGTGGTGAAAGTATGAAAATCGGTGAATTTTCAAAATTGGTAGGGCTGTCCATTTCTACATTGCGATATTATGAGGAGCAAGGGTTCCTTCACATCGAGCGACAGAACGGCATTCGCAATTACCATGCGGAGGATGTGGGCTTTGTACAGTTTATTAAACGCTTGAAAGACATGGGAATGCCGCTTGCGAATATCAAGCGATATGCGGACTTGCGGTATGCCGGAGCTCATACGGTCCTTGAAAGAATGACACTATTGCAAGAACACTATAGATTTATTGAGACTGAAATCAAACGATTGGAAGGCTATAAGAATAATCTTGAAGATAAGTTGGAGTTGTATGAAACTTTAATAAAGGAAAATGAGATTGATTAGGTTTTTTATTGTAGATATTATATAGCCCTTGTATCAATATGGAGCTAATGGTCATCATATCAATATAGAGCCCGGTTTCTAAGGTATGGTATAATACTTTCATTATGTAGTGAAAAAAGGAGATCTAAATGGCAAATTTACCTAACTGCCCTAAGTGTGGCGATGAGTACACATATGAAGACGGTCATATGTTTATCTGCCCTATGTGTGGCAACGAATGGACAGCGGCTGACGCACAAGCTGCAGCTGAAGCGGGTATTATTCGCGATGCTAACGGCAATGAGCTCGCTGATGGCGACACAGTGGTTGTTGTAAAAGACCTCAAAGTAAAAGGTGCTGGCGTATTAAAACAAGGTACGCGCGTAAAAAATATTCGCCTCATCACCGATGCAAGCGATGGTCACGATATCGATTGTAAAATTGATGGCTTCGGTGCGATGGCATTGAAATCCGAAATGGTTAAGAAAATCTAATCTAAGAAATCCCTACCGATAAAAATTCGGTAGGGATTTTTTCGTGGTATAATCAACTTATAATGCATATAGTATGAGAGTATTTAGATGAGAGGAAACTATGTTTAACCGTGTTATATTGTTGGCTTTATTAGTGTCTGCGATGAGTCCTATTAATTCTATAGCTGCAGATGTAAAACCTGCGGACAAGCGTAATTATGAATTGCAACAACAGATTTCTTATAATGTGATCATTCCGCCAGAGGCTTTTGAAACGAGTGCAGATGGAACATTAATTGTTCCTATAGAGGTTAAGACGGATGATAAGGGTAATATTGTAGCTGTTGAAGCGGGCCCTAATAATTGGAAACTAGATCGTGAAGCGTACCCTATCTTTGAGGAGGCTGCTAAAGAAGCGGCTTGGAATACTAAACATGTTGATACTGATGAAGCGCTTGTTGTAACGATTCCCGTTAGTATTGTCATGTTATCTGATACTAATTCTAAGAAACGATAAAGGAGGGCTTATGGAAACTACGAAAGATTTAGAGAAATATACTTATGATCTTCTCGCTGAGCGTGGTGTCACATTAGATGACATTGCAGAGCTTGTTTTTTACGTACAAAAACCGTATATGCCGAATTTAAAACTGGAAGAGTGTCGCACAAGTGTGGCTTCTGTACTATCTAAACGGGAGGTGCATAATGCGATTATTACGGGTATAGAGCTTGATAAGTTAACGGAGCAGAATAAACTATCTCAGCCATTGCAACGCATAGTGGCTAATGATGAAAGCCTATATGGGATTGATGAAATTTTAGCCTTTTCCATCGTTAATTTATATGGGTCCATTGGATTTACAAATTATGGATATTTAGACAAGGTAAAGCCGGGCATTATCAAAAAACTAGATAGTGAAGAGGGCGGGCATTGTAATACATTCCTCGATGATTTGGTAGGTGCCGTAGCGGCAGCAGCGGCAGGAAAACTGGCACATAATGAACCAAATCGCGTGCAACATGCTATAGCAGAAGAATAGAAGTCCGTCATATATCTACTTGTCGATAGAGTATGAGGTGGGCTTCGATGACTCATTGATAACACTTTCACAACAACTTGATAACAATTTATAGAGTTGGTAGATACTATTGATGTTATAAAGAATAAAGAGTATAAATAATATTGATTGGAAATAAGTACTTTGTTTTGTAGCTATATACAGGAGGAGCTATGCAAAAGGTTCTAGTAGTAATCGATATGCAAAATGATTTTGTAGATGGTGCCCTTGGTTCATCGCAAGCACAGTTAATCGTAGATAATGTGCGTAAGAAAATTGAAAGCTTTGATGGCCCTATTATCTTTACGCGTGACACGCATGATAGAGATTACTTGGAACACCAAGAAGGAAAGCTTTTACCAGTGCCACATTGTGTTAAAAATACCGAGGGCTGGCATATTGTGGATGGTTTGATTGAGGCTGCAGAAGGTCGATCAATTATGAGTCCTGTGTCCTTTGTAGATAAACCAAACTTTGCCTCTTTTGAGTTGCTCACTCGGTTAGAGGGCATGGATAAAGTAAATCCTATTGAGTCTATTACGCTCATCGGCTTATGTACAGATATTTGCGTTGTGTCCAATGCGATTATGTTGAAAGCAGGCTTGCCAGAGATTCCGATTCACATCGATTCGAGCTGTTGTGCTGGCGTAACAGAGGAGTCCCATCAAGCGGCATTAACAACCATGAAAATGTGTCAGTGCATTGTCGAATAATTTGTATATACTGGTATATGTTTTTATGTAGAACTATGTGTTATTGCTGAGCAAAAGTCACATAACAATCAACTAATGAAAGGCTGTGGGAGCTCCCATGGCCTTTTTATGTTAGCCTTTTATATTGACGTTTTTCTATATAATGTGTACAATCAGATAAAGAATGATAATTCATATCAATTTATTGGCTGAAAAGTATATCTTAACTTCTGGTTAAAGTTAGGATAATACGTCTCTTCTTAAAGTATATATGCTATGCTAGTAGATTGATTCTATACTACCGATGCAGGTGCATCGAATCGCTTTCACAAGAACGATGATACGAAATAATTAGCATTGTTCTATGCCCTAATTATAAGGAGGACTACTATGAAACCTTTCGAACTTGCACCATTACCGTATGCTTATGATTACCTAGAGCCTGTTATCGACGCTGAAACAATGAAATTGCATCATGACAAACATCATCAAGCGTATGTTAATAATTTGAATGCGGCCATCGCGAAATATCCGGATTTTGCGTATGGTTGTATAGACTGCATTCTCGGCGATATTGCTAATGTGCCAGAAGATATCCGTCAAGCAGTTATCAATAATGGTGGTGGTCACAAGAACCACACTATGTTCTGGGAAATTATGACAAAACCAGATACTTCTAAATTGCAAGGCCCTTTGAAAGAGGCTATTGACGCTGAACTTGGTGGCTACGATGCGTTTGTTGAAAGCTTTTCTACTGCGGCAGCTACACGCTTTGGCTCGGGTTGGGCTTGGCTTGTAGTTAACAAAGATGGCAAGCTAGAAGTGACATCCTCTGCAAACCAAGATAATCCTTTATTGGAAGGTAAAAAAGCAATTTTATGTTTAGACGTTTGGGAACATGCATACTACTTGCACTACCAAAACCGTCGTCCAGACTATATCAAGGAATTCTTCCGCGTTATTAACTGGGACAAAGTTTCTGAAAACTACGAAAAAGCATTGAAACCACACCATGATTAAGGGGTACACTTGTTAGAAACAGAAACAGAAACAGAAACAGAAACGAGAATAATAATATAATGTAACGTAAATACCGGATAGTTGGTCTACATGATCGATTATCCGGTGTTTTATTACTGTTATTTCATCTTATAAATAACTTTCAAAAGTATAGCCACGGATACAGATTTTCTAATCGATATCGTTTATCATAGAACCATAGGTCATTACATATAGACCTTTTACCGTAAATAAATAGCTTCATATGTGTAATATACGCATATAGAGGAATGATACTATTTTATAAGTATAGTATAGAAATTTTTGACACGAGGGGAACAAAATGGAAAAGAAATTAGATTTATCCAAATCTGTATATGATTTGGTAAAAGAATATCCTGAAGTAACAGATATTATGAAGGAATTAGGATTCAGCGAAATCACAAACAAAGTGATGTTGAACTCTGTTGGTAAAATCATGACCATCCCGAAAGGGGCTAAAATGAAAGGCGTATCCATGATCGATATCGTGGGTGCTTTTATGAAAGCTGGTTTTACCTTAGAAGGTGACATGCCAAACCTATCGGGTGATGATGCGGAATCTGCGGGTCATCCTGGCGTGGCACCTACTGAAGCGGCTACAAAGTCTAATGTTACGGATGCATCTGCTAAGGTAGCTTCTAGTACAGTTGCAGCAGACGCAGTAGAAACAAATGCAGCAGCATCTACTACAGCGAAAGCTAACACGGAAGAAAACTCCGAAGCTAAGGCTGAAGATGCTGTTCAAGATAGCGAACGTGTAGAGCAACTTAAAGGATTCTTGAAACGTTTAGGCACAGGCGAAGACCTGGGTGCCGTTCGTGAAGATTTTGCTAGTCAATTCGCCCATGTTGAGGCTAGTGAAATTATGAAAGCTGAGCAAGGTCTCATGCGTGAAGGTACACCGTTAGCTGAGGTGCAACAATTATGTGACCTTCACTCCGCCTTGTTCCACGGTTCTACCATTCATGAACAAATGGAGTCAGAACATGCTAAGGTTGAGGCTGTGCTAGAGGCTCAAGAAAAGAGCAAAAGTGTGGTGTCCTTGATTGAAACTGTAGGACATCCACTCCATCAATTAACAGAAGAAAACAAGGCTCTTGATGCGTTAATTGAATCCATTCGACCTAAGGTGGCAGATAAAACGGCAACCGTTGATGATGTAAATGCAGTGCGTCAAGTATCTGTTCACTATGCTAAGAAGGGTGACCTTTTGTATCCGCATTTGAAAGTAGCCTATGATATTTCTGGTCCATCTATGGTTATGTGGACTGTTGATGGTGATATTCGGGACCAACTAGGTGATTTAGCTAAGTCTAGCCAAAGCGTAGATGATTGGTATAGACGTTTTGATGAGCTTCTTACACGTGCGCAAGAAATGATCTATAAAGAACAAAATATTTTGTTCCCAATCTGTGCAGAAAACTTCAGTACTGAAGAGTGGTATCAAATCTACAAAGATACAGCGCAATATGAAGAAATCTTTGGGGTAAAACGCACTGCTTGGACAGAGGCTGAAACCGCATTAGCAACACAAACAACAAAAGCAAGTGGCGATGATAATACCATTGCTCTAATCGGTGGTAGCTTGACTGTGGATCAATTAAATGCCATGCTTAATACAATGCCAATGGAAGTAACCTTCGTTGATCACGAAGATATTAACCGTTACTTCAACGATGGTGAAAAGGTCTTTAAACGCCCTACGACAGCTATCGGTCGCGATGTATACTCCTGCCATCCGCCAAAGGTAGAACCAATCGTACGTGGTATCATTGATTCCTTCCGTAAAGGTGACCGTGATAATGTAGCAGTATGGCTTGAAAAACAAGGCCGCCCATTCTATGTTAATTACATGGCTGTTCGTGACCAAAATAATAACTATATTGGCACATTAGAACTCGTACAAGACATGCAATTTGCAAAAGATCATTTCGCTAGAACTAAATAAGACCCTATATATGTGGTAACCTGAATAGGTAACATATATGAGACATATATAGAAAAGTAAGACATATATAGAAAAAAGGCTGCTCTACACGATTTGGTGGTAGAGCAGTCTTTTTGTATGCCTTATAGTTTACCGCACATACATCGCTGTATGTACTAAGGTTGTGTAGGGGATAGTATGATTGGATACAATTACTATGCTTAATATGACTGATATGTTAAATATTTCTAATAATGCTGTGGGTAGCGGTTTTTATGTTTTCTAGGCTTGTAGCCAAGTTCAGACGTACAAAGGTTGCGTAGTTTTCGCCTCCGAACCATTCGCCAAAGCTTGGTGCGAGGTGGCATTTGTTTTCAAATAGGTCGTGCATATCTTCGGGCTTTACATAGGCACTAAAGTCAATCCACGCTAAATAGGTGCCATCCATAGGGCTGATGCGGATTTTTGGTAATGCTGTACAAAGCTCTCGGCATAGATATTCATAGTTTTCACGAACCATGGCCAGTACATCTGTTAACCATGCTTCGGCCTCTGGGTGAGTGTAGGCTGCTGTGATGGCAGTTTCGGCAATAACGTCTGAGTCCGTATGGTATACATGAGCTTTATAGGCGTTGAATTGGCTTCGTAGCTTTTCGTTAGGAATGATAACCTCTGCGTGGTGCAAGCTAGCCATATTGAACGACTTGGACAAAGAGGACATGGCAATCATGTTATCTACATAGGCTCCGCTCTTTACGGTTAAGGATGATGTAAAGGCTGTTGGGCCTGTAATAAGGTCTTGATGGATTTCGTCGCTTATGATGAGCACATGGTGGCGCTTACAGATGCCAAATAATCGGCCCATTTCCGCTTCAGTCCATACATGGCCGATAGGATTATGCGGATTGCAGTGAATGAATAGCTTCACATCATGTTCGGTGATAGCCTTTTCAAATGCATCGTAATCCACGGTGTAGCGATTATCTTCGTTCCGTTTCATCGGAACTGCGATGATGTGACGCTGTGCATCGCTAGCGCTCGTATCAAAGGCGCCGTATACAGGACTTAGAACGGCGATGGAATCGTTTGGTTTTGTGAAAGCCCCAATACACCACATAATACCGGTAATGACATTGGGGGCGCTTGTAAGCCAATCTTCTTGAAGATTACAATGGTGACGGCGTTTATACCAGCTTATAACAGCATCTATATAATTTGGATTTATCATAGTATAACCTAACGGATTGGCTTTCACATAGTTACAGATGGCCTCTTGAATACACTGCGGTGGCATAAAGTCCATATCTGCAACCCATAATGGTAATAGGTCGGTGCGACTGAATTTTAAATGCTCACCGTCCCATTTTCGGGAATGAGAACCGCGGCGGTCTATATAGTATTTGCTAGTGAATTCTGTTGTGTTCATAAGAAACCTCATATAAGGATATACCTTGAGTTGTATGTCTTTAATTCTTATATGTATATATTCAATTACAAAATAGATATTTCTATTCCGTAAGGTGTATCTCTAATTCTTATTACTGTATCTATTATCAGTATACATGCATCCTATTATATGTAAATGGACTTGTATAAAATCTATGC
>OGGS01001623.1_pt1 | contig 14856 bp, 10 predicted proteins | sample 1571281 | NCBI WGS metagenome assembly OGGS01 (sample SAMEA2582042, study PRJEB24529) | metagenome | biome: Human gut stool | place: China | collected 2011 | reverse complement strand
CCGCCCGTAGCTGGATGAGCTGCATCAGGTTGTACTCGGCGCCGACCGACATCTGGAATCCCCGGACTTTCGAAGGCGAGAAGTAGTAGCCCAGATCCGTGCCGACGGTTATCTCGTGCACGTCGCTGAGGAACGTATCCAGCGCCACGCCCGCCGTCAGGTCCATCGGCGGGGTGTAGGGCGTGTCTTTCAGATAGCCGCCCAGATTGCCCAGCTTGGCGCCCGCACGCAGCGTCGAATAGCTTCCGACGTTTTCCAGCGGATGCGACCATGCGGCGCTCAGGTCCACGGCCAGCGCGTCCGCCGAGGTTTCGGGACGTTTGAGGTGCATGTAGCGGGCCACGACGCCGACGGCCCAGTTGCCGCCGATGCGGCGCGAGTAGCCCAGATCGACCGCCATGTCGTTGTTCCCCCGCTCGCGCAGTTACCCCCGCCAGCCGATCTGCGCCAGATTGACGTTGTCGAAACGGCAGAATCCCGTCACGGCGTAGTAGTCGAACTGCCCCTGCCCGTAATAGGACAAGGATATCTGCGACGGCATCTGCGAGAAAATGGCCGTCGCGGAGTTGTTGTATATGACGTGCGACCCAGACAGGGTCGTCATGGCGACGCCGCCCATGCCGAGCGTCTTGGCGTCGGGCGTCGGCAGGGTCGCTTCCTGCGCTGCGGCGCAGAGCGTCGCGGCGAGCAGTGTCATTGTGGTTATCAGACGTTTCATACGGCAAATATAGCGAAAGGCGGGCGGCAAAACGAAAATTTGTCTCCTGATTTGTCCGGAACGCCTTCCATGTGCGGCAAATATAATAAAAAAGATGCAAGTTCCACCGGTGCGGGCGGCCAAACTCTGGGCACGGTGCGCCCGGCCTGCGATCGGGCTTCGGGACCCGCAGCCCCGGACGGGCCGCGACGCCGGCATGCGAAGCATGATGCCGTCAGGCTGAAATCCGCTTCAGGCACTCCTCGACGAGCTTGAAAAACCGGGAGATATGCGCGCCGTCCACGAACGCATGGTTGACGAAGATCGAGAGCGGCATCACGAGCCGCCCTTCGCGCATCACCGCCTTGCCGGCGTTCATCAGCGGATATTCCGTCGGTTGGCCCGGCGCTCCCTGCGCGTAGGTCAGGGAGGTGAAATAGAGGTCCGGCGTGGCGCTCAGCAGGAAGACGTCGTAATCGCCCTGCGCCTGCAGCACCTTTTCGGCGCCGTAGGGATCACCGTCCTGCGGAATGTCGGTGACGATGGCGCGGGCCTCGGCGTAGAAGCGTTCGAAATCGGCATGGTAGGGGATGCGGACGGTGTAAAACGTACGGCCCGGAACGGCGATGGGCGAGATGACGTCCACCGTGTCGTGCCAGATCACGTTTCCGCGGCTGTCCGTGCGGTAACGGAACTCCTTGATTTCATTGACCGCGCGCAGCACGGCGTAGAGGTAATAGAGGAAGAAGGAGCGTCCCGCGGCTTTGGCCGCCGCACGGGCTTCGGTGCAGTCGATCTCGGTCGCCACCGAAATCCACGAATTGAGGAAGTTGCGGAAAAAGGCGTAATTGTCCCGCCGCTCCCAAGTTTCGATGTCTACGGTATGTTTCATAAGGTATGGCGTTAAACAAAACGTCCGCTCAAGCAGACTTGGCGGACGCTTTTATTGCCGGTCCGATGCCGCGGGGCACCGAACCGCTGCTGTTTTCCGATTGCCGGGAGATTCCTAACAGTTCATCGCGCCGCAGCAGTGGATGACTTGTCCGCTGACATACGACGAAAGATCCGATGCGAGGAACAGCGCGACCTTGGCCACATCCTCGGGCGTACCGCCGCGGCGGAGCGGGATCTGCTTGTACCAGCCTTCCTTCACCTCGTCGGGCAGCTTGTCGGTCATCTCGGTCATGATGAAGCCCGGGGCGATGGCGTTGGCGCGGATGCCGCGCGGGCCCATCTCCTTGGCGATCGACTTGGCCAGACCGATCATGCCGGCTTTCGACGCCGAGTAGTTGCACTGGCCGGCGTTGCCGCTCACGCCCACCACCGACGACATGTTGATGATCGAACCCGACTTCTGACGGGCCATGACCGGCGTCACGGCGTGGATGAAGTTGAAGGCCGATTTCAGGTTGACCGTCAGCACGGCATCCCACTGCGCCTCGCTCATGCGCATCATCAGACCGTCTTTCGTAATACCGGCGTTGTTCACCAGAATATCGATCCGGCCGAACTCCTCGACGATCCGTTTCACGACTTCGTGCGTCTGCTCGAAATCGGCGGCGTTCGAGGCGTAACCCTTGCACTTCACGCCCAGCGCGGCGATCTCCGCCTCGGTGGCTTTTCCGTTCTCGTCGATCGCCAGATCGGTGAATGCAACATTCGCGCCTTCCTTGGCGAACTGCAATGCGATCGCCTTGCCGATACCGCGGGCGGCGCCCGTCACGACTGCGACTTTTCCTTCCAGTAATTTCATGTCTCTTTTCAGTAATTGTTATAGAGTTGTTGATAAAATTCCGTTGACAAAGGTAGTAAAATAATTCGGATTGCGTATCTTTGCCCGAGGATAAAGCGCCGCAATCCGGGCTTCGTCCGCGACCGCCGGAAGATAAATCACGCTTAACACATATTATGAAAAGAGATTCTCAGATTTTCGATTTGATCGGCGCCGAGCGCAAGCGCCAGACGGAAGGCATCGAGCTGATCGCCTCGGAAAACTATGTCAGCGACCAGGTCATGGAGGCAATGGGGTCGGTGCTGACCAACAAATACGCCGAGGGATATCCCGGCAAGCGTTATTATGGGGGTTGCGAGGTAGTAGACCAAAGTGAGACGATCGCTATCGAACGGTTGAAAAAGCTATTCAACGCAGAATGGGCCAACGTGCAGCCTCACTCCGGGGCGCAGGCCAACGCAGCCGTATTCTTCGCCGTATTGAATCCGGGCGACACGTTCCTCGGGTTGAACCTGTCGCATGGCGGACACCTGTCCCACGGTTCACCAGTAAATAGCTCCGGCGTTCTCTATCACGCTACCGAATATAATGTAAAGGAAGATACCGGACGGGTGGACTACGACCAGATGGAGGAAGTAGCCCTTCGTGAGAAACCGAAATTGATCGTTGGCGGTGGTTCCGCTTATTCCCGTGACTGGGATTACAAACGTATGCGTGAGATAGCCGACAAGGTAGGCGCCTTATTGATGATCGATATGGCCCACCCGGCAGGCCTGATCGCCGCCGGTTTGCTGAACAACCCGCTGGAGTACGCTCACATCGTAACGTCTACGACGCATAAGACCCTGCGGGGTCCTCGTGGCGGTATCATCCTGCTGGGTAAGGATTTCGAGAATCCTTGGGGCAAGAAGACACCGAAAGGCGAGATCAAGAAGATGTCTCAGTTGTTGGACTCCGCCGTATTCCCGGGTATCCAGGGTGGTCCGCTGGAGCATGTGATCGCAGCCAAGGCCGTAGCCTTCGGAGAGGCTTTGGAGCCGGAATACAAAACGTATCAAGCACAGGTGAAAGCGAACGCCGCCGCTATGGCCAAGGCTTTCACGGACAAAGGGTACAAGATCATCTCCGGCGGTACGGACAACCACAGCATGCTGATCGACCTGCGCACGAAGTTCCCCGACCTGACCGGTAAGGTGGCCGAGAAAGCCTTGGTAGCCGCCGACATCACGGTGAACAAGAACATGGTTCCGTTCGACAGCCGCTCGGCCTTCCAGACCTCCGGTATCCGTGTGGGTACGCCCGCTATCACGACCCGTGGCGCTAAAGAGCCGCTTATGGGCGAGATCGTGGAACTGATCGACACCGTATTGGCCGCTCCCGAATGCGATAAGACCATCGGTGCCGTTCGTGAGAAGGTGAACGGTATCATGAAGGAATATCCTATCTTCGCATGGTAAATAGGAAATTGAGAATTGAGAATTGAAAAGGATGCCAAACGGCATCTTATCTTCAACTCTCAATTCTCTTTTTAAACTCTCAAAAACATCTAAACAATATTCAATTTTCAACTTTCAATTTTTAATTCTATGAAAAAGCTCCTTGCTACAATCTGCGCCGGCGCTGTCTTGGGCCTGATGGCCTCATGTGATGATGCTCCCGGTAAAGCGAAAGCTTACAACCAAGGTATCAACATCATCCCGACACCGGTCAGCCTTACGCAGAACGAAGGAAACTTCAAGCTAAACAAAAACACGAGGATCTACGCTTCCACCCCGGAGGCGAAAACCGTAGCCGAGTTCTTCGCGGCTAAAATGAACACGGCGACAGGCTACCAGATAGCTACCGCCGACAAAGAGACCTCCGACGGTATCTCGTTGGTTATCGACGGCTCTCTGGACGTAAACGACGAGGGATACACGCTCGACGTAGCCGACAGCGGCGTTCGTATCAAAGCCAAGACCCCTCAAGGTCTTTTCTACGGTATGCAATCGTTCTTGCAATTGCTGCCCGCCGAGATCGAGAGTCCTTCCGCCGTGAAAGGTATCGCATGGACCGCTCCGGCCGTATCTATCAAGGACGAGCCTCGATTCGGCTACCGCGGTATCATGCTCGACCCCTGCCGCCATTTCATCCCGGTAGAGAATATCAAGAAGCAGCTGGACGTATTGGCCTTGTTCAAGATCAACCGCATGCATTGGCACCTGACCGACGACCAGGGATGGCGTATCGAGATCAAGAAGTACCCGAAACTGACCGAGATCGGCTCTAAGCGCATCGATGGCGAGGGTACCGAGTACGGAGGCTTCTATACCCAAGAGGAGGTGAAGGATATCGTTAAATACGCGGCGGATCGTTTCATCACGATCGTTCCCGAGATAGAGCTTCCGGGACACGAGATGGCCGCTATCGCCGCCTATCCGGAGCTGTCTTGCGAGGGTAAGCAGGGTACTCCCCGTATCATCTGGGGCGTGGAAGACATCGTATTATGCGCTGGCAAGGAAGAGCCCTTCCAGTTCTTCGAGGACGTGATCGCCGAGGTAGCCCCCCTATTCCCGGGCGAGTATTTCCATATCGGAGGCGATGAGTGCCCGAAGACGAGCTGGGAGAAATGCCCGCTTTGTCAGGCCCGTATCCGTAAGGAAGGCTTGAAAGGCGACAAGGAGCATACGGCCGAGGAGAAATTGCAGAGCTATTTCGTACAACGCATGGAGAAGGTCGTAAACAAGCACGGCAAGAAGATGATCGGATGGGACGAGATCCTTGAGGGAGGTCTGGCTCCATCGGCCACGGTAATGTCTTGGCGAGGTGAGGAAGGCGGTATCGCCGCCGCTAGCATGAACCACGACGTGATCATGACCCCGGGAAGCGAGGGTATGTATATCGACCAGTTCCAAGGCGACTACAAGATCAACCCGGTATCTATCGGAGGATTCACCACGGCGGAGCGGGTCTATAAATACAACCCCGTCCCCGACACGCTGGCAGCGGCCGGTAAAGGGCATTTCATCAAGGGCGTGCAATGCAACGTATGGAGTGAGTACCTTTATAACACGGACATCATGGAGTACCGTATCTATCCTCGTATCCTAGCCCTCTCCGAGATCGCTTGGAGCCCGCTGGACCGGAAGGATTACAAGGACTTCGAACGCCGTCTGGACAACGCTCAGGTTCGCCTAGACGGACATGGTATCAACTACTACATCCCGCAGCCCGAGCAACCGAACGGTTCTTGCAACTTCGTGGCTTTCACGGACAAGGCTACCATGACATTCACCACGAACCGTCCGATGAAGATGGTCTACACGCTGGATGGCACCGAGCCTACCCCGGAATCTACCGTATATACGGCTCCTTTCGACATCACCGAGACTACGACCGTGAAGATCGCTTCCGTGTTGCCTTCCGGCAAGATGGGCAAGCCTCGCACGATCCTCGTGGAGAAACAAACGCTGGCTCCCGCCAAGGAGGTAGCCAAGACGACCCCGGGCCTCGACATGGAGGTATTCGATGGCATGTACCTAAGCGTAAATAATCTGGAGGCCGCTCAGAAGACCGGCAAGAAACAGGTCATCAAGACGACCCGTGAGCTGACCAACCAAGTGCCCGCCCCCGAATCCATGCGAGGCGTGAAGCAATACGCCGCTATCGCTACCGGCTACGTGAATATCCCGGAGGATGGCGTTTATTACATCTCTTCCGATTTAGAGGAGGTATGGATCGACGGCAAGCTGATGGTTAACAACGGTGGCGAGGTAAAACGCTTCTCCCGTCATGACACCTCCGCGGCCTTGGCAAAAGGCTTGCACGAGATCAAGCTGGTATTCCTCGGACACATCATCGGAGGTTGGCCTTCCAACTGGAACGACGGTAGCGTACAACTCCGTAAATCGGATGCCGAGAAATTCACGCCGATCACGGCTGAGATGCTAAGTCATTAAGATCATTTCCGAAGGGGGGAAGCGAGCGATCCTCCCCCCGATATATAAACCGCAGGGGCGGGATTCGTCCGCCCTCCCACGCATACACGGCACGGGAGGGCGGACAGATCCCGCCCCTACTGCATTCTTCCGGCGAATATAATTGTGTTTAATAGCGAACACTACTGGGTTCAGCCATGAATACTATTGTGTTCAACCGCAAACACTACTGTTTTTTTACCCTCAACTCATACAAGTCGTGGCGACGGTCCCGAAGGTTACGCACGCTACCATACGTATGCAACTCGTTGAGCAAATCAAGGTCCACGTCCGATACAAGGATCATCTCCGTATTCGGGGTTGCCTCCGCACGCTTGCCATCGGTCGGGAAAGCGAAATCGCAAGGCGTGAACACACCCGACTGGGCGTACTGTATATCCATATTATGCACACGAGGCAGGTTGCCCACGCTGCCCGCTATCACCACGAAGCACTCATTCTCGATCGCCCGGGCTTGAGCACACACACGAACCCGAGAGTAACCGTTCTGCGTATCCGTAAGGAAAGGCACGAAGAGGATCTGCATCCCTTGGTCGGCCATGATACGGGAAAGCTCCGGGAATTCCACGTCATAACAGATCAGCACGCCGATCCGGGCGCAATCCGTATCAAACGTCTTCACCATCTTCCCGCCCGAGAGTCCCCAGCTCTTCTGCTCGTCCGGGGTGACATGTACCTTCTCGTACATCTCGTAGGAGCCGTCACGACGGATCAGGTATCCCACGTTATATAGCGCCCCGTCCTCCTTCAGCAAAGGCATGCTACCGGTGATGATATTGATATTGTAACTGATGGCGAGGTTCACGAATCGCTCACGGATCTCCTCGGTGTACTGGGCCAGCCCACGGATGCTCTGCGCCTCCCCCAGATGGTTGAACTTAGCCATCAGCGGAGCGTTAAAATACTCGGGGAAAAGGATGAAGTCGCTCTTGTAATCGGACACGGCGTCGACGAAGAACTCCACCTGCTCGAACACGTCATCCAGTGTCTTATAAGGCCGCATCTGCCATTGTACCAGACCGACACGCACGGTTGTCTTCTTATCCACGTAATCCGTCGTAGGCGGCTGGTAATAGATATTATCCCATTGCAGCAGGGTAGCGCAATGTTTCGACTCCTCGTCGTTCGGCAAGTAGTTCATCATCACTTTCCGCACGTGGAAATCGTTGGAGAGCTGGAAGGTGAGCACCGGGTCGTAGATCTGGCGTGAGCGCACCTTCTCGATGTATTCCTTCGGACGCATATGATCGGCGTATTTATAATAGTTCGGGATACGTCCGCCGAACATGATCGCCTTCAGGTTCAACTTCTCGCACAGCTCCTTCCGGTACTCGTACATACGGCGGGCCAGCCGGAGGCCCCGGTAGTCCGGATGGATGAACACCTCTATACCATATAATATATTCCCGTTCGGGTTATGCGTGTTGAACGTCTCGTTACCCGTTACCTTGGCGTAGGTATGATCCCCTTTCACCATGTCATAATCCACGATGATGGAGAGGGCGCATCCTACGATCCGGTCATCCACCAGCGTCACGACCTGTCCCTCGGGAAATATCCGTATCAACGTCTCGATCTGCTTGCGGGTCCAGAAAACATCCTTGTCGGCGTATACCCTCTTGAAAGATTGCGACAACTGCGTATAGTCCTCAAGCTGCAAGCTCCGGAGCTCTACCTTGTTTATCTTATGCATTGGTTCCATAACACATTTTTTTTGTTAAAGTCGCCGCGAAGTTAGGATAAATACAGATAAAGTGTACCGGCCCTCCTGCCCTATCTGACCTACTCCATGTATAATTTCAAGATCGTCACTGAATTAGGCGGGAAATTATAGATAAACGGGCCGCTCATCGGGAATACGATAGGCTCGGTGACAGGCGTTACGGCCCCCGGGCTCTCAAACGTATTACGAGCCTCCGGCTCCCCTCTCAATTGGATCAGCTCCGCCTCGTTACGGATATTCACTCCCTCGATACGCAAAGAGGTCTTCTCCTCGTGGCGGGTCGTATTCACGACCTTCAAGTAAATCACCCGGTTCTCCTTGTCGAGGGTAGCCACGGATACCAACGACGGGATCGGACGCATATCCACCTCATGCAGCAATACGCCGTCCACATAACAACGGACGCGCTCGTACTCGCACGTCATGCGAACCGTATACCACCGGTTACTCTCAAAAGGGAAGCGCACGGGAGAGACCAAGCTATCCTTCACGCCACCTACCTGATGGTACAGCTCGCTCGTTCCCGCCCCGATCGTAAAGGCGATATAATCCGCCTGCTCGCCCGTCCGCCCGTTGTCGCGGAGGCGAAGCTGTATCTGCCCGCTACCTTTCGTACGCCGGACGGTAGCCGTATATTCATAGGCGTAGCTCGTAGAGTCGCCGAACAATACATGGTTCCACCGGTTGGCCTCCGGCACCAACGTACCAGCCTCCGGGACCTTCCATCCCCCGCTCATCACGGATATATCCGATACGGGCACGCCGTCGATCCGCACGTCCTTGAACTCATAGCTATTATCAAACATCTCTACGCCCGCCCGACCCGTACGTACCTGTGGTTTCTCGTAGGTATCCACGATCGTCTTCAGCACCTCATCCCCCCGATGGCGGGTAAACATCTTTAATAAATGGTAGGAAGGAGAGACCACCGCCTGATGGGTGTTGAAAGAGATCAACGGATGGCGCTGGTTCTCGAACCCGGCGTTGCCCAATACCGGGGCATACGCCAAGCGGCGTACCATATCCGGGTTCTCCTCCGCGCCAACCAAGAAACAGGCCTCGGCCACCGCCGCCCGGAGCGTACCGGCCAAGGGCCGCTCCGTCGTCCCAAACTCCCCGATAAACACCGCCGGCGAACGCCGGGAATACCGGTCGCTATTAAACCGACCGGAGTTAGACAGGAAGAAATGCTCCCCGGCGTAATAATGGGAATCCACCCACTCGCTACGGCCTCGCTTCGTGAGGGGCGAACTGCTGATAACGGTAATCTCCGGATAAGCCTCCTTGATCGCCTTGCGGAAAAGCTCAAAGCGCCTGAAATACTCCCCGCCATAGTTCTCGCTGCCGATCTCGACATACTTCAAGTTGAAAGGTTCCGGATGCCCGTTCCTCGCACGCAGGGCGCCCGGCAGGGAATCCGCCGGGGCGTTCGCGTAGGCGATAGCGTCCAAGGCATCTCCCGTGAGCTTATCCATCGCCGTGATATCCTCGTAGCGGGGCCGGCGGCTTTGGCTCGTGATCCCGCTATTAATAACGTAGATAGGCTCCGCCCCCATATCCTCGCACATTTGCAAGTACTCGTGGTAGCCCATGCCGTTCGTCGTACCATAGGCCCATACGTTCCAGAAATGCTTACGCTCCGAGATATCGCCCAGCGTCTCCCTCCAGATCGGGTACGTGCCCGCCGTATACCCCTCCACGAAACTGCCTCCGGGGAAACGGATAAAACGAGGGGCCAAGGAATCGACCAGAGCCGCCAAGTCCGGTCTCAGCCCGTTCTTCCGTCCCTTCCACGTATCCTCCGGGAAGAGCGATACCACGTCCAGCCAAAACACGGCGGAGGTATCGGCCGTGATCGTCAAGACAGCGTTCGGCGCGTCCTCTGTAGCCGTAAACGTATGCCTGTATCGTCTCCACTCGTACGGCGGCGCTACCTGAAACACATCGCTCAAGACCGTATTAGCCATCGAGTCCTCCAAGGCCACCCGGATGGTACGGGGCACCATATTCGCCCCCTTGGCGAAAAACGAGAGATCGTATCGTTCCCCTTTCCGGATCGGTATCCCCCGGTATCCCTCGGCTATCACGCCTCCGCGCCCCGACTCCCCGGAAGTCGATACGGCCACGAGCAACGACCGCCGGTTCTTATCATTCACCAGCTCCTTCATATCCGGGTATATCTGTGTATTAGGGACTATCCGCCTCCATCCCGGTACGGAATCTCCCCGCATGAAAGGGATCGTCCAGCCATTCGGGGTAATCAAGACGTTCCGGGCGGCGTCGTAAGGGCAGTTCAAGGGTGGCACGCCATCCTCGAAGCTCCGGTTCTGGATCAGCTCGGCGTACAGCCCCCCATCGATCCCGTGGTTGATCTCCTCAATGGTCAAACCATACAGATCCGGGTTCACGGGAACCGTCAGGCCATCCGCCTCCACGGTTATCGTAGAGATCACCGGCATCTCCGGCTGGCAAGAGGACAAACCCATCCCGACAATAGCGCCAACCAATAAACAAATAACATCAAAACCTATATATTTCCACCAACGCATCTTCGAATACTCATCTCATTTATGAGCGTACAAACTTAATCAAAAAATCGCAGTTTCCCCTATTTTCAAAGTCCGAACTGTTTTTTCAAAAAAACAATTGAAAAACATAGATTTTTCCAATTAAATGTTCTAAATTTGCATGACAAATAAAACAAAAGACGACAACATTATACGGCTCTATGGAGAAATCTGTTCTTTTAGTGGATGACAAGCAAGAAATCGCAAAGATAATCATGCTTTACTTATCAAGCACTTACAAGGTATCTTATAAAGAAAATCCTTTGAAAGCGATCGCTTGGCTTCAAGAAGGCAATTTACCGGATTTGATCATCTCAGACTTGAATATGCCAGAAATGTCCGGAGAGGAATTCTTGGTTTATTTAAAAGCGAACGATATGTTCAGCCATATACCGGTCTTAATCCTATCGAGCGTAGAGAGCAGCTCAAATAGAATCCGTTTGTTTGAGGAAGGGGCGGAAGACTTTATCTTGAAGCCTTTCAATCCAGAAGAATTAAGGGTTAGGGTAAAACGAATATTAAGATAATGAATTATGTCTTTTTCGGTAATAACGTGCCGTTGGCCGAACGTTTACGTAAGGCATTAGGCACCGGGGTCATAGAATGTATAACGCTTCTGCAGATGAAAAACACGCTTCTTCCTGCCGAGGAAATGGATTATTGTGTATTCATCGAGAAAACAGATCCTACGTTAAACATTCCTGCGATCATGCATTTGCATAAGACGTTTCAAAATATATATATCGTATTAATCGCCCCGGAAATGACCCGGGAGGAAAAAATAGCCTACTTGCAAGCCGGAACGGACTGTGTCATCTCCGAATCCACCTCTAAGGAAGATTTAGTGAAGTTACTGAGTATCGCCGAGAAATGCAAGAGAATGGAAAAAGCGCGTAAGCCTCAAATGAAAGAGTCCGATCTCGCCATTTTCAAGCTGCCTTTATGGAAAAGGGTCTTCGACATCATTTTCTCATCCATGGCGCTCCTCTGCCTCTCCCCAATCTTTATCATCACGGTGATTTGGATCAAGCTGGAGGACAAAGGTCCCGCTTTCTACAAGTCGAAACGAGTAGGCAGCAACTATAAGGTTTTCGATTTTTATAAGTTCCGCTCTATGTATATGGATGCGGACAAGCGCATAACAGAGTATAAAAAGCTTAATCAGTATACGGAATCTATTGCTGAAGAGGCTACAGCCTCTTCAGCAACTTCTGTGAATTCACAGAATGCGACCTCTTTTTTTAAAGAGAATAAACAAAATATCATTTTATATTCTGATAATGACGCTACTCCTGAAAACGACTATTTAAAAGTAAAACGTCACGAACGTTCCAACGCTTTCATCAAATTAGAGAATGATCCCCGTATAACAAAGATCGGCCATATTATCCGGAAATACAGCATTGACGAACTCCCCCAGCTATTCAATATATTAAAAGGAGACATGTCAATAGTTGGTAACCGCCCTCTTCCCATATACGAGGCTGAGCTACTGACCAGTGACGAATACATACAACGCTTCATGGCTCCTGCCGGCCTTACAGGCCTCTGGCAAGTAGAGAAACGTGGCAATTCTGGTAGTATGTCCGCCGAGGAACGTAAACAATTAGATATTAAATACGCTCATACATTTTCTTTCTGGCTGGACATGAAGATCATCATTAAGACCTTTACGGCGTTCGTACAGAAAGAGGACGTATAGATCCATTAATAAATCGTATGAAGAACTTATTTATCATCCTATTCATATTCAGTATCCTTTCGGCTATAGCTCAGAAAAAGAAAACCTATTTCGATAAAGCTACAACCGTGGAAGTAACATCTGGCTCAGACTCTATTCAAGCGATGCTAGATGATTATGAACGTATCCAATTACCACCTTTATCTGTTTTTTTAGAATCAGTATATGATCACCCTTCGATCAAGATTTACGAAGCTAAGAAAGATGAAGCTAATGCTGAAATGAAAGTGACCAAAAGAGAATGGCTAGATTATTTCAGGGTATACGGACAGTACCAATATGGACGATTAGTGCAGCTATCCTCTCATGAAACCGTAGAATATCCTGAATATCTCACAAGTCTGGGTAGTAATCAACATACTTATAGCGCAGGCATATCGGTGTCTATCCCATTTGGTGACCTATTTAGCCGTGGCCAAAAGGTACGAGCTCGGAAAGCTCGTTTCCGGCAATTAGATTATGAATATGAGATCTCAATAGAAGAACGGAAATTAAAAATATTGGAAGCTTATAATAACGTATTGCAAGCTTTAGCTACTTTGAAAGCTAAATCAGACGCTGCTGCCCTTTACAACGCCCAAATGAAAATATCGGAACAAGACTTCATCAACGGTAAAATTGACATTACGACTTTGGCCATGGAAAGAGGACGTCGTTCTGGAGCCGTAATCTCTTATCAAGAGGGTAGAGCTACCTTACACAATGCGGTAACCCTATTAGAGATGCTTACAAATGTAAAAATCATAAATCGATAATTTATGGATATTACACTATACATATCCCGTTTTTTATATAGAATTCGTCACCAACTGATATTTGGAACGCTTATTGTAACAGCATTGGTTGCCTATTTCAGTCAATTCATGGAGAAAAAATACACCGTGACAACTTCGATCTACACAGGTATTACCTCCAACACGGGTTTAGATGAAGAGACAAAACCTGATTGGCAGGCAGTAAACAACACATATGATAACTTGGTTAATTTAACAAAATCAAGAGGAACCCTAGAAAACGTATCACTAAAATTATTAGCATTAAACCTAACACAAGGAAATCCTGAAATAGATAATCTCTATATAACAGCTGACAATTACAAGAAATTAACAGCATCTATACCTGAAGAAATAATAAATTTAATAGACACGGCTTCTCTCGATAACACTATAAACAGATTTAAAGAATATAAAAACAGTGATAGCCGCAATTATTTGCATGAATTGCTCAACGGAGGAGCTGCATTCTATAGCTACGCAGCTTTATCCAGCATAATTATTAGACGCCAAGGTAATAGCGATTTGATAGAGATAGCCTACACTAGCTCAGATCCCGGAATCACATGGAATACGGTTAAGTTAGTCAGCGAAGAAATAAAATATAAAACAGCAAATGATATCGTAAAATATTATGAGCAGGAATTGAATAAATTAAGGACAAAACTCAATCAACAAGAAAATGATCTTACAAATTATAACGTACAAAACAGCGTCATAAATTATACAGAACAAACAAAATCTATCGCAAACTCTTTTGCTGATTTTGAGAACCGTTACGAAGAAACACAACGAAGTTACGAGAGCTCAACCAAAATCATCAACGAGTTAGAGAAATATATGGAAGTTCGTACTAAACTTGTCAAAACGAATGAAGAGTTTATCAACGCATTGGAAGATGTTTCCCGCATCAGTGGTAAAATCACCGAGATAGAGACTTTCACCTCTGAAAACGCATTAAACAAGGATACAGAATTAACACGATATCAAGATCAACTGAAAGATGTCGAGAAGAGAATAGCATTACTGACAGATAAAATTAATAGCTATAAAGAAAGTAAAGAAGGAGTCGCTATTGACGGATTAGTACAAGAATGGTTGTCACAGACCTTGATACAAGTGAAATCCAAGGCAGACTTAGAGATTTTAAACAAAAGAAAGCACGATTTCGAGGAGCAGTATAAGAATTATTCTCCCATTGGGACTAAGATCAACCAGCAAGAACGAGAGATCAATGTCACTGAACAGTCTTATCTACAAGTTCTCCATGCCTTAAATATGGCTAAGATGAAACAGGTGAACTTACAATTAACCTCATCAAACTTAACAACTATCTCAGAGGCCGCTTATCCATTGTTTAGTGACAAAGGTAAGCGCATGTTTTTAGTCATAGCCGCTTTTATCGGTAGTTTAATTTTCATTATAGCCCTAAATTTGGTCATTGAATTACTAGACCGTACCCTCCGGGATGCAGAACGGGCTAAACGCCTCACAGGAATGAATATATTAGGAGCCTTCAACGGACGCAACTCCCAATTGAAATACAGGGGATTTGTAAAGACCTGTAACCGAATATCAGCCGCATACGCTTGCAATCGGTTGGCTCCTTATTTGCAAAAAAATAAGACTCTATACATAAATATATT
>OGGS01001619.1_pt1 | contig 14898 bp, 10 predicted proteins | sample 1571281 | NCBI WGS metagenome assembly OGGS01 (sample SAMEA2582042, study PRJEB24529) | metagenome | biome: Human gut stool | place: China | collected 2011 | reverse complement strand
ATTCGGGAATACCATCCATCTACCGACCTCTCTATGGTGGAAAAGGCATATAAACTTGCCAGAGATGCACACAAGGACCAGAAGAGAAAGTCGGGAGAGCCATATATCATTCATCCACTCTGCGTAGCAATCATTCTTGCAGAGTTAGAGCTTGATAAGGAGACAATCGTAGCTGGAATTCTTCATGATGTAGTAGAAGATACTGCGTATACGCTGGAAGACATCCGCCGTATTTTTGGGGATGAAGTTGCTTTTATAGTAGATGGGATTACGAAATTATCACAGTTCCATTATAAAGACAAAGAAGATCAGCAGACGGAAAATTTTCGAAAAATGTTTTTGGCTATGGCGCAGGATATTCGTGTAGTAGTTATAAAATTAGCAGATCGTCTTCATAATATGCGTACACTTGGCATTTTTAGACGTGAAAAACAGATACGCATCGCAAAAGAAACCATGGAGATATATGCCCCTTTAGCCCATCGCCTGGGTATTTATAATATCAAATGGGAGCTGGAAGATTTATGCTTTCATTATCTTCATACTGAGGAGTATTATGATCTTGTCCGACAAATGCGGCAGAAACGCAAAGCTCGTGAAGAAATCGTAAATGACACTATGGAAGTGCTTCATCAAAGTATAAATGATGCGGGAATTAAAGCAACTATTACCGGTCGTCCCAAACATTTTGATAGTATTTATAAAAAAATGAAACAAGATAATAAAGATTTATCTCAAATTTATGATTTATATGCAGTGCGTGTAATCGTAAATACAATTCCTCAGTGTTATGCGGTTCTTGGAATTGCGCACTCCCTCTGGAAACCATTGCCTAATCGGTTTAAGGATTATATCGCTGTACCTAAGCCCAATATGTACCAATCTCTTCATACAACTGTAATCGGTACAAAAGGACAGCCTGTCGAAATACAAATCCGTACTTGGGAAATGCATCATATTTCAGAATATGGTGTAGCCGCCCATTGGAGATATAAAGAAGGGAATAAAGCAGGGACAAAAGATTTTGACCAAAAAATCAGTTGGCTTCGTCGGCTTTTGGAATGGCAAGATACTTCCAATTCAAAAGAGTTTTTAAACGCTTTAAAGTTAGATGTATTTTCTGATGAGGTTTTTGTTTTTACTCCCAAGGGTGATGTTATTAATTTGCCTAAAGGATCTATTCCTATTGATTTTGCCTATCGTATTCATACAGAAGTCGGGAATCACTGTGTAGGGGCAAAAGTTAATAATAAAATTGTTCCGCTTGATACCAAATTAAAAAATGGGGATATCGTTTCAGTGATTACAGCAAAAACCGGAAAACCAAGTTATGATTGGATTAATATGGTAGGCTCGACCGAGTGTAAAGCCAAAATCCGAAGCTGGTTCAAGAAAGAATACAGACCTGAAAATATAACACATGGGCAGGAACTTCTTATAGCGGAAACAGAACGGCAAGGATATAGATGGAAAGAAATTACGTCTAAGAATCACCTGGATGATGTGCGGAAATATTTTAACAATATTTCAAAGGATGATCTTTTTGCTGCTGCGGGATATGGTGGCCTTTCAGTAAAGACTATCGTACTTAAATTGATTGATCTTTATAAAAAAGATCTTAATGAACAGAAAATCACCGGGTTAAAGACTTCAAAAGATTTTGAAAACTTAAGAATGCGGAGCCTAAAAAAAAGGGTAAGCAATGGAATTCTTGTAAAGGGAGAAGATGGATTGGTAGTTCATTTATCCAAGTGTTGTAATCCTGTTCCCGGTGATGAAATCATTGGTTATGTTACACGCGGCAGAGGAGTATCTGTTCATCGTACAGATTGCCCTAATGCAATTAATCTTTCGGACAAAGACAGAACCATTGAAGTAGAATGGGAACAGGAAACCAGCGGTATGTTTTTAGTTACGATTGAAGTTATTGCCTATGATCGGACCGGTTTAATGGCCGATATTTTGGCGGTATTAATGGAACTGAAGCTTTCTGTTTCTACAGCTAATGTAAAAGTTGAGAATACCGGGATAGCTGGAATGAATTTGGGAATACAGATTAAAGATTTGCAACAATTGGAATTTATCATGACAAAAATACGTCGTATAAAGGGTGTTCATTCAGTTCATCGTATGCGTTCTTCTCGTGGAGGATAATATGAGATCTGTTATTCAAAGATGTAATTGGTGCAGAGTACTTTCTGAAGGGAAGGTGTGTGGAGAAATAGGTAAGGGGCTGGTTGCCTTGCTGGGTATTAAGCGTGGCGATACGGAAGAAGATGCATTATATATATCTGATAAGATACTGCATTTAAGAATTTTTGAGGATGAAAATAATAAGATGAACCTGTCGCTTTTGGATACGAAAGGAGCGCTTATGATTGTGTCACAGTTTACCTTATATGGAGATTCCAGACATGGGCGTCGGCCAAGTTTTACTGAGGCGGAACTTCCAAAACAGGCGAGTAGGCTTTATGAACATGTGGTGCGGAGCTGCAGGATAGAAGGAATAAAAGTAGAAACCGGAAATTTTCAGACATATATGCAGGTAGCACTTGAAAATGACGGTCCGGTTACTTTGCTTCTTGATTCAGAAAAACTTTTTTGACACTTATCACAACTTCAATTTGGGAGGGAATTTGCATGAAAATAACCTATCTTGTCCTCGGTCCCTTTATGACCAATACATATATCATATATGATGAAAATACAATGGATGCTGTCATAATTGACCCCTCCTTTACTCCTGAAAATATTATTCGTGCAGTAGCTCAGCTAAAAGTGAATGTTAAAGGAATCTTTCTAACACATGGACATGTAGATCACATGGCCGGACTTAACAAGTTAAAAGGAGTTTATAAAGAAGCCCGTGTATATATGAATATCAATGATAAAGAGTATTTATCGGATCCTAAAAAGAATCTTTCTGATTCATTCCCTCAGCCAACGATTTGTAAGGCAGCAGATTATTGGGTAAGTTATAGAGAGCATATAAAAGTAGGAAAACTTGATTTTACCGTGTTGGATACATCGGGACATACTCCCGGAGGAATTTCTTTTTACATGGAAAAGGAAAAGGTTGTTTTTACCGGAGATTACCTTTTTCGAGAATCTATTGGACGTACGGACTTTCCCGGTGGAGATATAAAAAGGCTTTTGCAGACCATTAGAAAAAATCTTTTTTCATTATCCGATGAAGTAATTGTTTTGCCTGGACATGGGGAGGCAACAAGCATTGGATATGAGAAAAAACATAACCCGTTTTTGGTCGGAGGTTGATGATGAAAAGAACCGCAGAATTTTGGATGCGTATTTCCATAACTTTATTTTTTATATTACTTGCGCTTTCAGCGCCGATTATTTTTTTCCCGTTCGGAATATCTCTTATCCTATCTATTTTGCTTACACCGCTTGCTCAAAAATTATATAAATGGATAAATATGACCGGGATAAAGAATATCCCTTATGATATTCCGATTATTATATCTTTTGGTATATTTATCGGAATTATATATCTGATTGCAATTCATATTTTTGTACCATTCATCACGGAGTTAAGAGCGTTTACAAGAAGTATTCCTGCTACATTCTCTGCATTGCAGTCAGCAATTCCCGAGTTGGAAGCAGCTTATCATTTGAGTTTGCTTCCTGCGGAGGCGCAAGGTTTCATTGCAAAAATGATTCAAGAGATAGGGGAATATACATTGAGACTTGCACAATTCAGTTTGTCAGCAATATTTTCTTTTGCCAGTACAGTAATTGAATTGATTGTTGTACCTTTTATTACTTTTTACATGATGAAGAAGGGGAGAACGTTTTCCAATAAGTTTGCTGAACTTTTTCCGGAAAGGTATCGTGCACACATAAAGAACTTGTTTAAGGAAATTCATTTTGTTTTAAAAGCATACATACATGGACAACTTCTACTGTCGGTACTCATGGCGTTCCTTGTTTTTATTGGAATGTGGATTATGGATATTCCATACCCATTGGTTATTGGACTTCTTGCCGGGGTTGTGGAGATGGTGCCAATCATAGGTCCAATTATTGGGGCTGTCCCGCCTATACTTCTCGGTCTTTTGCAGGGAAGCAGTGTTATGATTCAAGTTATTATTTTCTATGTGGTTGTACAACAGTTAGATTCTCATTTTATTATGCCGAAACTTATGGGATCGATTATTGAAGTTCACCCAGTGGCAATTATCGCAGGAGTGCTTATCGGCGGAAGCCTAAAAGGAATATTGGGGATGATGATAGCCGTCCCTGCGGTGGCAGTTCTTCAAATATTATTACGCCATATGTGGTATTACGATAGATATAAAGTCTTGCGCTAATGGAGGGTAAAATGAAAAAATCAGCAGTAATGAATACGTTAAAGAAAAAGATTCGTGAACATAAATATAAGTTTACGACACAGCGCCAGGTTATTTTACAGGCATTCCTCGAAAGCAAAGAAAACCATATGTGTGCGGAAGATGTATATGAATTTGTTCGGGATAACAATCCGGAAATAGGGCTTGCAACCGTATATCGTTCGCTTGAATTGTTTACATCACTTGAGCTCTTAAAAAAATTGGACTTTGGTGATGGCAGAAGTCGTTATGAATTAAATGACCACAATTTGGCACATTCGCATTATCATTTAATTTGTCTTAAATGCGGAAAAGTGATTGAGTTTTCCTATGATTTTATGAATAAAATGAAAGAAAAAATAAAGAAAGGAAATGGATTTGCTATTGTCGATTATCAGTTAAAATTTTATGGCTACTGCGCTGATTGTGAAAGAAATGATAAAACTGATAAATGATTTTTTTGCGTATATATATATATAATGTTAGAATTATTGCGTTAATGCCCATTTGAATTTTGAGGCATTACTTGATAAGTATTCTTTTATGAGAATAAAGAGGTGTTGAGGATCTTGCAGGCATTAAGAGGTACACAGGATATTCTGCCTGATAACATCTATAAATGGAATCATGTAGAATCCGTTATTAAGGAATTATGTGCTCTCTATGGGTATAGTGAAATTAGAACTCCTATGTTTGAGGATACAAAGTTATTTCTTCGTGGGATTGGTGATACTACGGATGTGGTAGCAAAGGAAATGTATACGTTTGAAGACCGGGGAGGACGATCAATTACGTTGCGGCCGGAGAACACCGCAGCCGTAGTCAGGTCTTATCTTGAACATAAATTGTATGGGGATCAGCAGGTACATAAGCTATTTTACATTGGATCAATGTTCAGGTATGATCGTCCGCAGGCAGGGCGATATAGAGAATTCCACCAGTTTGGAGTGGAAGTTCTTGGAGCATCGTCCCCAGCAGCAGATGCGGAAGTAATAAACCTCGCTTATACGCTGTTTAAAACGCTCGGGCTTAAAGAATTGGAACTTCATATTAATTCTATTGGAGACTATAAATGCAGGCCCATATATAGACAGAAATTAATAGAGTTTTTTGAAGAAAAGGAAGATCAGCTTTGTGATGACTGCCAGGCTCGTCTTCATAAAAATCCACTCCGCATCTTGGATTGCAAAGAAGATAGCTGCCGACGTGCCTCTGCTGGTGCACCGAAAATAACAGATTATCTTTGTGATGAGTGCGAGAAAAAATTCGAGGCGGTAAAACGATATCTGGCAGCATTGGAGATCCCTTATTCAGTTGATTCCCGTTTAGTGCGGGGGCTTGACTATTATACAAATACTGCGTTTGAAATTCAGTATCCGCCATTGGGAGCCCAAAGTGCGATATGTGGCGGTGGTCGTTATGATGGATTGGTAGAGGATGTGGGTGGTCCATCGACACCAGGAATAGGATTTGCTGTGGGCCTTGAAAGACTGTTGCTTGCGCTGGAAATGCAAAAACTGATTCCAGAACCGGCAAATCGCAAGAAAGTATATATTGTGACACTAGGGGAAGATGCTATTGTGGAAGGCATCAAGATACAGCAACACCTTCGTGACAAAGGTGTTATTGCGGAAATTGATTTGCAGGATCGCAGTATAAAAGGACAAATGAAACAAGCCGGTAAAAATAATGCGGAATATACAGTGATTATCGGCGCTAATGAGATGGAGAAAAAAGAAGCTGCCGTAAAAAACATGGAAAACGGAAAGCAGCAGGATATTCCATTTCTCAAAGTATCTGATTTCATTACAGAGTCGAGCAGACAGTAAATAACTGCAAAATATTTTATATTATTAACGTTTTAAAGAGGTGCTCAAATATGGAAACAATGGCAGGTATGCACAGATCCTGCGGATGCGGCAGAGTTACAGAAAAGGATTGCGGAAAAGAATTAACCTTGGCGGGATGGGTAAATACCCGTCGGGATCATGGTGGATTGATTTTTATTGATTTACGGGATAGAAGCGGCATTGTACAGGTTGTCATGAGTCCACAATATGGAGAAGACGCGTTTCATAAAGCGGAAGATGTGAGAAGTGAATATGTATTGGCGATAAGAGGGATTGTTAGAGAAAGAAGTCCTGAAACCGTCAATCCTAAAATGCAGACAGGAAAAATAGAAGTGGTTGTTTCAGAAATGCGTGTTTTAAATAAAGCTAAGACACCTCCTTTTTATGTTGAAGATGGAATTGATGTAGATGAAACCGTAAGGCTGAAACATCGTTATATTGATTTGCGCCGTCCTGAAATGCAAAGGAATTTGATTATGCGCCATAAAATTGTTCACGAAATGAGACAATTTTTGGATGCACACGATTTTCTTGAAGTAGAAACTCCGATCTTAACCAAAAGTACGCCTGAAGGTGCGCGCGACTATTTGGTACCAAGCCGTGTTAATCCTGGTAAATTTTATGCATTGCCTCAATCACCGCAGCTTTTTAAACAGCTTCTCATGGTATCCGGATTGGAAAGATATTTTCAGATAGCGCGTTGTTTTCGTGACGAAGATCTTCGTGCAGATCGCCAGCCGGAATTCACACAGTTGGATATAGAATTATCCTTTGAAGATCAGGATTTTATCTTGGACTTAATGGAACATATGATGCAGAGAATTTTTAAAAATGTCCTTAATGTGGATATTCAGATTCCATTTAAGCGTATTACTTGGGATGATGCCATGAATCTATATGGTTCCGATAAGCCGGATCTTAGGTTTGATATGCATTTTTATGATATTTCGGATTTACTTCGAGACACCGGTTTTAAAGTATTCCGTAATGTACTTGATAACGGTGGGATTGTAAAGGCGATTACCGTGAAGGGGGACGCTGCAATTCCCCGCCGTGAATTGGATGGCTTAGTGGATTATGTCGGGAATTATGGCGCGAAAGGGCTTGCATGGATCGGTCTTAATAAAGATGGCAGCTTGAAATGCCAGATTACTAAATTTCTCGGAGAAGATAAGATCCGCGAAATTGGTAAATTCTGTGAAGCGGAAAATGGAGATCTTATTCTCATTATTGCAGATAAGCCAAAAGTTGTCGCCCAGGCGCTTGGCGAACTCCGCCTCGAAATGGCGCGCCGTATGAATCTCATTGATGAAAATGAATTCTGCTTCCGCTGGGTAACTGATTTCCCGATGTTTGAATACAGCGAAGAGGATAAACGCTGGGTTGCAGAACATCATCCCTTTACTGCTCCGCGTGATGAAGATGTCCAGTACTTGCTTACTGATCCTTCAAAAGTATATGCTAAGGCCTATGACATGGTTTTAAACGGAGTTGAGGCAGGTGGCGGTTCACTTCGTATTTATCAGGAGGAACTGCAGGAAAAAGTTTTCAAGGCGATTGGGATAACACACGAAGAAGCACAGGAAAAGTTTGGGTTCCTTTTGGATGCTTTCCGCTATGGTGCGCCGCCGCATGCAGGGATTGCCTTGGGACTTGATCGGCTTGTAATGCTTATGCTTCGTTTAGGATCCATCCGTGATGTTATTGCATTTCCAAAAACACAGAGTGCTATCGATCAAATGACACAGGCACCTTCAGAAGTTGTTGATATGCAGTTAAAGGAGCTGCATATCAGAGTAGATGTTAAAAAGGAAAAGAATTTATTAATTTAATTTATACCTACTGCAAAACGCATTTGTCATTTTGAAGAAAAAGACAAATGCGTTTCTTGTATGATGATGGCAGAAACTTGTAAAACAGAATACTTTTTGCTACACTAATATTAAAGATAAAACCCTGCTGTGCACGTGTCGCTTTATATTTTGAACCAACACCTTTAAAAAGGGAGTTCAGAATCGATTTGTGGATTCAATGCCCTTCTTCAGGGACTGAAGGAACAGGTCATGAGGACACCCACCTGCATCTATGCAGACTCAAAATACAGCATTAAACGACATGGTGGGGTCATTAAATGCAATGCCGCTAAGGTTTACTTGGCGGCTTATTCTTATGGGGAAGAAAAGATGGAATCATTATTTGACATATCAGATGAATCAAACGCATATGCTCCGCTGGCGGATCGAATGCGTCCGGAAATACTTGATGATATCATAGGGCAAGACGAGTCTGTAGGGAAAAACTCTTTCCTTTATAAAATGATAGAAAGAGATACAGTACCATCTCTTCTTCTCTTTGGGCCGCCCGGATGTGGAAAAACGACAATTGCATCTGTTATTGCAAAGATGACTAAGTTCAAATTTTTAAAATTAAATGCGACTTCCAGCGGAGCTAAAGAAATTCGCGACATCGTTCCCGCTGCCCAAAAAGAATTGCAGTACTATGGAAGAAGAACTATTGTATTCGTCGATGAAGTTCACCGATTTAATAGGGCACAGCAGGATTTATTACTGCCTTATGTGGAAAATGGGACTTTCATATTGATTGGAGCAACTACGGAAAATCCTTATTTTGAACTAAACGGTTCGTTACTGTCCCGGATAAGATCGATTCATCTTAAACCGCTTAGCATCGATTCAATCGTCCTTATCCTCCAAAAAGCGCTTACAGATAAAAATAAGGGATTGGGCATGCATGATTATCATGCGGATGAAATAGTTCTTAAAAATATTGCTGCATATGCGGCAGGTGATACTAGAATCGCGTTAAACTTATTGGAGCAGGCTACAACAAGTTTGCCATATGGCGGGGTACTGACTGAAAAAGAAGTACAGGGGGTTGCCGGGGAACAAATGTCCGTGTATGATAAAAAAGGTGATTATCATTACGATATTGCTTCCGCATTTATTAAGAGCATGCGTGGAAGCGATCCCCAGGCAGCTCTTCACTATCTGGCAAGAATGATTGCAGGGGGAGAAAAAACCTCTTTTATTTCACGGAGAATTATAATCTGTGCGGCAGAAGATGTTGGATTAGCGGATCCCGATGCTCTTCGTGTGGCAGTGTCGGCAGCACAGGCGGCGGAAATGGTTGGATTCCCGGAAGCGCAGATTATTTTGGCGGAAGCAGTATTATATATTTCTCTTGCTCCTAAAAGTAATAGTACGGTTGTCGGTATTTCTGCTGCGATGACAGATATTGCAAAGAAGAGTAACTGGTCTATTCCGCGGCATTTGAAAGATGCACATTATAATGGAGCGAACAGGCTGGGATACGGAATAGCTTATAAATATCCACATGCATATGGGGGATGGGTTAAACAGCAGTATCTGCCTGATGAACTTTGTTCTGCTGTGTATTACCGCCCTGTATTGAATGGTGCAGAAGCGGAGATTGTAAAAAGATGGAATAAAAGGATGAATAAGGAGTAGGAAGGTTTACCGAACTGATGAAAAAGAAAGTACATATTACACGCGAAAAGAAAAAAGGCCAGGGGACGAATAGAGTTGAAATCACGGGAATTGTTATGATTCTTTTGGGTTTCTTTGTATGTCTCAGTTTAGGCGGCTATGGCATGGGAATTGTGGGAAATCTGCTGCGGAATGGATTTTATGTACTCTTTGGAGTGGCCTCATTTGGGGCGGCCCTTGTTCTTATCTTTACGGGAGCAGTATACGTATTGACAGGACATGCGCCAAATATGACACGTCGTCTTGTTTTTTCTTTAATTGCCGTATGGATACTTCTAGCCGGCTATCATCATCATATGCTCCCTGCCGGTAGTAACTTTTCAGTAGCTTCTTTTATGACATATGGAGGAATGTTTTGTGGGATCCCGGTGGGCATAATACGTTTTTTAGCGGGAAATATAGGGACGACAATCATTTTGACCGGTTTGTTTGTCATAGATATTTTACTGTTAACACATTGGTCAGTTTCAAACGGTGCTAAAAAGGTTGGGGAACAAACTGAAAAAAGGATTGGTCATGTTAAAGCGAGAATACGTGAAAAGCAGGAAGCATATCATAGCGCCCGTAATGCGGCGGAAAATGCAGGAGAACAATATAATTTAACAGATTTTATTTTCCATAAGCCTACCATTAAAAATATAAAAAAAGATGATACGGAAGATCTTCCTGTTAATGTATTTTCTCCTGCTGATGAAAAAGGGAAACCTGTATGTGGTGAAGCAACAGACCCAACTGTTTTCGAGAATGCACAGATTTTATTGCCTGAAGATAATATTGATATGCTGGAAGGACATAAAGTCTGCGAAGAAAATACAAATGATATTAAAATAAATAGTAAGGCAGACATGCCTGAAGCAGAGAAAAATAATTTTTATTCATTTCCACCTTTGTCTCTTTTAAAGGAGGGAGAAAGCTCCGGCAGTTTGGAAACGAATGCTTATGGAAAAGCAAATCGTCTTGAGACAACATTAAAAAGCTTTGGTGTAAATGCCAAAATAGTTCATGTAAGTATAGGACCTGCTGTTACACGTTATGAACTTGAACCTGCTCCGGGGGTACGCGTATCTAAAATAGAAGGTTTGTCGGATGATATAGCGCTTCAGCTGGCAGCCACCAGTATCCGAATAGAGGCGCCCATCCCCGGGAAATCTGCAGTAGGGATTGAGATTCCTAATGCCAAAACAGCTGCAGTATCATTGCGGGAAGTTCTTTCCAGTAATGCTTTTCAAAAAGGGAAAGGAAAAATACTTGTGGCATTGGGAAAAGATATTGCAGGGAAGGTAGTAATTACTGATCTGGCTAAAATGCCGCATCTTTTGATTGCCGGGCAAACCGGAAGCGGAAAGTCGGTTTGCATCAATACCATAATTACCAGTATTCTCTATCATAGTCTTCCTGAAGATGTAAAATTAATCCTGATCGATCCCAAAGTGGTTGAACTGTCTATATATAATGGGATTCCTCATTTGCGCACGGAAGTCGTTACGGAGCCCAAGAAAGCAGCAGGTGTCTTAAATTGGGCTGTAACAGAAATGGAAACCCGTTATCGGTCTTTTGCGGAAAAAAATGTTCGTGATATTAATGGATTTAATAAGCAAAATTCTGAAATAAAGATGCCATTCATTGTCGTTGTGATTGATGAGCTGGCAGATTTGATGATGGTGGCAAAGGACAGTGTGGAAGATGCGATTTGTCGATTAGCACAAAAAGCAAGAGCTGCGGGGATTCATCTTGTTGTAGCAACGCAAAGACCTTCTGTAGATGTTATTACAGGCCTAATTAAAGCCAATATCCCCAGCCGTATTTCGTTTGCTGTTTCATCACAAGTGGATTCCAGAACCATTTTAGATAAAGCAGGCGCAGAAAAACTTTTAGGTAAAGGTGATATGCTTTTTAATCCATCCGGTGCATCAAATCCTATACGTATACAAGGGGCATTTATTTCCGATGAGGAAGTGGAGGCTGTCGTTTCTTATGTAAAGGAACAGTGCATCCAGCAGGATGTCATAGTATCTGATGAGACGAAAATAGATTTATCAGAGTGGGAGCCTGCTGTTTCTTCAGATTCAGAGGAGCCGAAAGATGAATTATTGGCAGAAGCGTCAGGGTGGGTGGTTGATACCCAAAGAGCATCTGTTTCCGCATTGCAGCGAAGGTTTCGAATCGGCTACACTAGAGCAGGAAGATTAATGGATACCATGGAATTAATGGGAATTGTAAGTAAAGCTGATGGTGCAAAACCGAGAACGGTTTTAGTTTCTAAAGGGCAATTAAAAGAGTTATTTTCGGATCAAATAGAAAATTAAAATAAATAACATATTATCAAATAAGGGAGCGATAACCTTTGCGGAGATTAATACCGGTTATATCATTTCTTATATTAGCTTCTACTGCTTTTTGGGGAATTTTACAATATGCAAAAATCCAGGAAGATTTGAAAAAGCAAACTTCAGTCAAGACGCAAACTATTAAAATTTGTACTGATTTACAATCCAATATTTTAGATGAAATCGGTAAAGAATTTTATGCGGAAACCGGATTTCAGATAGAAATTATACGTATGACAGCGGAACAATTAGGCAGTAATGGGCATCAGGGGATTGGCGAGGCTGATATATTTTTAACATCTCAGACCAATTTGGAAGAATTGAAAAAGAATAAGGCATTACGCTCCTATTCTTCAGAATCGACAGACACTGCTTTAGAACAATTTAAGGATTTCGAGGGGACTTGGACGGGAATTTGGTTAGATCCGATTGTTTTTGTTGTTAATAAAGAATTTGCGGCCAGACATTCTCTGCTAAATTATAATTGGAACAATATAATGACTTCACCGCAGATCCGATTGTCCATGACGGATTTTATTGCGGCAGATATGGCGGAAGATTTGCTGTTATCTATGGCAGAACACTTCGGGATTACAGAGGCACTTTACCTTTTGTCTGAGGGGAACTCCCATATTGTACAATATGGGAAATATCTTTCGACGCCATCAAGGATGGCAGGTATGGGAAAATGTGATATCGGGATATCCAGCTATAATGAGGCTATGCGGGCACAAAAAGAAAATCTTCCTCTACAAATTATGTACCCTACGGATGGAACTTCCTGGTATTTGTATGGTATAGGGCTTTCTGCCGACAGCAAAGAGCCCGAACTTGGTCAAAAACTTATGAATTGGTTGTTGACGCCTACGCATTATAAAAAGGTCATGCAGGATAACGGTTGTTACTTTATTTATGTTAATGATAGCACATTGCCTGCTGATACAAACGGAAATCCTTTAAGTTATTGGGGATTAGAGAAGAAATATGTTGATGAGGGAAAAAAAATACTATTGAATGAATGGATAGAACAGGTTCGTTTCAGGAGGATTTCATAATTGAATCGTAAATTGGGAGTTATTAGCTTGGGATGTTCCAAGAATTTGGTAGATACTGAAATGATGGTTGGTATTTTAGCAAAAGCCGGGTATGAATTAACTGAGGATTTAAGCACTGCGCAAATCATTATTATCAACACATGCACATTTATTGATCCGGCAAAGGAAGAATCAATTCAGACCATTTTGCAGGCAGCCAGATATAAAAAGGAGGGAGTTTGTGAGAAACTTGTCGCTGCCGGGTGTCTGACACAGCAATATAAGGAAGCATTGGGAAAAGAAATACCGGAAATCGATATTTTTATAGGTACTGATTCATGGCAACATATTTTAGAAGTTGTCCAAGAGTCCTATATTCATGGCAATAAAAAGATATATAGATTCGATACTGCTCCCTGTGAACATGAAGAACTTATTCCGCGGCAGCCGCTGACTCCACCTTACAGTGCGTATATAAAGATTGCGGAAGGATGCAGTAATGGTTGCACGTTTTGCTATATTCCCTATGTTCGTGGCGCGATGAGAAGCCGCTCCATTCCGTCTGTTGTACATGAAGTCAAACGGCTTTCCAGTGAAGGTGTCCGTGAGTTTAATTTAATTGCGCAAGACTCCAGTTTCTATGGCAGAGATTTAAATGATGGAACAACACTTGCAAGGCTGTTAAAAGAACTTGTAAAAATTGATAATGTGAAATGGATTCGTTTGTTTTATCTGTATCCAACGTATTTTGATGATGAACTTTTAGAAATAATTACTAAAGAAGAAAAGATCTGCAAATATGTAGATATTCCTTTACAGCATATAAGTGATTCCGTATTAAGACGAATGCATAGACGTGATTCTTCCCAAAGCATCAAAAAGCTATTGAAGAAATTACGAAATACCACACCGTATATAACAATTCGGACAACCCTTATGGTTGGGTTTCCCGGAGAAACAGAGGCAGATTTTAAAGAATTGCTTACATTCATCAAGGCAGTGAAATTTGATAATATGGGGGCATTTACTTATTCAGCACAAGATGGGACACCAGCAGCCCGTATGGTCGATCAGGTTACAGAAGAAATAAAAGAAAATCGATATCACGAGTTAATGGCGGCTCAAGCAGAAATTTCTGAAGAAAATAACCGGAATCTGATTGGAGTTGATACAGAAGTATTGGTGGAAGAATTATTAGATGATGGATGTGGAAATCTTCAGGCTAAAGGCAGAGCATCTTTCCAAGCACCTGAGGTAGATGGTAATGTTTACATAGATCACCCTGGCGATTTACGACCGGGTGACTTTGTTAAGGCGCATATTATAGATGGATACGCATATGATTTGATTGCGGAGAGAATAACAACAGATAGAGGTATATGATGATTGTTGAAATCATTACTACCGGCACAGAATTACTACTGGGAGAAATTGATAATGAGAACAGCAGATGGTTAGCGGTTTTTCTGAATCAGCACGGATTTACAGTAGCTTATATGACTACGGTGGGGGATAATGCTATGCGGATGAGAAATGCTATGGAAATTGCATTGTCTCGGGCAGATATAGTAATTACATCCGGCGGGCTGGGTGCGACACAAGGAGACATTACAAAGCGCATCGGGGCAGAAGCTTTAGGTATTCCTTATGTATATTATGAGGATCAGAATAGCCGTCTTAGGGATTATTATGAACGAGAAAGGCGAGTATATTCTAAACTCCTATCGCGACAGGCATGGTTCGGAGAAGGTTCCTGCATATTTGAAAATCATGTTGGTTCAGCTAATGGATCTGCATCTATTAAAAATCAT
>OGGS01001616.1_pt1 | contig 14927 bp, 8 predicted proteins | sample 1571281 | NCBI WGS metagenome assembly OGGS01 (sample SAMEA2582042, study PRJEB24529) | metagenome | biome: Human gut stool | place: China | collected 2011 | reverse complement strand
AGCATGGGGGGAAAAGCAGATGAGAAAGGCGTGGAAGAAAGCAGTCAGTGTCCTGCTGATATTGGTACTGCTATTCGGTGTCCTGCCGGGGATGAACGTGTCGGCAGAGAATGAAGGAGGACAAGGAAGCAGATCAATTGAGTTGAATTTTGCAGGTACTGTGAATGGCAGCACTGTCACGTATGACGTAGAGGGCACAGATGTTGCGTTAACGGTGGAAGGTGCAGAATTAAATGATTCTAAAGTTTCTATATCAGAGGGGAATTTAGGGAGTGTAAAATTTAAACTCGAGAACTTTGATCCAGATAAGATGCAGATTCGTGTGTATTCAAACGATGGATTTCAAACATATCTTACGGTAAATCAGAATGAAACTTCACTGGCAGAACGGGAGGGTGAAGGAGGATTCCCAGATTCTATTACACTGGTCGTAGAAAAAAAGGGTTCGCAAGGACAGCCGGGGCAGTCAACAGATAACAGGATTCGCTTACAATTGGAGGGGGATGCCTGTAACGGCTTTGCAGACATGGTTTCTAAAGATATACAGATATATGTAAGCAAGGATGGTGGCAGCAGTTTCAGTCAATTGACAGGTTTAGATACCAACAGTACAAAAGAATATGTGTTTGAAGCTGACATAACATCTGTAAAATTTTACGTTTCCTGTGATGAAACAAAATACAGTCTGCAGTTTCCGGGGAAGTCGGGAGATGCGGGAAAATCTGAGCAGACAGCGATAGCGTTAAATGCAGCGGGAACACAGCATATCCAGATCGATCATTCTGTGAGGACCATTACATGGGCATATGACAGACAGACCTATGGAGAAGATGCCTATTTAGAGCATGGAAAAGCGCAGGTGGTTGCGGTAGAAGGTGTAGATGATTTATATAGTATACCGTTTGCAAGTAATCCGGGGGACGAGAAAGGCGGACATATTGCAGTAGAAGCTGGAAAACAAGTTACGGTAAGATTAACCCCGGATTATGGCTATCAGTTGACAGGTGTAACACTTAATGGAGGAGTTACGTTGGCACCGCAGGCGGAGGTATCCACCTTCACTTTCACAATGCCGGATACCAACGTGCATTTTAAAGGAATCTTCACACAGACATCGGATGAAATCAAGAAATCAGGATCAAAAGTTTCTTACGCTTCTGTTGAAAATGGAGCAAATGCGGCTCCAAGTGGAAATCTGCGTCTTACCGTGGAAGATTCGGATGCAAATACAACAAATGCACTTGCACAGGTAGAAAATGCAGTAAGTGCAGAAGCAGTAAACCTGACTTTAGACCAGATTGTCAGCAAGGGAGATGGAACTAACTGGGAGAATCCAGTCACGCAGTTTGACCAGCCTGTAAAAATGAAACTACAAGTGGCTGATTATGACACGGCGGCAGGATATGAGGTTGTAAGGGAGCATAACGGAAACCTCACAAAACTTACAACGTCTGTGTCGGAAAATGGTACGCTGACTTTTGAGACAAATCAGTTCTCAACTTATTTTATTGTGAAAACAGCAAAGAAAGCGGATAATGGTAATGCAAAAACGGAAAAAAGTTTCAATACATCTTCCACAACTGCCTCTTCGGCTGCGGGATCTACAGATAATGCGATAACTGCACAGTCAGTAAGCGGAGAGGGAGTCCCTGCAATCAATATCGCAAGTGCAGCAGATCAGCTTCTGAATCTTGCAAAATTAAGTGAAGACGAGAACAAGGCAGTAAAAGCCGGAAACAAGACGCAGTTTGTTTTGAGCGCATCCGGCATGACACCAACAAAAGAAGAGATTGCACTCATTCAGAGTGTTCTTGGAAACAATGTGATTGGACAATACTTAAATCTTAATTTAACATTGAAGATATTAGGAAGAGCGGATCGCCAGATTACGGATTTATCCGCACCAATGTATATAGCAATCACAATTCCGCAGAACCTTGTGAACCATGACAGTAGTATTGAACGCACTTACAGGATCGTCAGAATCCATGATGGTGTAGCAACACTGATCGATGGAAATTACGATGCAGCCACGAATCAGTTTACATTTGCAACGGATGGTTTCTCAACCTATGCATTGGTATATGAGGATGTGAATACCACTCTGACAGGCAGATCGCCAAAAACAGGAGACAACTCCCTGTGGATGGTATGGACGCTCATTCTCTGTGCAGGATGCAGTATTCTGTTTGCAGCAGGAAAGAGATACAAAAAAAGGGAATGCTAATCATGAAAAATAGGATCATGTAAAAAATCTGAAAGAGGTAAAAAGGGCGTGTGAAAAAACGAGAGTTTTTTCACACGCCCTTTTTATCTTATGCGAAACGACGTTAAAAAACATATTATCGCTGCATCAGGCGTCTGCAATAAGTTCCACCGGACAATGGTCAGAGCCGTACACTTCCGTATGGATTCCGGCAGACTGCAGCTTTGCATCCAGACATCTGGAAGTGATAAAATAGTCAATACGCCATCCAGCGTTCTTCTCACGTGCCTTGAACCGGTAAGACCACCAGGAGTAGATGCCCTCTTTATCCGGATAAAAATAGCGGAAAGTATCTGTGAATCCGGAGTTTAACAGAGTGGTCATCTTTGCACGTTCCTCATCGGAAAAACCGGCATTTTTGCGGTTGGTTTTTGGATTCTTCAAATCAATCTCTTCATGTGCAACATTCAGATCTCCACAGACAATGACAGGTTTTACCTCGTCGAGCTTTTTCAGAAAGGCAAGAAAATCTTCTTCCCACTGCATGCGGTAAGGAAGTCTTGCCAGTTCGTTCTGGGAATTCGGAGTGTAACAGGTAACCAGATAAAAAGCATCGTATTCCAATGTGATGACACGCCCCTCATGGTCATGCTCCGGGATGCCGATGCCATAAGAGACAGAGAGTGGTTCGTGTTTTGTAAAAATAGCAGTGCCCGAATAGCCTTTTTTTTCGGCATAATTCCAGAACTGATGGTAGCCGGGGAGATCAAGGGCAATCTGCCCCTCCTGTAATTTTGTCTCCTGGACACAGAAAAAATCTGCGTCCACTTCATTGAAAAAATCTAAAAATCCCTTTTGCATGCAGGCACGAAGTCCGTTTACATTCCAGGAAATAAATTTCATAGTTTTATCCATCCTTTTCCTGCGGCAGTGACCATGGAGACATCTGCCGCTGATTTTTTACTATATACTCTGACGCAGTGTGGGTTATCCTGTTGTATTGTGGTAATAAGTGTTTAGGCAACCAGAAGTTATTTGCTCAGATGAGCAAATTCTTCCTCCGTGTCCATTGTAGTCCATTTGCCGAATGCTTGAGAATCCAGACTTGGAACATAGCCAAGATTCTTATATCCTAATTTCTTAAGCAATTCAATACTAGCTATATTTTCACATTCTGTAAAACTAATAAACTCCCATTCCGGAGCCATCTTGTGAAGATGTTCAGTCAAAACAGTTAAGGCTTCAAAAGCATATCCTTGTCGATGATATTTATAAGAAAAGGTATATCCGAGAGAAAATGTATGATCCTTTGGCATAACAACTATTTCACCAATCATTTCATTTGTATCCTTTAGTGCTACTGCTATCATACAAGGAAAATCAATTGATATCTCATCATTTCTTCGGCGTTCAATCAAACTTACAATTCCTTCATAGTCTTTTACCTGTCCTCTCTGATATCGAGCACATATTTCATTATTTCTATAATCAAATATTACATCCACATCATTTTGCAATACATTCCGAAGATGGAGTCTTTTGGTATCAATGGAAATCATCTATTTGTTCTCCTCTGTAATTTCAATCATTCACCTGTTCATGTAAATATGATTTGTCAAACTCATTAACACCATGATTCTACCATAATTACATTTGAAAATCTATTTTATTCTATGAAAATTCATTTGAAGAAGTTGTACTTAAATTATGACGGGAATACAGATTGATTTCTGCCGTTACCCAATAGGCACTCCTCCCATAACCGTGAGTTCCATAACGTAAATTGCAGATTCTGTGGTGCAAGCCACAGCGTAAATTGGGCATGTATAAGCGTTCTCCCACAAGTCACTCATAACGTAAATGAAAGAAAAACGGTGCAGACAAATATGATTTCCTTTGTGAGCCATGGAGCTGGGATTCTAAAAATTTTTGTGAAGCCTCTGCTTCACAAAAATTTTGTTCAGAAGCCCAGCGGAATGCCCGGCGAGCAGGAACATCATATTTCGTCTGTACCGTTTTTCTTTTTCATTACATATAAGATCACGACTTGTGAGAGGGCGCTTATATCTGCCCCTCACAACCCATAAAAGCACTGCAGAATCTGCGACACTACGCTGGCTAAACTCCGGTATATTTCGATTTATTTTGCCAGCAGCATCATGATTTTATTGCTGCGCTCCACGAATTTTGTCATCTCATCTACAGATAACGGATGGTTGGAGAGCACAGCCAGATCGTATAACTGCTCGCAGAACATCGGAACGTTCTCGGAATCTTTGTGCTCGAAAATGTATTTTACAAGTTCGTTGTTAGCATTTAAAGTAAGTGTCTGGTCAGCAGCAAACATATTCATGTCCATGCCGCCCATACCATTCATGGCATACATCTTCATCATATCCTGCATACGTCTTCCTTCTTCGGAAAGTGTGATGATAGAAGAGATGTTCTCATTTTTCAGCTTCTCCACTTTCACAGTGAGTTTATCGTTGTTCAGAGCTTTTTTGAATACTTCTGTCAAAGCATCTGTCTCTGCTTTCAGATCTTCTGCAGAAGTCTCATCCTTTAAGGATTCTGTCACATCCGCATCAATACGCATGAATTTGTATTTTTCATTGCGCTGCTCTAACTGTGTGATGAAAGAGGTATCAATGTTGTGATCTAAGATCACTGCCTGCATGTTCTGTTCTTTGAAGAGCTTAATGTACTGACCCTGCTGGACTTTATCGGTAACATAGTAGATAACTTTACGTTCATCCTTTTCACTGTCAGCAGAAGTGTCGCTGCCATCAGCAGTATTATCAGATGCAGCAGCATCGCCAGTGTTTGTAATTGGATTACCATCTTTGTCTAATACCTCCGCATCGTCTTTCTTTTCTTCTTCCTTCACTAATAATTCCGGAAGGGTCAGATACTTGTCATCTAAGTTTTTGAACAGAATGTAGTCGTTCATCTTGTCACAGAACTTTGTATCCTTTAAGCAGCCAAATTTGATAAATGGGCTGATGTCATCCCAGTATTTCTCATAGCTTTCCTTTTCGGTCTTGCACATGCCGATGAGTTTGTCCGCAACTTTCTTGGTGATATATTCGGAGATCTTCTTTACGAAGCCATCGTTCTGTAAAGCGGAACGGGATACGTTCAGTGGAAGATCCGGGCAGTCGATCACACCTTTTAATAACATTAAGAATTCAGGAATGACTTCTTTGATGTTATCTGCGATGAACACCTGATTGTTATATAACTTAATGGTTCCCTCAATAGAATCGTATTCTGTATTGATCTTCGGGAAGTATAAAATTCCTTTTAAGTTGAACGGATAGTCCATGTTCAGGTGGATCCAGAACAGAGGCTCTTTGTAGTCTAAGAATACTTTGCGGTAAAATTCCTTGTATTCTTCGTCTGTGCAGTCTTTTGGATTCTTTGCCCACAATGGGTTGGTATCGTTCAATGGAACCGGACGTTTTACAATTTTTAATTTTTCTTTTGCAGGGGAAACTTCAACGACTTCTTTTTCACCGTTTTCATTTTCTTTTTCCTCTGTTTTTGCTTCCTCGTGGATTTCTTCCACAACGGTATCAGTATCTAACTTATCTGCTGCATCGATGGTTTCATATTCTGTCTCAGCATTTGCCTTAGATAAGAAAATTGGGGTTGGCATGAAAGAGCAGTACTTCTCGATGACTTCTCTTGCACGGTATTCGTTTGCAAATTCGAGACAGTCTTCATTCAGGTATAAAGTGATCTCAGTACCGACACCTTCTTTTGTGCCGTCTGTCATATCGAATTCTGTGCCTCCGTCACATGCCCAGTGGACAGGTGTGGCATTTTTTTTATAAGATAAAGTATCGATCGTCACCTGATCCGCTACCATGAATGCAGAGTAGAAACCAAGTCCGAAATGACCGATGATCTGATCGTCGTTTGCCTTGTCTTTGTATTTTTCGATGAAATCAGTAGCACCGGAAAATGCAATCTGGTTGATATATTCCTCTACTTCATCAGCTGTCATACCAAGACCGTTATCAATGAATTTTAACGTTTTTTCGTCCGGGTTTACAATAACCTGAATCTGTGGTTTGTAATCAGCAGGTAATTCGTACTCGCCCATCATATCCAGTTTTTTTAATTTTGTGATGGCATCGCAGCCATTACTGATCAATTCACGATAGAAGATATCGTGATCGGAATATAACCATTTCTTGATGATCGGGAAAAGGTTATCACTGTTGATTGAAAGATTTCCATGTTTCTCAGCCATAATATAACACTCCTTTTTCTATCCATAAGTAAAACTAATTATTTTATACTCTGTTATAAAATGCACTTATCAAATATCTGAATCATTGCATTTCAACTTATATCTAGGATTTTATAACCCTTGTCTGCAAAAGTCAATAGAAAATTAGCACTCTTTTTAAATGAGTGCTAACAATGAACGGGCGAAAGCAGAAAAATAAGGTGTTTACAGAATATATAAAAACTTTATAAACTTAATTGAAGTTCATGGTATAATAACCACAAGAGAACGGAGGATAACATGATAGTTTTAAAAGCGGATAAAGAATTGAATTTAACCTTTCAGAAACTGATCAAAATGATGGATGTGCCTGTGGAGTGGAACGGCATGTTTTTTGTGATTGGGGATTATCTGATTCTGCAGGGGAGCGTGCGGTCACTTTTTTTCAACTTTGATACGAAGCTTGTGGTGACGAATATTATTGAACTGAAAGCAGAGGAGCAGATGATCGCTGCCGTGGAGCAGCACCCAAATGTGCGGGATATTTTGAATATGGTGCTTTATGCGTTTGGAAAGTGGGGAAATATCAAGGGACTCCGTGTGGACAAAGATTATGTGCAGCTGAACCGGTTGTTTGCGCAGATCCTTGGGGAATTTCAGGTGGAATCGCAGTATGGACCGGAACATTTCCGCTTCTATAAAAATAAAATCCGTCTGACCTATGAGGACGTAATCGAGGCAGTGCTGTCAGATGAACCCGAGGAGGTTTTACTGCCGGAGGAAGAGGAGCTGCAGGGATTGTGGCATAAGCTGGTCTGGAAAAAGGCGGCGAGCAGTTTTTTGATGCGGGATACCACGCTTGCAGACGGAACCGGATCGGAAATAACTTTTATCTGGCCGGATATCTGTGCCCGAAGTGTGGAAGCCAGCTTTACATGGCAGTTTACCCGGAAGGCAGGGAATTTCAGATTGAGACAGAAGAGGGGGCAGTCCGCATTGCCCGCGTTTACAGTTGTAAAAAGTGCTGTTGCATGTATACGCCAAGACCAAAGCGTCTGTTGGTGGATGGGGATGTATACAAAATGGACTTTGAACGGGATGAGGCTGCCTATGAGGATTATCAGGAACTTTTGGGACGTACTGCCGGACGGAATGTGAATACAAAATACAATGAGTATGTGGACAAAAAAATGGCAATGGAGATGGAACGTGCAGACGCATCTTCGTTACAGGATGAGGAACAGGAAATTACAGAACTGATCGAGCATCTGCTGGAAGTGTCAGAGCAGGAACTGTTTCACACTCTGCGGAAAATGGAAGAAGGATTTTATTCGGACGAGGGTGTAAGACGTTTGGAGCAAGCAATCCGCGGCGAGGATGAGATGGAAACAGATGCGGATTGCGACGCAGATGATGAGAAGGAAGCAGATACGGAAAGAGCCGCGGAAGATGAGCTGGATACAGAATTGGAACGTAATGCAGAAGAATCAGGCAAAACGAAAAAAAATGTAGACAAATCGGATGGAAACTCTGAGAGAACATTTGGAAAGCCGGGAAGAGATTCGGAGAAACCGAGGGAAAACGCACCTGTAACTGCGGGAAAATCAAGTGGAATATCTCATGCAAATCTGGAAGAAGCAAAAGAAAATGCCACAACAACTGTGGAAAAACTAAGAGAAGATTCCTCTGCAATTACAGGAAAAGCAAGAGAAAAAACGCAGGAAAATAAGGGCGCAGTGTGGGAAAACAACCAAAACAGTAAGGAAAATCCACGGCAGAGCACAGAAAAGGTTATAGACAAAACACAGAAAAAAACGGTAGAGAAAACCAACGGTACGTCAGTAGAGGAAACGCAATCTGCAAAAGAAAAAACAGGGCGTGCAAGAAATGCAGAGCAGACATTTGAGAGGAGCCCGCAAAAGAAGACAGAATCGGTTGAAAATACAAAATCATCAGAAAATGCGTCAACAACAGGAAGAAAGAATCCATCCGGAAATATAACACCGGCAGACAGCAGAATTCCATCAAAATACGGCTCATCAGTAGACAGTGGAAACGCATCAAAGTATGCCGCATCAACAGGCAGTGCAGACACATCAACAAATGCTGAGAGAGACAGACAGACCCGCCAGGAGGAATTGAAGCGTCTGACGCAGGTGCAGCGGCTTGTCAACCAGCCGGGAAAAAAAACAAGAGAGGAACTGGTTTCTCTGCTGGATGACATAAAAAAAGAAAGCATCAGTCCGGATATTGTCAGACCGTACACGGAACAAGTGGAGAACAGGATTCGTGCTATGGATGAGAAAAAAATAAAGGAAATCTGCGGAGATGTCGGCAGGATGGATTTTGAGGATGCCAGCGAAGCAGCAAAGCAGTTAGAGGATGGCGATTTCCTTCCTCAGTTGAAATTTGATGCATTAAAAGAACTGGAGCAGCGCATGTCCAAGATTAAAACGGATGAGTGCGAGCTTTTAGTCAGCAAATTGCTGAATGCATTTGACGAAGCCGGTGTGACAGAGTCGAAACGGTGTCATTTTTATCCGGCAAAAAGAGTGTGGCAGAAGCAGGCGGAACCGGAGGAGACAGCTGTCTTTGAGGGAGCAGTGGATAATTTTGCAAACGGAATCGGAAAGTTTGAGTATCCGGTGCTTCTGGTAGACAAATCAAAGGATGAGTCAGGAAAAGAAGGGGTTCTTCTGACACCGGAGAACCTTTACTACAGCGCATGGATGACTTCCTATTACATTCCGGTGATGGATATTGAGTCTATCCAGGCTGTTACAGGACTATTAAACCGGGGCATTTATGTGTATCAGAAGAATGGAAGTAAGACAAAACTTCCGCTGGCAGTGGAGCATGGAGAGATGGAAAAATTTGCAAAGGTGCTAGAAGATTTTGTGCGCTATCTGCAGGAAAAACCATTTTCCAGAAAAGAATCTTATCTTGCAAAGGAAAAACACGATACGATTTGCTGTTACCGTTGCGGTTACATCTATAAGGGCGTTGGTGTGTGTCCTCGCTGTGGTTATAAACAAAATGAATAGGACAACGTCTGGCTTCGTATACATAAAAAGAGAAGATATGCGGAGCAGAAAATGAAAGCATTCTTATTAAAATACCGTTCCAGCCTGCTGCTTTTTGCAGTGATGTTTTTATTCGGCTGGGGAAGCGCAGCCGTCGTGGCAAAGTGGCAGTCTGACAGGGAAACAGAGGAGACGATGCACATCGAGGCGGCAGTCGATAACTGGGGACTTGGCTTTGGCGAGTCTGGAAAGGAACTGCAGCCGACCGGAAATGCCACGGCGGATGAGTTAAAGCAGTATGATACCTATTATATAGGAAGTAAAGAGGAAAAGGTGATCTATCTCACATTTGACTGCGGCTATGAGAATGGCAATACAGGAGCAATTCTGGATGCACTGGGGAAACACAATGCACCGGGAACTTTTTTTGTCGTGGGACATTTTTTGGAGAGTGCGCCGGAATTGGTCAAACGGATGGTTACAGAGGGACACACGGTGGGAAATCACACCTATCATCATCCGGATATGTCGGCAATCTCGGACAAAGAGTCGTTTCAGAAAGAGCTCGATGCAGTCAGCAGTTTGTTTCAGGAAGTGACCGGACAGGAGATGACAAAGTATTACAGACCACCGCAGGGCAAATACAGTACAGAGAATCTTGCGATGGCAAAAGAATTGGGGTATAAGACCTTTTTCTGGAGCCTCGCCTATGTGGACTGGAATGCGGATGCACAGCCGACAGAGGAGGAGGCTTATGGAAAACTGATCGGACGCATCCATCCGGGCGCAATTGTATTGTTACATAATACATCATCCACCAATGGTAAAATTTTAGATGAGCTGCTCACAAGATGGGAGGACATGGGATATACCTTCCAGCCGCTGTCGCATTTATGGAGTGATGAGAAAACAAACTGACGAAAAATTTCTGAAAATGCCCGAATTTGTTTGCTTTTGGCAGAAAGAGTATTATAATAAAAATAGATTGTTACATTTCGAGAAGATGTCAGAAAAACCAAAGAGGAGATTTGATATGAAAACAAAGAAAAAGCGGATTGCGCAGGAAATCCAGAGCCGTATTCTTACCATTGTGATTGCGATTTTTATGGTGGTTGCGGTTGTGGTCGCAGTTATGGTTGGAAATGTCAGCTTAAGTGCACAGAAGAATGATCTGGAGATGCAGTCGAAGGCAGCATCTTACCAGCTTGAAATCTTTTTTCAGGAGTATATGACCATTGTGGAGCAGATGGCGCTTGACAAAGATGTGCGGACACTGCTTACTGAGACAAAAGCAGGAGATAAGATCACAGAGTCGGCAGACTATCAGACGGTATTTCACGAGATGGAGAAAATTGCAGCAGCAGACAGTGATAACATTCAGGCAGTCTGGCTTGGAGATATTGATGCTAATGTGGCGACACAGTCAGACGGGTTTACAAGTGACAGCAGCTTTGAAATCACAGAGCGTACCTGGTATCGTGCAGTGGAGACGAACAGTACGATCCTGACAAGTGCTTATGTGGAGGCGAGTACCGGAAATCTGATCTTAAGTGCAGCAGCTCCGGTTTATGATGAAAATGGCAAGAATATCATTGGTGTTGCAGGAGCGGATATCGCACTTGAGCATATTGATGAACTGCTTTCGGCTTATAAGATTGGAAACAATGGATTTGTTATTTTAGTAACATCGGATGGAACCATTATTTATCATCCTAATTCAGATAACCAGTTGAAAAATCTTTCCGAGCTGAACGTTTCGGATTCCGTGATGAAAGCAATTCAGAGTCAGAACGGAACATCTGTGAAGTATAAAGCAGATGGAAGCAGCAAGTATGGATATGTCGGAAGAATCGGAACGACCGATTATTATACGTTAAGCTGTATGCCTTCCAGCGAATATTTAGCAAGCCTGATCCAGTGTATCATTATTGTACTGCTGCTTGTAATTGTTGGAGTTGTCATTATCATTATGGCAATCAGACGTCTGGCAGGCAATATCACAAAACCGATCGTTGCATTAAATGAGGTGGCACAGGAACTGGCAGAGGGTAATCTGGATGTATCGCTCGACGTTTCTTCAGAGAACGAGATTGGAGAACTTGCAGATTCCATCCAGAAGACCGTAAACCGGTTAAAAGAATACATTAATTATATTGATGAGATTGCGTATGTCCTGAACCGTTTATCCGATGGAAAACTGAAATTTACATTAAAATACGATTATGCAGGTGATTTTGCAAAAGTAAAAGATGGAATGATGCATATCTCAGAATCATTACAGGGAATGATCGAGAATATCATCAACAGTTCCGCACAGGTTTCGGCTGGTGCAGATGATCTTTCGAGAGCAGCCCAGAATATTGCTGAGGGTGCAAGCACACAGGCAGCTTCTGTGGAAGAACTTGTCGCAACTTCAGTTTCTGTATCTGAGCAGGTAAAAGAGAATACAGACGATGCATTAAAATCAGCAGATGAGACTGCTCGTGTCACAAAGATGATGCAGGACAGCAGAACACAGATGGATCAGATGACAGAGGCAATGAACAAGATCACAGAGACTTCCAATGAAGTTGTCAGCATCATCAAGACAATTGAAGATATTGCAGACCAGACGAATCTGTTGGCACTGAATGCTTCGATTGAAGCGGCAAGGGCCGGGGAAGCAGGAAAAGGATTTGCAGTTGTTGCTTCTGAGATTGGATCACTTGCAGAGGGAAGTTCCAAGGCAGCAAATAATACAAAAGATTTGATTGGAATTTCCATTCAGGAAATCGAACGGGGAACAGAACTTGCAGCGAATGTTGTTGCTTCCATGCAGGAAGTATTGGATGCAATTGAAAATGTCAATGGTATGATCGGGAAGAGTGCAGAGAATAACCAGACGCAGAATCAAAACATTGAGCAGATCAAACTTGGTATCGAAGAAATCTCCAAGGCAGTGGAAGATAATTCTGCATCTGCAGAAGAGACTTCTGCAACATCAGAGGAGCTGGCTGCACAGGCTGCAACACTCGAAGCGCTTGTCAAACATTTTGACCTCGAAGATGATGGCAGCAACGATACAACAAGATAGAAAAATCCCACCGGCAGATATGATTTCCTTCGTGAGCGAAGCGAACAGGAACATCCTATCTGCCGGTGGGATTTTGCTGTCGCCCAATACCTTTTGGCGGGCTCATCAATCTTTTTGCATACGAAACCTAGACACTGCAAATGTGAATTGTTATAATAAGAGATACGGAAAAAAGAAGGTAGTGAAGAACACTGCCAAAATGCAGGATTCATAAAGATGGAGCAGACATGAACAGGATAGCAATTGTGGAAGACGATCAGGGTTATCGTGACACACTTTTTATTTATATAAAACAATATGAACAGGAACGTGATACAGCATTTGAGGCGACACCTTTTGAGAAAGCGGATGATTTTCTGGCAGTTTATAACGGAGATTATGATATTATCCTGATGGACATTGAGATGCCGGGAACAAACGGCATGGATGCGGCAGAGCAGATCCGTAAAAGGGATGCCCAGGTAGTCATCATGTTCATTACGAACATGGCGCACTATGCAATCAAAGGATATGAAGTGGGCGCACTGGACTTTGTCTTAAAGCCGATCCAGTACCTGAATTTTGCCAATAAGATGGATCGTGCCATGCAGCTGGTGGAGAACCGCGGAAGCAAACCGGTGATGATCCAGACGGGAACCGGCGTCAAAAAGATTGATTCCAGAGACATTTTTTATGTGGAGATCCAGAATCATGTGTTGCGCTATCACACAAAACAGGGCAATTTTGAGGTGCGCGGAAGCTTGAAAAATGTGGAAGAGGAGCTTCCAAAGGGGCTGTTTGCAAAATGTAGCAACTGGTGTCTGGTAGGTCTGACACATGTTGCAGAGATTAAGGATGACACGGTGATCGTAGAAGGAGAGGAACTGCAGATCAGCCGCCGCAGTAAGAAAAACTTTATGACGGCACTCATCCGCAGTGTAGGGAGAAGTTAAGAATGGTTCGTGATTTTGGTATCATGATTTTTCAGGATTTTTTATTGCTGGTATGTGTGTATCTGTTTCTCATGCCATTGCATGTCATGGAAAAGAAAAAAATAAAAAACGGTCTGATACTTTGTGGGGCTTGGTGTGTCATGCTTGCAGCAAGACTGCTCATTCCGGCAATCGGGGAACATCTGATCGCAGAGTTTTTCATGCGTTTTGTGATCACGATGATTGCTGTTGGACTGATCAGCAAAAAAATAAGCTGGGAAATGATTTATTGTACGGTCTGGCCGCTCATTGTATATCATTGTATCAATATTATCTGGAACAGTCTACATCGCGTTTCTGCCATTGAGCAGCAGCCGCGGGTGCTGCAATATCTCTTTTCACTTCTGTTTTTTGCAGCGGTATATCTGCTATTGTCCATCACGCTGTTCCGCTGGCTTCCGAGAAATGGATTTTACCAGGCAGGACCAAGAAGAACACTCTCAGCAGCAGCAGTGCTTTTCTTATCCTTGTTTTCTTACTACAATTTTTACCAGAACCGTGGAGAATCAAATCTTGCGGTTCTGGTTCAGTTATATTGCGTGACTTTTTTGTATCTGCAGGCAGAGCTTTTCAAAAAAAGCGAAGTAAAGCAGGAGTATGCGCTGATGGAGCGCATGTGGTACCAGCAGAAGAAGCAGTACGAGATCGCGAAAGACCAGATGCAGGTGATCGACCGCAAATGTCACGATCTGAAGTATCAGGTGGCTGCAATGCGGCATATTGAAAACCCGACAGAACGGGAGAAAAATTTAAAAGAACTGGAACAGTCAATCCGCATTTACGACTCTATCGTAAAAACAGGAAATGAGATTCTGGATACATTGCTCTCAGAGAAGAGCCTGATCTGTGAGGCAAGAGATATTACCATGCACTGTGTGATCGATGGAAAGAAGCTTTTCTTTATGGATTCCATTGATATTTATGCACTGTTTGGAAATGCTATTGACAATGCGATCGAGTGTGTGGAAAAGTTTTCAGAGAAAGAGATGCGGTTTATCGATATCTGTGTCGCAGAAAAGCAGCATTTTTTATATATCCGTTTTTCGAATCCAATCGAGCGGGCACCGGAGTATGAGAATGATCTGCCAAAGACCACGAAGAAAAACAAGCAGTATCACGGGATTGGGTTAAAGAGTATCCGGCACATTGCAGAGAAATACGGGGGGGATATCTCAGTATCCACAGAGATGAACTGTTTCAATCTGGAAGTGCTGCTCCCGGTGAAGTAAAAGAACAACCGTCTGTCTGAATTATACATATAGTTTGGATAGACGGTTTCGTATTTACAAAGGAACACCACTTACGTCACAAAAAGCACCGACTAAGTCAGGTTCGTTGAAAAATTAACGAATTTTATTTATTATTTATGTATTGAAATTGGAACAATATATAAAAATAGCCTGAAACGATACAAAGT
>OGGS01001614.1_pt1 | contig 14939 bp, 8 predicted proteins | sample 1571281 | NCBI WGS metagenome assembly OGGS01 (sample SAMEA2582042, study PRJEB24529) | metagenome | biome: Human gut stool | place: China | collected 2011 | reverse complement strand
AGGTGGCGCGTGCCCGCAACGCCGGCGACCGGGCGTGGCGCCTGTTCGCCGTGTCGCAGAATTACGTGACCTACCAGCTGGATTCGGCGGCTTATTACGTCGACCGCCTTTACCGGCTGGCCGCCTCTGCCGGGTCGGAGGATATCCGCCGCATCGCCCTGCTTGCCGACATCGACGTCTGGCTGGGCCGCGGGCAGCTGGGGCTTGCCGAAGAACTTTTCCGCAGGATAGATACGGCCGGCATGTCCTCTGCGGAGTATGCCGCATGGCATTCGCGCTACTCCTCGATCGCCGCCCGGCGTGCGGCCGAAGCCGAGGACGGAGCCGTGCGGTCGGCATGGCGCGATACGGTGGTGCGAGTCAGGCACATATCCGTGCCCGGGCAGTCGGAGTGGACGCAGGCGCGGATCGCCGCTGCCGCTCTGCGCGACAGCGGCCGCTTCGCTGAGGCCGTACAGTTACTCGAGCCCTATACGGCCCGGAATCCCGACTACCAGGAGCTGGCGCTTCTCTATTACGGCCTCGCAGGCATCGCGCGGGCGTGGGGCGACGACGACCTGCGGCTTTATTACCTGGCCGAATCGTCCGTCGCCGACCTGCGTGCCGGCACCCGTTCCTATGCCTCGCTGTACGACCTTGCGCTGCTGCTGTTCGACCGCAAGGATTACGACCGTGCGGCAGCCTATATGGGCAGCGCGTCCGATGACGCCATGCACTGCCGGTCGATGGTGCGCATACCGGTCTCCTCTTCCGCGGCCGTCAAGATCAGCGAGGCCATCTCCTCGAACATCGCCCAAAGGCAGGCCATGATGACCACGACGATCTGGTTGGCCGGTGTCTTCCTGGTCGTCCTCATCGGTATCCTCTGGTACGTGCTGTGGCAGCACCGCCGCCTGCGCGGCAACCACCGGCAGCTGATTGACATGAGCGCCCAGTTACAGGCGAAGAACGACGAGATGCAGGCCAAGAACGACCATATCCGCGAGATCAACGGCGCGCTGGTCGACTCCAACCGGATCAAAGACCGTTACGTCTGCCACTATATCGACCTTTCCGTCCATTACATCAAGCAGATTGACACTTTCCGCCGCGAGGTCTGCCGCGTCGCCCGCAACAAGGGCGTCGACGAACTGGTGCGCTGGCTGAACACCTCGCAGGCCGTCAGCGGCGAATATGCGAAGTTCTACCAGTCGTTCGATTCCTCGTTCCTCGACATCTTCCCGCAATTCATCGAACAGGTCAATGCCCTCCTGCAGCCCGAGTCGCATTTTGCGCCCCGCGCCGACGCATCGCTGACCACCGAGCTGCGGATTCTGGCGGCCATCCGGCTCGGGATTACCGACAGCGGACACATCGCTTCGCTGCTCAACTGTGCCTCGGCGACGGTCTATACCTACCGCACCAAACTCCGCAATGCGGCGCTGGATCGGGACAATTTCGAGCAGCAGGTGTCGCGGATCGGTCTCTGATCTTTCGGATAGTCTATATAATCCGGGGTGTGGATTCGGTTTTTAAAACCCTGATATGTAATGCTATATAGATTGTCAAACCTCTATATAGTTCTATACGTGCGCTGGAATAATCATAAATAATAGGTATTTTTGTCCTAACCCCGGCCACGGAACCATTTAACCAATCATAAATTATGCTGACTAAAACTTATTTTCGCAGAAAGCTCGCGCAAGCGTGCGGGCTGGGACTCGTGCTCTGCGCTGCCGCTGCATGTGCGCCACAACAGAATGTGCTGACCAAAGAGGAGATTGCCGACGGCTGGCAGCTGTTGTTCGACGGCAAGACGCTCGACCAGTGGAAGGACTACAACGGCGAAGAGCTGACCATGCCGTGGCATGTCGTCGACGGCTGCATCCAGGCCAAGGGTGACGGCAGCGACCTGGCAGGCTACATCGTTACGAAGAAACAGTACGAAAACTTCATCCTCGACTGGGACTGGAAACTCTCCCACGGAGGGAACAGCGGTATGATCTACCACGTGGTCGAAGACCCCTATTTCAAGGTACCCTACGTAACCGGCCCCGAATACCAGCTGATCGACAACGAGGGCTGGGAAGAAGTCAATGCCCCCAACAAACTCGAAGAGTGGCAGAAACTGGGCGTGGACTACGCCATGCACCTGCCCGATCCCGATTCGCTGTTCGTCAACCCGCAGGGCGAGTGGAACTCGTCGCGCATCGTCTTCGACAACGGCCATGTCGAGCACTGGCTCAACGGCCACAAGATCCTCGAATTCGAAGCCTGGACGGACGACTGGTTCGCCCGCAAGCACAGCGGCAAATGGGAGACCGCACCCGAATACGGCCTTGCGCGCCGCGGTGTGATCTGCCTGCAGGATCACGGTTCGCCCGCTTCGTTCCGCAACCTGAAGATCAAGGAGCTGCCCCGCAAGGCCGGCCGCGAGGTCGAGCTGTTCAACGGCAAAGACCTGACGGGCTGGGAGGCCTACGGCACGGAGAAGTGGTATGTCGACAAGGACGGCAACATGGTTTGCGAGAGCGGCCCCGACAAGGAGTACGGCTACCTCGCCACGCGCGAATATTATAACGATTTCGACCTGACGCTCGAATTCAAGCAGCTGGCCAACGGTAACTCGGGCGTCTTTTTCCGCTCGTTCGTCGAGCCTCCCGTGAAAGTCCACGGCTGGCAGTGCGAAGTGGCCCCCAAGGGCTTCGATACGGCCGGTATCTACGAGTCCTACGGCCGCGGCTGGCTGGTTCAGATCCCCGACGAGAAGGAGGACATCCTGCGGGAGGGCGAGTGGAATACGCTGCGCCTGAAAGTCCAGGGCGACCGCGTGCAGACGTGGCTCAACGGCGAGCCGATGGTCGACTTCCGCGATGCGAAGATCGGCGCGGCACAGGGACGCATCGCCTTGCAGATCCACGACGGCGGCGGCATCAAGGTGCTGTGGCGCAACTTCCGCCTCGAAACGTTGTAAACCCCGACGCCGGGAAATATCCGTCTCTTCGACAAAGCCCGAACGAGTTTTGCGAAGAGACGGACAACCGCAAAAGCGAACCTTAAACGACATCATATCATGAGTATCAATCGAAGAAACTTCATCAAGCTGCTGGGCGGTGCGACGCTGCTGACCGTCGTGCCGCGCCGTGTGCTCGGCGGTCCCAACCACGTGGCTCCGAGCGACCAGCTCACCAAGGGCATCATCGGCGTGGGCGGCATCGGCAAGAGCAAATACCACTTCACCAGCGACGAACGCTGCCGGCTGGTGGCCGTCTGCGACGTCGACCGACGACATCTCCGTTCGGCCGTCGAACTGGGACACAAGAAATTCAACGAGACGCTCCAAGCCTACGAAGACTACCGCGACCTGATCGCCGACCCCAACGTCGACATCGTACACATCGCCACGCCGCCCCACTGGCACGGCATCATGGCCGTCGAAGCCGCGCGCGCGGGCAAGGACATCTGGTGCGAGAAACCGATGACGCGCACCATCGGCGAAGGCAAGCGCGTAGCCGAAGCCGTCCGGCGCAACAACCGCATCTTCCGCCTGAACACTTGGTTCCGCTTCAAGGATACCTTCTATGGTCTCGGCACGACGGTCGAGCCGCTCAAGAAGCTGATCGACAGCGGCCTGCTGGGCTGGCCGCTCAAGGTGACCATTTCGGGCACCACCGGATTCACGTGGAAGTTCTTCTGGGTGGGCCGGGAAAACCTCGCTCCTGAACCTGTTCCCGCCGAGCTGGATTACGACATGTGGCTCGGACCGGCGCCCTACAAGCCTTATAACAAACACCGCGTGCACAGCACCTTCCGCGGCTATTGGGACTACGACGGCGGCGGTCTTACCGACATGGGCCAGCACTACATGGACCCTGTGCAGTACCTGCTGGGCAAGGACGAGACGTCGCCCGTCAAGATCGAGGTGGACGCTCCGCAGCAGCATCCCGACGCCGTGGGCATCTGGCGTAAAATCGTCTATACCTACGACGACGGCTGCCAGATCGTCCTCGAAGGCGAGGGCTTCGAAAGCGAGGGCGACACGCCCTATATCGAAGGTCCGCTGGGCAAGGTCTACAAGGGTTTCCGCTGCACCATTCCCGACGTGATGGAGAAACTGGCCGAGATGCCCGATCCCGAACCGCAGAACACCGATTTTCTGGAGTGCGTGCGTACGCGGCGCAAATTCGCGCTCGACGAGCAGATCGGTCATCGCAGTTCGACGCTCGTGAATCTGGGCGCCTGCGCCCTGCGGCTGAACCGCACCCTGCACTTCGATCCCGACACCCAACTCTTCATCGGCGACGATGCCGCCAACCGACTGATCGATCAGCCGATGCGCGGCCCGTGGCATATTTAGCACCTGTTACCATGAAAAAGATAATCACACGACTGTTTATTCTGGGCGCCCTGATCGCCCTGCTGCCCGCAGGGGCCGCCGCCCAGCAGCTCGACGCCCGGCAGCGCAACGCCGAAACCGTCGTTGCCGACGGTCTGGCCCAGCTTCCGGCCGCCACGCCCGCCGTTTTCAACGAAGTGATGGGCGAACTTGCCGCTACGGGAAGCGCCGGTGTCGAAATGATCGCCGGCATGCTCACTCCCGCCGACAAGGGTAAGAACGCGACGCTCGAATACGCCCTGAACGGCATCACTGCCTATGCGACCGCCCCCGGAAACGAAGCCCTGTGCGCCGATGTCCGCAAGGGACTGGTTCGGGCGATCGAACGCTGCGCCGACAACGCCAACCGCGCTTTCCTCTTCTCGCAGCTGCAGCTCTGCTCCGCGGCGGAGGACGCGGCATGGATACTGCCTTATCTGGACGACTCCTATCTGTCCGACTATGCGATCCGTGCGCTGATTTCGACGCCCGGCACCGAGCCGGTTCTGCTCGCCGAGGCCCGCAAGGAGGGCCTTGCGGCCGAACGGAAACGCGCGCTGGCCTATGCTTTTGCCGAAAAGCGGATGACGCAGGCCGAACCCTTCCTGCTGGGATGGCTCGGCGGCGCCGACGCCCGGACGGCCGAACAGATTTACAATGCGCTGGCTGTCTGCGGTTCGCGCGCTTCGCTCAAACCGCTGGCCGCCGCAGCCGCCGAGGCCGGTTACGGCTGGGATAACACCGGCGCTGCCGATGCCTATCTGCGCCTGCTTGCGAACCTCGTGGCCGCGGGAGACGCCCAGCCGGCCGTGAAAGCCGCCAAGGGCCTGCTCAAGTGCGACCGCCAGTATGTGCGTGGTGCGGCTCTCGCAGTACTTGCCGATGCGCTCGGTACCGAAAAGGCGATGCCTTACGTACTGGCCGCCGTCAAGGAGGGACCTGCCGAATACCGCTATGCCGCTTTGCAGACGCTCGGCAAGGGCGACGACGAGATCTTTGCGCGGGTTGCCGCCGGCATGCCGCGCTATGACGCCGAAACCCGGACTGCGGTGCTCGCGTGGCTGGGTGACTGCGGCGCCGTGTCGCAGAGCGGTGTGATTACGGGCGCCGTGACTTCGTCCGACGACCGGGTCGCACGGGCCGCCATCGAAGCTTCGGGCCGTATCGGCGGCGAGCAGGCGCTCGCAGCGCTGGTCTCGGCGCTCGAAGGTCCCCATGCCGAAGCCGCCGAGAAAGCCCTGCTTGCCTTCAACGGCCGCATCGACCCGATGGTCGAGCGGCTGCTTGCGCGTGATGACGCCGAGGTGCTCGTTCCGGCCCTCAGGCTGGCCGCCGCACGCCGCATGACCGTGGCCGCGGACCGCGTCTTCGCACTGCTGGAGACTTCTGACAAGCAGGTGCGCGAAGCCGCCTATGCCGCTCTTCCTTATGTGACCGGACCCCGCCATATGGACCGTCTGGCCGGACTGCTCGATGCCGCCGACGGACAGCATGCGGCGCAAATCCAGACCGCGCTGATCCGCACTTCGGCGCAGCTTCCGGCCGACAAACGCTACGGCGCGATCGCCGGCTACATGCGGGCGTCGAAAATTCCGGCGCGCTATTATCCCGTGCTGGCGCAGACCGGCACCCCCGAAGCCGTCGCCAGCCTGCTGGCCGGATTCCGCGAGGGTGACCGCGAAGCCGCTTTCGCCGCCCTGCTGACGGTCGAAAGCCCTGCGATGACCGATATCCTTTACCGCATCGCCGCCGAAAATCCGGCTCTGGCTGACCGCGCCCTGATGCGTTATGCCGACCTCTGCGCCAAACAGCCTGCGACTCCGGTCCGCCGCTGCCAGCTCTACCGGCAGGGACTCGAACTCAAACCCTCGGCCGCCGTGCGGAACAAACTGCTCGGCTACCTTGCGGGCGTCCATGAAGTGCCCGCCCTGATGCTGGCCGCCGACTACCTCTCCGACCCCGCAACCGCCGGAGCTGCCGCCGCGGCCGTGAAGACGATCGTCGCCAAGAGCGCTCCGATGCCGGGCGGCGAGGCTGTCCGCAGTGCGCTGGAGCAGGCCCGCGAGGTCTACAGGGAGCTGGCCAAATCCGACGCCGATGCGGGATACGCCGTCGATGAGATCACCGGACTGCTCGGCAAAATCCCCGCTGCGGGCTTCGCTCTTCTTCCGACCGCGGGTCTCGAAGGATGGACCGCCGTGACCGCCGATCCCGCCGGTGAGCGGAAACTTTCGGCCCGCCGGATCGCCGGCCTGCGCAAAGCCGCCGCCGAAGCGATGGCCGCGAACTGGAGCGCGGACGGAAACGCCCTCGTTTTCGCAGGCAAGGCTCCGAGTACGATCGGTACCGAAAAGGAATACGAGAATTTCGAACTCTGGATCGAATGGCGTTCCGAAGGGGAAGCCGGGCTTGCCGTACGTTCGATGTCCCAAATCCGGCTGGGCGGAACCGAAGGCACCGGCCTGAAGACTCAGGGGCAGACCGATACCCCGGCCGCCGCTGCGGACAACGCTCCCGGCACATGGAATACGCTCTACGCCAAGGTCGTCGATGACCGCATCACGCTGATCGAGAACGGGGTGACGCTGGCCGAGAACGTCGTGCTGACGAACCCCTGCGCTCCCGGCGAACCGGTCTGCGTACGCGGCCGCATCGAACTGTCGGGTCTGGCGGCTCCCGCCTGCTTCCGCAACCTCTACATCGGCGAACTGCCCTCGACGCCTGTTTTCGAACTTTCGCCCGAAGAGGCGGCGCAGGGCTACGAAGTGCTCTTCGACGGCCGTTCGCTGCACAAATGGACGGGCAACACGGTCAATTACGTTCCGCTGGACGGCACGATCGACGTGACCGCCTCCTATGGCGGATCGGGCAACCTCTATACGGTCAAGGAGTACGGCGATTTCGACCTGCGCTTCGAATTCCGCTTCCTGCGCCGGGGCGTCAACAACGGCATCGGCATCCGTACGCCGATGGGCGTGGACGCCGCCTATCACGGCATGGAAATCCAGATTCTCGACCACGACGCGCCGATCTACAAGAACCTGCGCATCTACCAGCAGCACGGCTCCGTCTACGGCATCATCCCGGCGCAGGAACACGTCGTGTTCGGCGATCTGGGGACGTGGAATACGATGGAGATACACGCCGTGGGCGACCGCATTACGGTCACGGTCAACGGCCGCGTGATCCTCGACGGCGATATCCGCCAAGCCTGCAAGGGACACAACGTCTCGGAGGACGGCTCGAAGAAGAATCCCTATACCGTGGACGGCAAGAACCATCCCGGACTCTTCAATAAGAAAGGCCATCTCGGTCTGCTGGGCCACGGTGCGGGCATCCAGTTCCGCAACCTGCGCGTGCTGGACCTGAGCGCCGGCCGCCAATAGACGGCGCTGCCCGCCTCCCGTGCGGATGATCCCGCACGGGAGGCGGACTCCGCAGGGATGCGGCGCGGACCGCAATTGTGAAACGCAAAAACTGCAAGACTATGTTTATACCCTGTATGATCGGATACGGCCAGCTGCTGATTATCGTATTCGTCGTGATACTGCTCTTCGGCGGCGCGAAAATCCCCGAACTGATGCGCGGCATGGGCCGCGGCGTGCGGGAGTTCAAGGACGCCATGAATACGGACTATTCGTCCGAAAACAAGAAGCCGAATCCGGCGGAAGCCCCCGGAGACAAACCGGCGGATAAATAGTCCGTAGCACGGCGCGAATTCCCCAACGAACCGATATGTCGAAACCCAACGCCGGAAACGAAAGCGCGGAGATGGACTTCTGGTCCCATTTCGCGGCGCTGCGCCCCCATTTGGTGCGCGGTGCCGCCGCTGTCGTCGTGATCGCCGTCGCCGCATTTTTCGCCCGGCACTTCCTGATCGACGTGGTACTTTTCGGCCCCAAGAGCGCCGGTTTCCCGACCAACCGGCTGCTGCTGGAGACCGGACACGGCCTCGCCGCGCTCTGCGGCTGGATCAACGGTCTGACAGGACTCTCGCTGAGCGTCAATCCCGAAGCGTTCGACGTCTCGAACCTCGATTTCCGGGTTATCAATACCGCCATGGCGGGGCAGTTCAACCTGCACATGAAAATCTCGTTCGTGACGGGTCTCGTGCTGGCCATGCCCTACGTCCTCTGGGAGTTCTGGCGTTTCGTGAGGCCCGCGCTCACGCAGCGCGAAATCGCCGCCACGCACCGCTTCGTATTCTGGGTCTCGGCCTGCTTCTTCACGGGCCTGCTTTTCGGCTATTTCGTCATCGTGCCGCTCTCGGTCAGCTTCTTCATCAATTACGAAGCCAGCGCTTCGATCGTCAACATGATCGACGTCAATCAGTACCTTTCGACCGTCATCGTCGCATCGCTGGCCTCGGCGCTGGTGTTCCAGCTGCCGCTGCTGGTCTACTTCCTGACCCGTATGGGGCTGGTCTCGTCGTCGTTTCTGAAACGCTACCGCCGGCACGCTTTCGTCGGCCTGCTGGTGATCGCCGCGATCATCACGCCGCCCGACATTTTCAGCCTGATTCTGGTTATCATACCTCTTTACTGGCTCTACGAACTTAGCATCCGTCTTTCCTCCCGCATCGAACGCCGCGATGCGGCGGACGGCGGAGCCGTGGCAGCCGCTGTAATTTCCGCAACATCCGATGAAAACTGAAACAACCCTCTCCCGGCCCGTGCGGATCGTCGTGATCGGCGCCGGCAACCGGGCGCATAAATACCTCGAATACGCCCGCCGGAATCCCGAACAGCTCCGGTTGGCCGCGATCGTCGAAGTCAACGACCTGCGCCGCCGCGCCATGGCCGACGCCTTCGGACTTCCCGACAAGTATTGCTACGCCCATTACGACGACTTCTTCGCCGAGAGGCTCGATGCCGACATGGTGCTGATCTCGACCCCCGAAAACGCCCATTTCGACCCGGCCGTGAAGGCTATCGACGCCGGATACCACGTCCTGCTCGAAAAGCCGATCGCCCAGCGTCTCGACGAATGCCGCGAAATCGCCCGGCGCGCCCGCCGGCGCGGCGTGCTGGTCGGCGTCTGCCATGTGCTGCGCTACCATCCCTATTTCGCCAAGATCCGCGAGCTGGTCGCTTCGGGGCGGCTGGGACACGTCGTTTCGGTCAACCATACCGCTTCGGTCGGACTCGACCGGGCCACCCACAGCTACGTGCGCGGCATCTTCCGGCGCGAGAGCGAAGCCAATCCGATCCTGCTGGCCAAATGCTGTCACGACATCGACTTCCTGCTGTGGCTGACGGGTTCGCACTGCCGCCTGCTCTCGTCGTTCGGGTCGCTGCGCTGGTTCCGTGCGGAGAATGCTCCCGAAGGCTCCGCCGCGCGGTGTCTCGACTGCCGGATGGAATCCGAATGCCCCTTCTCGGCGCGCGACCTCTACTACGTCCGCCGCGACTGGGTCTCGAACTTCGACGTGCCGCCCGGAGCGACGCTCGATGCGACGATTATGGAGGAACTGCGCACGGGAATGCTGGGCCGCTGCGTCTATCGTTGCGACAACGACGTGGTCGATCACCAGCTGCTTTCGATGGAGATGGACGACGAGGTGACGATGAGCCTTTCGATGGAGATGTTCACCAACGACGATTTCCGCAAGACCCACATCCGGCTGACGGGCGGCGAGATCGACGGCGACGAGCGTACGCTGCGGGTCCGCAGGTTCCGCGGCGGGGATGCCGAGACCTATGATTTCTCGGACATCGCCGGACAGCCCTTCCACGCCGGGGCCGACCTGCAGCTGATCGGCGATTTCATCCGCGCGCTCCGCGACCCCTCGCGGCCGTTCCTCACCACGATCGACGATTCGATCGAGAGCCACCGCATCTGCTACGCCGCCGAACGCAGCCGCCGGACGGGGGAGACGATCCGGATGGATGCCGCCGAATGATTTGCTTCGAGAAGACCGGAATTCCGGTCTTCTCCCGTTTTAGCATTAACTTTGCTACCTTTGTCCGAAACATCTCCGCCATGCAAACCCTTTTCTTCTGGATCGACTCGGTCAATAACGTGCTTTGGTCTTATCTGCTGGTCGCCCTGCTGTTAGGCTGCGCCGTATGGTTCACCGTGCGTACGCGCGGCGTGCAGTTCCGCATGCTGCGCGAGATGCTCCGCGTGCTGGGGGAGTCGGCGGGCGGCGGACGGCGGGGCGAGCGGCATGTCTCGTCGTTTCAGGCCTTCGCCGTCTCGCTGGCGAGCCGCGTTGGTACGGGCAATCTCGCGGGCGTCGCCACGGCGATCGCCGTCGGCGGTCCGGGAGCCGTCTTCTGGATGTGGATCATCGCCCTGCTGGGGGCTTCGAGCGCCTTCGTCGAATCGACCCTCGCCCAGCTCTACAAACGCCGCGGCAGGGATTCCTATATCGGCGGTCCGGCCTATTATATGGAACGGGGACTGGGCCGGCGCTGGATGGGCGTGGTCTTCGCCGTACTGATCTCCGTCCCGTTCGGCTTCGCCTTCAATTCGGTGCAGAGCAACACGATCTGCGCCGCATGGGAGGGCGCTTTCGGCTTCGACCACCATTGGGTCGGCATCGCCCTGACGCTGCTGACGCTGGGCGTTATCTTCGGCGGCATACACCGCATCGCCCGCGTGAGCGGGGTGGTGGTCCCGGTCATGGCGCTGGGGTATATCGCCCTTGCGCTGGGCGTGGTGCTCTTCAATTTCCGGCGGCTGCCCGAAGTCGTGGAGCTGATCGTCGCCAACGCTTTCGGCTGGGAGCAGGCGATGGGCGGCGGCGTGGGAGCCGCGCTGATGCAGGGCATCAAGCGGGGGCTGTTCAGCAACGAGGCGGGCATGGGTTCCGCGCCCAACGTCGCCGCCACGGCCCATGTCTCGCATCCCGTCAAGCAGGGGCTGATCCAGACCCTTGGGGTCTTCACCGATACGCTCGTAATCTGCACCTGCACGGCTTTTATCATCCTTTTCGGCGGCGTCCCCGACGCATCGCTGTCGGGCATCCGGCTTACGCAGGCCGCGCTGGTCAGCGAAATCGGCCCCGTCGGCAGTGTCTTCGTCGCCGTGGCGATCTTCCTCTTCGCTTTCAGCAGTATCATCGGCAACTACTATTACGGCGAAGCCAATATCCGCTTCATCACCCGCCGTCCGGGCGCACTGACCCTCTACCGGCTGCTGGTCGGGGCGATGGTGCTGTTCGGGGCCCTTGCCACGCTCGATCTGGCGTGGAGCCTTGCCGACATTACGATGGCGCTGATGACCCTCTTCAACCTCGCCGCTATCCTGCTGCTGGGGCGTCAGGCTTTCCTGCTGCTGGCCGATTACGTCGCCCAGAAGCGGCAGGGCATCAAAAATCCGGTCTACACGCGTGACCGGATTCCTGAGTTGAAAGACAAGGCGGAGTGCTGGTAGCAATTCAGCAGGCCGCCGCCGAAGTCGGCCGGGGGGGGGCGTCAGTTCACCACCACATTCGCGAAATATTCGCGCAGCAGCGCCGCCGCGCGGTCCAGCTGTTCCGGCGTATTCTCCCTGACGTCCGAGAGCTTGTACTCCTTTCCCATCGCTTCGTATTTGTGAACTCCGAGCGTGTGGTAGGGCAGCAGCTCGACCCGTTCGATCTGTCTGTAGCCGCCGAGCCGCCCGCCCAGCGTGCGGATGTCGGCTTCAGCGTCGCTGTAGCCCGGCACCAGCACGTAGCGGAGCCAGAAGGGTTTGCCGTGTTCTTCGAGCCATGCCGCCGTGCGCAGGGTCCGGGCGTTGTCGCGCCCGGTGAGCGCGAGGTGGCGTTCGGGATCGGCCTGCTTCACGTCGAGCAGGATCAGGTCCGCCAGCCCCAGCAGCTCTTCGACTGCCGGATTCCAGATGCTGCCGTTCGTGTCGATGCAGACGTGGATGCCCGCCTCCCGGAGCCTGCGCACCAGCGGCGCCAGCGCCGCGGCCTGAAACGTCGGTTCGCCGCCCGAAAAGGTCACGCCGCCCCGCCGTCCGTAAAAGGGTTTCTGGTCCACGGCCATGCGGAGTATCTCGTCCGGGGACGTGGGCGTGCCGCCGCAGGCGTCGATCGTGTCGGGATTGGCGCAGTAGAGACAGCGGAAATTGCATCCCTGCAGGAAAACGACGAGCCGGAGTCCCGGCCCGTCGAATGTTCCCATTGATTCGTAGGAGTGTACCTTTATCATCTTACATCCGCTCGTGGAAACTGCGGCTGATGACCTCCAGCTGGTGTTCGCGGCTCAGCTTGGTGAAGTTCACGGCATAGCCCGATACGCGGATCGTCAGCTGCGGATAGTTCTCGGGATGCTCCATGGCGTCTTCGAGCATCGCACGGTTCAGCACGTTGACGTTCAGGTGGTGTGCGCCCTTCGTAAAGTAACCGTCGAGCATCGTCACCAGGTTCTCGATCCGCTCCTCTTCGGTCGGGCCCAGCGATTTGGGGACGATCGAGAAGGTATTCGAGATGCCGTCCTGCGAGTCGCGGTAACGGAGTTTGGCCACCGAGGCGAGCGAGGCGATGGCACCGCTCTTGTCGCGTCCGTGCATCGGGTTGGCACCCGGAGCGAAGGCAACACCTTTGGCACGTCCGTCGGGAGTAGCACCGGTCTTTTTGCCGTACATCACATTGGAAGTGATAGTCAGCAAGGAGAGGGTAGGACGGGCATTCTTGTAAACAGGCAATTTCTTCAATTCTTCGCTGAAGAAGTATACCAGGTCTACGCCAAGGTGGTCTACCTTGTCGTTGTCGTTACCGAAGCAAGGGAATTCTCCTTCGATGTCGAAGCCTTCTGTCAGGCCGATGTCGTTGCGGCGGGCAGTTACTTTCGCATATTTGATGGCAGACAGTGAGTCGAGTGCGATGGAAAGTCCGGCAACACCGTAAGCAAGGTTTATGCGCGGGTTCGTATCTACAAGAGCCATCTGGGCTTTCTCGTAGTAATACTTGTCGTGCATATAGTGGATGATGTTCATCGCTTCGTTGTATACGCGGGCGATTTCGGTCAACACTTTCTTGTAGTTGTCCATTACTTCTTCGAACTTCAGCGTGTCACTGGTCAGTACGGGGATGTTCTTCACCATGACTGTACCGGTATTCTCGCAACGTCCGCCGTTGATGGCAAGCAACAGGGCTTTGGCCAGGTTGCAACGGGCACCGAAGAACTGAATCTGCTTGCCTATTTCCTGGTATGATACGCAGCAGGCGATTCCGTAGTCGTCGGACTGACGTACTTCACGCATCAGGTCGTCGTTTTCGTACTGGATAGAAGAAGTGTCGATAGAAACCTTTGCACAGAATTCTTTGAATCCTTCGGGAAGTTCCGGGCTCCAGAGTACGGTCAGGTTCGGTTCCGGTGAAGGGCCGAGGTTGTACAATGTCTGCAGGAAACGGAAGGAGGTCTTTGTCACTTTGGTACGTCCGTCGTTGAGACGTCCGCCCAGAGATTCGGTTACCCAGGTCGGGTCGCCTGCAAAGATGTCGTTGTATGATTGCATACGCAGGTGGCGGACCATACGCAGTTTGATGACAAACTGGTCGATCAGCTCTTGCGCGAACGATTCGGTGATGGTTCCTTTGCTCAGTTCATATTCCAGATAGATATCGAGGAAAGAAGAAACGTTACCCAGTGACATGGCGGCACCGTCTTGTTCTTTGACGGCGGCAAGGTAAGCCATATATACCCACTGTACGGCTTCTTGTGCCGTGTAAGCGGGACGGCTCAGGTCGAGACCGTAGTATTCGCCCATCACTTTCATGTCTTTCAGTGCCTTGATCTGTTCTGCCACTTCTTCGCGCAGACGGATACGGGCCTCTGTCATCGGACCGGTGAGGTTATGCAAATCTTCCTTCTTTGCTTCGATCAGACGGTCGATGCCGTAAAGAGCCATACGGCGGTAGTCACCGATGATACGTCCGCGTGCATAGTTGTCGGGAAGTCCGGTGAGGAATCCCAGCGAACGGAAGGAACGGATTTCTTCCGTATACACGTCGAATACTCCGTCGTTGTGCGTCTTGCGGTAGTGAGTGAAAATATCTTTTACGCGGTCGTCCACTTCCACACCGTTTTCGTGACAGGCTTTGCTGACTACGTTGATACCTCCGAAAGGCTTGATGGCACGTCTCAGAAGTTCGTCTGTCTGCAGGCCGACGATCAGTTCGTTTTCCTTGTCGATATATCCGGCCTTGTGGGAAGTGATGGTTGATACGGTAACATTATCTAATGAGCGGACACCGTTGTTTTCTCTTTCTTCTGCCAACGCTTCGAGGCAGCGGTTCCATACGGCTTTGGTACGTTCTGTAGGTCCTTCGAGGAATGAAGCATCTCCGTAATACGGAGTGATGTTATGACTTACGAAATCTCTGACGTTGATTTCGCTGCTCCAAAGACCGTCTTTAAAGATCTTGTTTAATTCCATAAAATGATAAAATTAGAGGTTGTAGTTATCCTATTCTTTAGAGCGCACAAAGTTACAATCATTTTTCATATAATCGGCATAAATATGCTCTATTTTATGCTTTTCAACATAAAATACCTATTAATTGCTATCCTTAGGAAAAGATTAGATTAAATTTTTAGTGAAAACTCTTGCGGGTTTAAAATATCTTTGTACCTTTGCACCGCTT
>OGGS01001601.1_pt1 | contig 15038 bp, 7 predicted proteins | sample 1571281 | NCBI WGS metagenome assembly OGGS01 (sample SAMEA2582042, study PRJEB24529) | metagenome | biome: Human gut stool | place: China | collected 2011 | reverse complement strand
GACTTTGGCTTTGTCTTTATTCACCTGACGCGCCGCCATATCCACCAACATACCTCCCAACTGGGCGGGCGTTCCCTGATTAATGTAGTAAGAGCGGCACTCCGGTTTAGTATCAGAGTCCCAGGTCAGCACTCTCACACCACGTTGCATGGCGCGTTTCAGTGCCGGACACAAGCCATCAGGCGAAACCGCAGAAACGATAATGGCGTTATAACCTTGATTGACGAAGTTATTAATCAACTGTACCTGACCAGAAACACTGGGTTCTGTCGGCCCGTCGTAGGTCACATCAACGCCCAGCTCTTTACCCGCTTGTTGTGCGCCGTTGCCACCGCTGGTAAAAAATCCCACGCCAACCAGTTTGGGAATAAATGCAATACGCTCTGCGGCCTGCACATTCATAGAGATTGCGGCAATGCCAAGAACGCTAAGTAAGGCGATTTTCTTAAAGCGATGAAGTGTCATGAAGATATCCTTTATGGCAATGGGTTATTGGCCCGACGCGCCAGCCACTCTTTAATTTGCTGGCGATGCAGGCTAACGGAACGACCTACGACAACGACGATAAGTAGCGCACCGGAAAGGGCGCTGGACACCTGATTTGGCACTCCTGCCATTTGCAAACCTTGTTGCAAATATCCCACTAATAAAACCGCAATGGCAGTGCCGATAATGGAACCGGAACCACCATAAATATTGGCACCGCCAAGCACCACGGCGGTGATGGCGGGCATCAGAAACGACGCACCGAGATCGGAACGTGCTGAACCAAAATACGATACCAGCAGCACAGCGGCGACCGCAGACGCCAGCCCCGTCATGGCATAGAGCGCACATAAGGTGCGGTTAACTGGAATCGCGCTATAAAGCGCCACGCGCGGGCTTTGCCCAATCAAAAACACATTACGTCCGGCATGGGTTTTATGCAGCCAGAGCCAGAAAACGAGGAGACATATCAGGAAGATAATCAGCGGAACGGGGAGTCCCAGCACATCCAGGTTAGCGAAATCTGTAAACGCCATCGGGAATCCACCAATACCTTCGTACCCCGTCGCTCCGGCCATACCGGAAAGCAGCAGAGCGCTTCCGGCAAACAGATACAGCGTGCCAAGCGTAATCACCAGCGGGTTAACTTTGGTATAGATAATTAATCCGGCGTTGATCAGCCCGCACAATGCGCCGAGCAGTAAGGTCAGGAGAATCGCCAGCGGCATCGGCACACCACTTTGAAACAGTACGCCCAATGCAATGGCGCAGAGGCCGATGGTCGAACCAAACGAAATATCGATCCCGCCACTGACAATCACCATCGTCAGCGGTAGGGCGACAATGCCAATGCAGATAAAGTCACTGGTGCTGAACAGCAACATATTGAGATCTAACATCCGCGGGTTAATTGCACCAAATGCGACAATCTCAATTACGAGCAGTGCGGCAAGAGCCAGTTCCCAACCGTAGCGAATACGCATTATGCAGCCTCCCGTTTTTTACCTGACGAAGCGGGTTTAACGGATGGCGGTGGCGTCATAAAGCGGGCATATTTTTGCCGCCGTAGATTACGTTCCAGCGCACAACGCAGGCGTCCATCAAACACCAGCACCGCCAGCAGCACGAGGCCCGCGATAAAATCGTTCCACCATGCCGGAATGCGCAACAGCACCAGTACGCTATCGATCTGCGTCAGGAACCATGCGCCGAGTACCGCACCGATGATCGCACCGGAACCGCCGAGCAAACTAATGCCGCCCAGCACGCAGGCTGCAATTGCTTTCATCTCCAGCCCGGTACCGGTCTGGTTGGGGATAAAACCAATCTGCGAAGCAAACACAATTCCCGCCAGTGCCGCCATGCAGCCGTTCAACGAAAATGCCACAATGCGAATGGCTTCCGTACGAACGCCCAGTTGACGAGCGCCCTGTAAATTATCGCCCGTGGCATAAAAACTGCGTCCAAACGCCGTCTTTGCCAGCAGCCAGGCCATAAATGCCACCAGAATTATCGTCAACCAACCAATTGCTGAAACGCCAAGCAGCAGCGGGGCGGAGAGCTGTTTCAGTTCGGCGGGTAACCCTTCAATCCATTTGCCGCCAGTCCACAGCAACATGATGCCTCTGTACAACCCTAACGTGCCAAGGGTGGCAACAATGGCAGGAATCTTTAGCCACGCGACCAGGACACCGTTGAAAAATCCCGCGAGCAAACCAAGCAGTAAAGTCGTGACACAGGCAACAGGTAGTGAATATCCTGCGTTCAGTAACATCCCCAACAGCACCGCGCACATTCCGGTAATCGAACCCACTGAAACATCAATATTGCGCGTAAGCATTACCAGCGTCGCGCCCATTGCCAGCAGGATCAGGATTTGCGCGCTGCTATAAACCATGGTCAGCGTTTGCACACTTAAATACTGGCGGTCGAGAAAACCGGGTAATACAAACAGCAGCACCACCCCCGCAGCACCAGCTCCATGGCCGCTGTCAGCGGGCCTCCGAAGGCGCCGGACCAGGCCAGCAGCACCACCGCCAGCAGTGCCGTGATTTCACGGTTGTTCTGAATAAACTTCAGCATGACGCCTCCTGACGCTGACTATCGCCGAAGGCAACGCGCATAATAGTCTCGACATTAATATCGCGCCCGGTCAGTGCAGAGTGGGTAATTTCGCCCTGATGCATCACATACACACGATCTGCCATCAGTTCGATCTCTTCCAGGTCGGAGGAGATAAGCAGCACAGCCACATTTTGTGCGGCGATGCTGCGCAACAGCTGGTAGATATCATTACGGGCCGAGACATCCACGCCGCGCGTCGGCTCATCGACAATCAATACTTGCGGCGAAGCTTCCAGGCATTTGGCAATGAGGATTTTTTGCTGGTTGCCACCGGATAATGTCCGTGCAGCTTGTTCCGGTTGGTTAAATTTAATATTCAGCGCCCGACGATAACGTTCCAGGGTGGCATTATCTTTCGCGGTTTTCGCCCAGAATCCACGAAGGTTATGAGTAAGGGCGCAGACGTTCCAGGCCAGCGAAGCATCGAGATTCAGTCCGGATGACTGGCGATCTTCCGGCAGATAAACCAGACCGCGCAGTAAACGTTCTCCAGTGGATAATTTATTGATCTCTTTACCATTCAGCATAATGCGTCCGCCACGCAAAGTACGCAGACCATAGAGCGTCTCGGCCAGTTCTGTGCGTCCGGCCCCCACCAGCCCAGCCAGGCCCAGAATTTCTCCGGCATTGAGCGTCAGGCTGACATTCCTGAAACCTTCGCCGGTCAGATTTTCCAGTGTCAGCACCGGCGTTCCGGCGGCATGTTGTGGGCGGTTACCAGGTAACTCCAGCCATAATTTTTGGCTGGCAGAGAGCGATTTTTCCCGTACCACTGGCGTGATGGCCTGAATAATGTCGTCGGTAGACAGTTCGCTGGTTTTGCCGCTTAAGGCGATGGTTCCGTCGCGCATCACGCTAATTCGATCGGCAATCTGGCGAATTTCCGGCAGCTTATGCGAGATAAAAACAATACCCACGCCAGTAGCAAGCAGCTCTTGCAAGCGACTAAACAAGCGTTCGGTTTCCGCAGGGGTAAGCGAGGCGGTAGGTTCATCGAGGATCAGAATCCGCGAGTCGCGCATCAGCCCGCGGAGGATTTCCACCATTTGGCGATCGGCGACATCCAGCGATCCTGCCAGACTATGCAGATCAAACTGGCAGCCCAGCGCCGCCAGCAAGTTCTTCATTTTCTGCATGGAGAGCTGTTTTTTTGCCAGCCCAAACAGGATGTTTTCTTTTATCGACAGGCTTGGGAAAAGCAGCGGTTCCTGGGGAACGAGATAAATACCCAGCTGATGAGCATGAACTGGCGTTAATCTGGCGTAGTTGTTGCCCCCAATCTCCAGCGTACCGCTATCAGCAGGGGTAATACCGGCAATAATCTTCATTAACGTCGATTTACCGGCACCATTGCCGCCGAGCAGGGCGTGGACCTCCCCCTGATGCAACGTAAAATCGATGCCTTTCAGGACATTGACCCCTGAATACTGTTTATAAACCGAGCGGGCGCAAAGTAGCGGTAACGCGCGGGTATCACTCGTTTGCATATTTCCCCCGTTCAGTTTTGCAGGTGAGTTTTGAACAAATGTATTTCTGCTTTTAATTTGTTCATAACCTTAGGTGGACATTGCACATATTTCCGACGAATAGATCACAATTTATGCTATTTTGATTTTCACGGTTGCGTTTGTTCATGCTCGTAGAGTCAAACTGTGGTTGCCATCACAGATATAAATGCGCAAGAACTGAACAATTGCATTAAAGATTTAAATATGTTCAAAGTGAAGAATGAATTATGACAATCAACGATTCGGCAATTTCAGAACAGGGAATGTGTGAAGAAGAACAGGTCGCGCGGATCGCGTGGTTTTACTATCACGACGGGCTGACCCAGAGCGAGATCAGCGATCGTCTCGGCCTGACACGTTTGAAAGTGTCGCGATTGCTGGAGAAAGGGCATCAGTCCGGCATTATTCGCGTACAGATTAATTCTCGCTTTGAAGGCTGTCTGGAATATGAAACACAATTACGTCGTCAGTTTTCGCTGCAACATGTCCGGGTGATCCCTGGGCTTGCGGATGCTGATGTCGGCGGGCGACTAGGGATAGGCGCGGCGCATATGTTGATGAGTTTACTTCAACCACAACAGATGCTGGCGATTGGTTTTGGCGAGGCAACCATGAATACGCTGCAACGCTTAAGTGGTTTTATTTCGTCACAGCAAATTCGCCTGGTCACGCTCTCCGGTGGCGTCGGTTCTTATATGACGGGTATCGGGCAGCTTAACGCGGCGTGCAGTGTGAATATTATTCCGGCTCCGTTGCGGGCATCCTCCGCTGACATTGCCCGTACGCTAAAAAATGAAAATTGCGTCAAAGATGTTCTGTTAGCCGCGCAAGCAGCGGATGTGGCGATTGTCGGCATTGGTGCTGTGAGTCAACAGGACGATGCGACAATCATTCGCTCCGGTTATATCAGCCAGGGCGAACAGTTAATGATTGGCCGAAAAGGGGCGGTTGGCGACATTTTAGGCTACTTTTTTGATGCAAAAGGTGACGTTGTCACGGATATCAAAATACATAACGAACTGATTGGCTTACCTTTAAGCGCGCTGAAGACCATACCCGTCCGGGTTGGCGTGGCAGGGGGAGAAAATAAAGCCGAAGCAATTGCCGCTGCAATGAAAGGCGGTTATATCAACGCACTGGTTACCGATCAGGACACAGCAGCGGCGATTTTACGTAGTTAAATTTGCATGACCTTATTACCGGGAATGATGGAGAACGTATAGAGGAACAGACAGAACGCATAAGCCGAGGATAATCTAATGGCTCGACTCTTTACCCCTTCAGAATCAAAGTACTACCTGATGGCGCTGGATGCAGGCACCGGAAGTATTCGGGCTGTGATATTCGACCTGGAAGGCAATCAAATAGCAGTGGGACAGGCGGAGTGGCGGCATCTGGCAGTACCGGACGTTCCTGGTTCTATGGAATTTGATCTCAACAAAAACTGGCAACTGGCGTGTGAGTGTATGCGCCAGGCGTTGCACAACGCCGGCATAGCCCCGGAGTATATCGCTGCCGTTTCGGCATGTTCGATGCGTGAAGGCATTGTTTTATATAACAATGAAGGAACACCGATCTGGGCCTGCGCCAATGTGGATGCCAGAGCGGCACGCGAAGTTAGCGAACTTAAAGAACTGCACAACAATACCTTTGAAAACGAAGTTTATCGCGCGACCGGACAAACACTGGCTTTAAGTGCCATCCCCAGATTACTTTGGCTGGCGCACCATCGTTCCGATATTTACCGTCAGGCATCAACCATCACCATGATCAGCGACTGGCTGGCCTATATGCTCAGCGGCGAACTGGCGGTGGATCCCTCTAACGCTGGAACCACGGGACTTCTTGATCTAACCACCCGTGACTGGAAACCTGCATTGCTGGATATGGCTGGCCTGCGTGCCGATATTCTTTCTCCTGTCAAAGAAACCGGCACATTGCTGGGCGTGGTAAGTTCACAAGCGGCGGAACTCTGCGGTCTGAAGGCGGGCACTCCGGTGGTCGTTGGAGGAGGTGACGTGCAGCTTGGTTGCCTGGGGTTAGGCGTTGTGCGTCCGGCACAAACCGCTGTTCTTGGCGGCACATTCTGGCAGCAAGTTGTAAACTTAGCCGCGCCGGTGACAGACCCAGAAATGAACGTGCGCGTTAATCCCCATGTTATTCCTGGCATGGTACAAGCTGAATCTATAAGCTTTTTTACCGGACTCACCATGCGCTGGTTCCGCGATGCTTTCTGTGCCGAAGAAAAACTGATTGCCGAACGTCTAGGCATCGACACCTATACGCTGCTGGAAGAGATGGCCAGTCGGGTGCCGCCTGGGTCGTGGGGCGTAATGCCGATATTCTCCGACAGAATGCGCTTTAAAACCTGGTATCACGCTGCGCCTTCCTTTATTAACTTGTCCATTGACCCGGATAAATGTAACAAAGCGACATTGTTCCGTGCGCTGGAAGAAAATGCGGCGATTGTATCAGCGTGTAACTTGCAGCAAATTGCTGATTTCTCGAATATTCATCCTTCATCGTTAGTCTTTGCAGGCGGAGGTTCAAAAGGGAAATTATGGAGTCAAATTCTCGCTGATGTCTCGGGATTACCCGTCAATATTCCGGTGGTCAAAGAAGCCACTGCATTAGGATGTGCCATTGCAGCTGGCGTCGGTGCCGGAATTTTTTCATCAATGGCAGAAACCGGAGAACGCCTGGTTCGCTGGGAACGGACACACACACCAGACCCGGAAAAGCATGAACTTTATCAGGATTCACGCGATAAGTGGCAGGCAGTTTATCAGGATCAGCTGGGGCTGGTTGATCATGGACTGACGACGTCGTTATGGAAAGCGCCTGGGTTATAGTTTCATTGACAGCCACATCATGATGACCGTGGCTGTTAGTTTTTGAGTATAGTTATTCTTATTTCCCTTCTTTTAGAGCTGGCTTGTTAAAAGCCAGCTTGCAGATTCATCGTTCCATCACCAGTACTATATTCAAGGGAAAATTGCTATTTTTCTTAAAGCATTAAGCATAACCCTTATTTTATAACGAATATTCCTAAAGACACTAATGGATGCAAAAGGGGTTTAATAAACTTCGATTTTTAGCAATTAGTGCTATTCTTTGTTAAATATGACGATGGTAATTTTCTTATTGAAAGAAACAGTTTTCTTATTAAGCAACAATAACTCATAGTTCATTTTTAAATAAAATAAGAACTATGCAATTTTTAATCTATCAATTCGAAAGCATTAGCAAATTAGCCAAATTGACACTTTCCCACCTCCAACTAACACTCAATACAGACCTCTGACAATTTAATAAGTTTCATTTTTAATGTCTGACGACTCATCTCTTTCGTGGCTGTATTGTTTGTATATGGAGCGTTTATATGAATAGAATCTATCGCGTGATATGGAATTGCACTCTACAGGTATTTCAGGCCTGCTCGGAATTAACTCGCAGGGTAGGTAAAACATCAACGGTTAATTTGCGTAAATCCTCTGGACTGACAACGAAATTCAGTAGATTGACGCTGGGTGTTTTGCTGGCACTAAGCGGTTCAGTGTCTGGTGCGAGTCTGGAAGTTGATAATGATCAGATTACCAATATTGATACTGATGTTGCTTATGATGCCTACCTGGTTGGCTGGTATGGCACTGGAGTGCTTAATATTTTGGCTGGCGGTAATGCCGCCTTAACCACTATTACTACCAGCGTCATTGGTGGTAATGAGAACTCGAAGGGCACCGTTAATGTTTTGGGTGGCACCTGGCGATTGTATGATAGCGGAAATAATGCAAGGCCTTTAAATGTGGGTCAATCCGGAACGGGGACGCTGAATATTAAACAGAAGGGTCACGTCGATGGAGGCTATTTAAGATTAGGTTCTTCGACAGGAGGCGTCGGGACGGTCAATGTTGAGGGAGAGGACTCTGTTCTGACGACCGAATTATTCGAAATAGGGAGCTATGGCACAGGCTCATTAAATATTACGGATAAGGGTTACGTCACGAGTTCAATCGTCGCCATTTTAGGATATCAAGCGAACAGTAATGGTAAGGTTATCGTTGAAAAGGGTGGCGAGTGGCTAATAAAAAATAATGATTCCTCAATTGAATTTCAAATTGGTAATCAAGGAACTGGGGAGGCGACTATTCGCGAGGGTGGGCTGATTACGGCTGAAAACACGATTATCGGTGGCAATGCCACCGGTTTCGGAACCCTGAATGTGCAGGATCAAGACTCTGTCATCACGGTACGCAGACTCTATAATGGATATTTCGGCAATGGCACAGTCAATATTTCCAATAATGGACTGATTAATAACAAAGAATATTCATTGGTGGGCGTTCAGGACGGTTCCCACGGTGTCGTCAACGTGACCGATAAAGGGCATTGGAATTTCCTCGGAACGGGCGAAGCTTTCCGCTATATCTATATCGGTGATGCTGGCGACGGTGAACTTAATGTCTCGCGTGAAGGTAAAGTAGATTCGGGAATTATCACTGCGGGGATGAAAGAAACAGGCACAGGCAACATTACTGTTAAGGATAAGAACTCCGTTATCACTAATCTCGGAACTAATCTTGGTTATGACGGCCACGGCGAAATGGATATCAGTAATGAGGGGCTTGTTGTCAGCAACGGAGGAAGCTCACTCGGTTATGGAGAAACCGGCGTCGGGAATGTCAGCATCACCACGGGGGGGATGTGGGAGGTCAATAAGAATGTCTATACCACCATTGGTGTTGCGGGCGTCGGAAACCTCAATATTAGCGATGGCGGTAAGTTTGTATCGCAAAATATTACTTTTTTGGGCGATAAAGCAAGCGGTATCGGCACACTGAACCTGATGGATGCGACATCATCGTTCGATACTGTGGGTATCAATGTCGGTAATTTTGGTAGCGGTATCGTAAATGTCAGTAATGGTGCCACCCTTAATTCAACGGGCTATGGATTTATCGGAGGAAATGCCTCCGGTAAGGGGATAGTTAATATTTCAACGGACAGTCTCTGGAATTTAAAGACATCATCTACTAACGCACAATTGCTACAGGTCGGTGTATTAGGCACGGGTGAACTGAATATTACCACCGGAGGTATAGTTAAAGCGCGTGATACACAGATAGCTCTCAATGACAAAAGTAAGGGCGACGTGAGGGTGGATGGGCAGAACTCTCTTCTTGAAACATTCAATATGTACGTAGGGACATCTGGTACGGGTACGTTAACCCTGACGAATAGCGGCACGCTGAATGTCGAAGGTGGAGAAGTTTACTTAGGTGTTTTTGAGCCTGCTGTAGGAACGCTAAACATTGGTGCTGCTCACGGTGAGGCGGCGGCAGATGCCGGATTTATCACCAACGCGACGAAAGTAGAGTTTGGCTCTGGCGAAGGTGTTTTTGTCTTTAATCATACTAATAACAGTGATGCCGGCTACCAGGTCGATATGCTGATTACAGGTGACGATAAAGACGGAAAAGTGATCCATGATGCAGGCCATACGGTGTTCAATGCAGGGAATACTTATAGCGGTAAAACGCTGGTCAATGACGGCCTCCTGACCATTGCGTCTCATACGGCAGATGGGGTAACGGGCATGGGGTCGAGTGAAGTAACCATTGCAAACCCCGGTACGCTCGACATTCTCGCATCAACGAACAGTGCAGGAGATTACACGCTGACCAATGCGCTCAAAGGCGATGGTTTGATGCGAGTGCAGCTGTCATCCTCCGACAAGATGTTTGGCTTTACCCATGCAACAGGGACTGAATTCGCCGGTGTTGCCCAACTGAAAGACAGTACCTTCACTCTGGAACGCGACAACACCGCTGCGCTTACTCACGCGATGTTGCAGTCTGACAGTGAAAATACCACATCGGTAAAAGTGGGAGAGCAATCCATTGGTGGACTGGCCATGAATGGCGGTACGCTCATTTTCGATACGGATATTCCTGCTGCGACGCTTGCAGAGGGATATATCAGCGTCGATACGCTGGTTGTCGGCGCGGGTGACTACACCTGGAAAGGCCGTAACTATCAGGTAAACGGGACGGGCGACGTGCTTATCGACGTGCCTAAACCGTGGAATGATCCCATGGCGAATAACCCTCTGACGACGCTCAATTTGCTGGAACACGACGATAGCCATGTCGGCGTTCAACTGGTGAAGGCGCAAACGGTTATTGGGTCGGGTGGCTCATTAACGTTACGTGATTTACAGGGCGACGAGGTGGAAGCGGACAAAACGTTACACATTGCGCAAAACGGAACGGTGGTCGCCGAGGGTGATTATGGATTCCGCCTCACGACCGCACCAGGTAATGGTTTGTACGTTAACTATGGGCTGAAAGCGCTGAACATCCATGGTGGGCAAAAGCTGACGTTAGCCGAACATGGCGGAGCCTATGGCGCAACGGCCGATATGTCGGCAAAAATCGGTGGTGAAGGGGATCTGGCAATCAATACGGTGCGACAGGTTTCGCTTTCCAACGGTCAGAACGACTATCAGGGGGCAACCTACGTTCAGATGGGGACATTACGTACCGATGCGGATGGTGCACTTGGCAACACCCGGGAACTGAACATCAGCAACGCGGCCATCGTCGATCTTAATGGATCGACGCAGACGGTAGAGACATTCACCGGGCAGATGGGTTCGACTGTTTTGTTCAAAGAGGGGGCGCTGACGGTAAATAAAGGTGGGATCAGTCAGGGTGAACTGACAGGTGGCGGAAACCTGAATGTTACAGGGGGAACGCTGGCTATCGAGGGGCTTAATGCACGCTACAATGCGTTAACCAGCATTAGCCCAAATGCGGAAGTCAGCCTCGATAATACTCAGGGGTTAGGCAGAGGAAATATTGCCAATGACGGTCTGTTAACGCTAAAAAACGTGACTGGCGAACTGCGTAATAGCATAAGCGGGAAGGGTATCGTGAGCGCAACCGCCAGGACAGATGTAGAGTTGGATGGCGATAATAGCCGCTTTGTGGGGCAATTCAACATTGATACAGGCAGCGCGCTCAGCGTCAACGAGCAGAAAAACCTGGGTGATGCTTCCGTTATCAATAATGGCCTGCTCACCATCTCCACTGAGCGTAGCTGGGCGATGACGCACAGTATCAGCGGTAGCGGTGATGTGACAAAACTGGGTACCGGGATCCTGACTCTTAACAACGATTCCGCGGCGTATCAGGGTACGACGGATATCGTGGGGGGGGAAATTGCTTTCGGTTCCGACTCTGCCATTAATATGGCAAGTCAACACATTAATATCCATAACAGCGGTGTGATGTCGGGAAATGTCACCACTGCAGGTGATATGAACGTTATGCCTGGGGGGGCACTGCGTGTCGCTAAAACCACTATCGGCGGCAACCTGGAGAATGGCGGCACGGTTCAAATGAATAGCGAAGGGGGGAAACCGGGGAATGTACTGACCGTTAACGGCAACTATACCGGAAACAATGGCCTGATGACGTTCAACGCGACGCTGGGCGGCGATAATTCGCCCACCGATAAGATGAACGTGAAAGGCGATACCCAAGGGAACACTCGCGTTCGGGTTGATAACATTGGCGGCGTCGGTGCACAAACGGTCAACGGTATTGAACTCATTGAGGTTGGCGGTAATTCTGCAGGTAACTTCGCGCTGACCACCGGAACTGTCGAAGCTGGGGCTTACGTCTACACGCTGGCTAAAGGGAAGGGGAATGACGAGAAAAACTGGTATCTGACCAGTAAATGGGACGGCGTAACGCCAGCGGATACACCCGATCCCATCAATAATCCCCCTGTTGTGGATCCGGAAGGCCCATCAGTTTATCGCCCGGAGGCCGGAAGCTATATCAGCAACATTGCCGCAGCCAACTCGCTGTTTAGCCATCGTTTACACGACCGTCTGGGTGAGCCGCAGTATACAGATTCACTGCATTCTCAGGGGTCGGCAAGCAGTATGTGGATGCGTCATGTCGGAGGGCACGAACGTTCAAGGGCCGGTGACGGTCAGCTAAATACTCAGGCTAACCGCTATGTATTGCAGCTAGGCGGCGATTTGGCGCAGTGGAGTAGCAACGCGCAGGATCGCTGGCATCTTGGCGTGATGGCAGGCTACGCCAATCAGCACAGTAATACTCAGAGTAATCGTGTGGGTTATAAATCGGATGGGCGCATCAGCGGTTACAGCGCTGGGCTGTACGCGACCTGGTATCAGAACGATGCGAATAAGACCGGCGCTTATGTTGACAGCTGGGCGCTGTATAACTGGTTTGATAACAGCGTCAGTTCCGATAACCGTTCTGCTGACGACTATGATTCTCGCGGTGTGACGGCCTCTGTTGAGGGTGGGTATACCTTTGAAGCGGGAACATTTAGCGGCAGCGAAGGGACGCTGAATACCTGGTACGTCCAGCCACAGGCGCAAATCACCTGGATGGGTGTGAAAGATTCCGACCATACCCGGAAAGACGGAACGCGCATTGAAACGGAAGGCGACGGAAATGTGCAAACGCGACTTGGGGTGAAAACCTACCTGAATAGCCATCACCAGCGTGACGATGGTAAACAGCGTGAGTTCCAGCCTTACATTGAAGCGAACTGGATCAACAATAGCAAAGTCTACGCCGTGAAGATGAATGGTCAAACCGTAGGCCGTGAAGGTGCGCGTAATCTCGGTGAAGTACGTACCGGGGTTGAGGCGAAAGTAAATAACAACCTTAGCCTGTGGGGGAATGTCGGTGTGCAACTAGGTGATAAAGGCTATAGCGATACTCAGGGCATGCTGGGAGTGAAATATAGCTGGTAAACCGTATAAGCCGCATGTCGAGATGGCATGCGGCTTAATATTGCCGACTTCAAACGGCGCATCAACGCCTTATTTAAATCCTCCTTTTTATCCGCGATCGCGGATATCGCAGCGTTTATCCCGTAGAGCGGATAAGATGTGTTTCCAGATTGACTTATCCTCACTAAAGGATAAAACTTATAATATCCCCTTAAGCGGATAAACTTGCTGTGGACGTATGACATGATGAGCTTTCAGAAGATCTATAGCCCAACGCAATTGGCGAATGCAATGAAACTGGTTCGCCAGCAAAATGGCTGGACGCAGAGCGAGCTGGCGAAAAAAATTGGTATTAAGCAGGCGACGATTTCCAATTTCGAAAACAACCCTGACAATACCACGCTCACGACATTTTTTAAGATTTTACAGTCGCTTGAACTCTCAATGACGCTATGCGACGCGAAAAATGCCTCGCCAGAATCAACAGAACAGCAAAATCTGGAGTGGTAATGCCTAAACTTGTCACTTGGATGAACAACCAGCGGGTAGGCGAGTTAACGAAGTTAGCCAACGGCGCGCACACCTTTAAGTATGCACCGGAGTGGTTAGCAAGCCGTTATGCCAGACCGTTGTCACTTTCGCTGCCATTGCAGAGGGGGAATATCACCTCTGATGCCGTATTTAACTTCTTCGATAACCTGTTACCCGATAGCCCGATTGTACGTGACCGGATCGTTAAACGTTATCATGCCAAATCCAGACAACCGTTTGATTTATTGTCAGAAATAGGGCGAGACAGCGTTGGTGCCGTGACGTTAATACCCGAATACGAAACCGTAACGTATCCGATAATGGCATGGGAAAAGCTTACTGAAGCCAGACTTGAAGAAGTATTAACGGCTTATAAAGCAGATATCCCGCTAGGCATGATTAGAGAAGAAAATGACTTTCGCATCTCGGTTGCTGGCGCACAGGAGAAGACAGCACTGCTCAGAATAGGCAATGACTGGTGCATTCCGAAAGGAATAACGCCGACGACGCACATCATTAAATTACCGATTGGCGAAATCAGGCAGCCCAATGCGACGCTCGATCTCAGCCAAAGCGTTGATAATGAGTATTACTGTCTGCTGCTGGCGAAAGAACTTGGGTTGAATGTTCCGGACGCAGAAATCATTAAAGCGGGAAATGTGCGCGCGTTAGCGGTCGAACGTTTTGACAGGCGTTGGAATGCTGAGCGAACGGTTTTACTTCGCTTGCCACAGGAGGATATGTGTCAGACATTCGGTTTACCTTCATCGGTGAAATATGAATCAGATGGAGGCCCAGGCATCGCGCGGATCATGGCTTTTTTGATGGGGTCCAGCGAGGCGCTGAAAGATCGCTATGATTTTATGAAATTCCAGGTCTTCCAGTGGTTGATTGGCGCAACGGACGGTCATGCAAAAAACTTCTCCGTATTTATTCAGGCTGGCGGCAGTTATCGACTCACGCCATTTTACGACATCATTTCAGCATTTCCGGTCCTTGGCGGTACGGGAATACACATCAGCGATCTCAAACTGGCAATGGGGCTTAACGCATCCAAAGGCAAAAAAACGGCAATCGATAAAATTTATCCGCGACATTTTTTGGCGACAGCAAAGGTGCTGAGATTCCCGGAAGTGCAGATGCATGAAATCCTGAGTGACTTTGCCAGAATGATTCCAGCAGCACTGGATAACGTGAAGACTTCATTACCGACAGATTTTCCGGAGAACGTGGTGACGGCAGTTGAAAGCAATGTGTTGAGGTTGCATGGACGGTTAAGCCGAGAATACGGTAGTAAGTGAGATATGGGGTTTGGTCATTGTTAATGAGCATGACAATCATGACCGCCAACGACTGGATTCTTCCTTGGTTTATATTGGTGCGCATAATGTACGACTCGTTATGTTGAAAAGGCCGCTGCGAAAATCGAATCCCGCAGCGGCCTCTTTAGCATAACGTCATTGTGCGAACCAAAATCTTTTAGATTTTATTTTCCGCAAGCAGGGCAGACGTTTGCATCACCAAATTGCATTGTAGTGCTTTTATTCACACTAAAACTTTCGAATCCTTCACGTAAGGATTTTTTTTCACCATTAAAAAGATATGTT
>OGGS01001592.1_pt1 | contig 15123 bp, 5 predicted proteins | sample 1571281 | NCBI WGS metagenome assembly OGGS01 (sample SAMEA2582042, study PRJEB24529) | metagenome | biome: Human gut stool | place: China | collected 2011 | reverse complement strand
CCCATATCGATGCTGGTAAGACTACGACTACCGAGCGTATTCTGTACTACACCGGTGTCAACCACAAGATCGGCGAGACCCATGACGGCAGCGCCACCATGGACTGGATGGCACAGGAGCAGGAGCGTGGTATCACCATCACTTCTGCTGCTACCACCTGCTACTGGAGCCACTCTGAGACCCAGAAGGATCCCGTGGCTTTCCGTAAGAATCGCCATCGTATCAACATCATCGACACTCCGGGCCACGTGGACTTCACTGTTGAGGTTCAGCGTTCCCTGCGCGTGCTGGACGGTTCTGTGACCGTTCTGGCTGCTAAGGGCGGTGTCGAGCCTCAGTCTGAGACCGTCTGGCGTCAGGCTGACGAGTACAAGGTCCCCCGCATGGTGTACGTCAACAAGATGGATACCATGGGTGCTGACTTCTTCCGCTGCGTACAGATGATGCATGATCGTCTGCATGCCAACGGTGTGCCTATCCAGTTGCCTGTCGGCCAGGAAGACACTTTCCGCGGCATCATCGATCTGATCGACATGAAAGCCGATATCTACTATGATGATATGGGCAATGATGTGCGCGTTGAGGAAATTCCTGAAGACCTGAAAGAACAGGCTCAGGAATATCATGACAAGCTGATCGAAGCTGTTGCTGAGACCGACGAAGAGCTGATGATGAAGTACCTGGACGGCGAAGAGCTGACCAAGGGAGAAATCAAGGCTGCTCTGCGTAAGGCTACTATTTCCAACGAGATCGTTCCTGTTGTCTGCGGCTCTTCTTACAAGAACCGTGGCGTTCAGAAACTGTTGGATGCAATCGTTGATTATATGCCTGCTCCGACCGACGTTGCGGCCATCAAGGGCACCAACCCGGAGACTGGCGAGGAAGAAGATCGCACTTCTTCCGATGATCAGCCGTTCTCTGCACTGGCATTCAAGATTATGACTGACCCGTATGTCGGTAAGCTGTGCTTCTTCCGCGTGTACTCTGGTACCGTTGAGGCTGGCACCACTGTTTACAACTCTGTTAAGGATCAGGACGAGCGTATCGGCCGTATCCTGCAGATGCATGCAAACAACCGTAAGGATATCGACATCTGCTACGCTGGCGATATCGCCGCTGCTGTTGGTCTGAAGAACACCACCACTGGTGATACCCTGTGCGATGAGAAGCATCCCATCATCCTCGAGTCCATGAACTTCCCCGAGCCGGTTATCCGCGTTGCCATCGAGCCCAAGACCAAGGCTGGCAGCGAGAAGATGGGTATTGCCCTGTCTAAGCTGGCTGAAGAGGACCCGACTTTCCGTACCTGGACCGATGAAGAAACCGGTCAGACCATCATCGCCGGCATGGGCGAGCTCCACCTGGAAATCATCGTGGACCGTCTGCTCCGCGAGTTTAAGGTCGAAGCTAACGTTGGCGCACCTCAGGTTGCCTATCGTGAAACCATCCGCAAGGATGCTAACCAGGAAACCAAGTACGCACGTCAGTCCGGTGGTAAGGGCCAGTATGGTCACGTTAAGATCAAGATTGAGCCCAACCCGGGTAAGGGTTATGAGTTTGTCAACGGTATTGTTGGCGGCGCTATCCCGAAGGAATACATCCCCGCTGTTGACAACGGTATCCAGGGCGCGATGAAGTCCGGCATTCTGGCTGGCTATCCTGTCGTGGATGTCAAGGTCACTCTGTGGGATGGCTCCTATCATGAAGTTGACTCCTCTGAAATGGCGTTCTCCATCGCCGGCTCCATGGCATTCAAGGATGCTATGAAGAAGGCTGATCCCGTCATCATGGAGCCCATCATGAAGGTTGACGTTGTTGTTCCTGACGAGTATATGGGCAACGTCATTGGCGACTTGAACAGCCGCCGCGGCGCGATCCAGAACCAGGAATCCACCGATGGCACTGCCCGTGTCACCGCTATGGTTCCTCTGTCCGAGATGTTCGGTTACGCTACTGACCTGCGTTCCAAGACCCAGGGCCGTGGCCAGTACTCCATGGAGCCGGCTGATTACCAGCAGGTTCCCAAGAGTGTTGCAGATAAGATCATGACCGAGCGCAATAAGGGCTGATTCTGCACAAATTCGCGCAAAATACTTGATTTTTCTTGAAAAATCTAGTATGATAGCCTTACAACAGGCTATTTTATCTGTTTGAATTAAAGGAGGATACTTCCAATGGCTGAAAAGGAAAAATTTGACCGCTCTTTGGAGCATGTCAACATCGGTACCATCGGTCACGTTGACCACGGCAAGACCACTCTGACTGCCGCTATCACCAAGGTTCTGGCTCTGAAGGGCGACGCCGATTTCATGGATTACTCCAGCATCGATAAGGCTCCTGAAGAGAAGGCTCGTGGTATCACGATCAACACCGCTCACGTTGAGTACCACACCGCGAAGCGTCACTATGCCCACGTTGACTGCCCGGGCCATGCTGACTACATCAAGAACATGATCACCGGTGCTGCTCAGATGGACGGCGCTATCCTGGTTGTTGCTGCAACCGATGGCCCGATGCCGCAGACCCGTGAGCACATCCTGCTGGCTCGTCAGGTTGGCGTGCCCAAGATCGTTGTGTTCCTGAACAAGTGCGATATGGTTGACGACGAAGAGCTGCTCGACCTGGTCGAAATGGAAGTTCGCGAACTGCTGGACAGCCAGGATTTCGACGGCGACAACACCCCGATCATCCGTGGCTCCGCTCTGAAGGCTCTGGAGAGCACTTCCAAGGATCCCGATGCTCCGGAATACAAGTGCATTTGGGAGCTGATGGACGCTGTTGACAGCTACATCCCGACCCCGGACCGTGCTGCTGATAAGCCGTTCCTGATGCCCGTTGAGGACGTTATGACCATCTCCGGCCGTGGCACCGTTGCTACCGGTCGTGTTGAGCGTGGTACTGCTCATGTCGGCGATCAGATGGAAATCGTTGGTCTGAAGGAAGAGAAGCTGACCACCACCATCACTGGTCTGGAAATGTTCCGCAAGAGCCTCGAGTTCGCTCAGGCTGGCGACAACATCGGCGCTCTGCTGCGTGGTATTGACCGTGACCAGATCGAGCGTGGCCAGGTTCTGGCTGTTCCCGGCTCTGTTCATCCTCACACCACTTTCGATGGCCATGTTTACGTCCTGAAGAAGGAAGAAGGCGGCCGTCATACCCCGTTCTTCAACAACTATCGTCCTCAGTTCTACTTCCGTACTACCGACGTTACCGGCATCATCACCCTGCCCGAAGGCACTGAGATGTGCATGCCCGGCGACAACGTTGATATGCACGTTGAGCTGATTACCCCGGTTGCCATGGAAGAAGGCATGCGTTTCGCTATCCGCGAAGGCGGCCACACTGTTGGTTCCGGCGTTGTTTCCAAGATCGAGAAGTAATTTTCGGCTTGTGATATAGCTTTCAAGGCCCCTGCTGTTAAGGCAGGGGCCTTTTTGTTGTGTACGACTTATGGGACGGGGAGGGGGCAAAGGCCGGGTGTGGAAGACCAAGGAAGGCATCATGAAAACATCAGGAATTGTAGATAGGGGAGAGGACACTATTCGGAACGTTGAAAAAGTGGAGCAGGAGGGGGCACTCACACCGCCCTACCTTGGGAAGGTGTATTTCAGGTCGCGGTTAAGGGGCAAGGGTTGATCTATCCCTAAGGCAATACCGCATAATTCCCGCCTTGCGGCTTAAGCACCGCTCCGGCAGCTGCGGCACGGCATCTGCGTTGCCAAAATGCTCGATAAGACATCCAGTATTATCTGCGCTTTTGGCTTAGCATCTGCCGCACCTCGCTCGCCGTATCGGCACTTAGAATTATGCGGTGTTGCCCTAAGTTTTCGGAACGGTCAGGAACGCTTTCTACAGTACAATTTATAATGGGCAATTCTCAACCTCCAATTTTCCCTTCAAGTTTCCTCCAATCTCTGCCAAATCTCTCAACAACAAGCCAAACCGAAATGACAAAAAATGCGCGATCACAATACCGGGTGATTGGATTAAGAGATTGCAAAGAACATTATCGGGGTAAATGTTCAATCATTTGATAAAAGCAGGAATAAACCATTCAAAAATGTTAATAAATACCGCCAAAGAGTCACCGCATCGCAACGCAAATAATGTGCGAAAAACAGGTTTCAGTTGATTCAAGGACAAAAATTCACATAGAAACCGCGCTAATTAACTATGCAAATTCTGGCAACTGTGATATAATGTATATACCTAGATGTGTCGGAAAGGTTATCATTTGCAGGATCAAGACATGCAGCCGGTACAACGTTTTGTCAGCCGCTGTGCCGGGGCCAAAAGCCACGAAAGCAGGCCGCAGCCCGGCAGGGGATCGCCAGACCGAGGGGGCACAACCAGGCATAATCCCGTTGTTGTGTTAAGCATCGTATTTTATCTTGACTAGCACATCTGCCGTACCACTTTTCACACAAAAGGGGAAAGTAGTAACACTTAAGGGAGGATAAAACTATGAAGAAAAACCTTCAGCGTTTTGGTGCATCCGTGCTGGCAGCAGCCATGGTTGCCCAAAGCGTGGCGCTTCCCGCAGCTGCCGAAACTACCAAGATTGATTCTTCGGTAGCGCAGTCTGTTGCAGCTAGCGCAGCAAGCGCGGCCAGCGCTGTGCAGTCCCTGCCCAAGTTCACCAGCACCGCAGACCTGATCAAGCAGACAGCCCAAACGCTGGCTGCCCAGGGCGAAGTGCATGAACTGGAGCAGGACGATGCCAAGCTGGAAGCGACTGCACAGAGCAAGGCAGGCATGAGCCTTGCAGCGTTGGAAAATGCATTGGCCGATGCCATGTACGCCAACGCCGCAGCCGGCAAGATCAACACCGAAGCCTATGGCCTGAACAAGGACGAGATGGCATCGGTGATGGCTGCCACCATCAAAACGTATCATCTGTCCAGCGCCGTTACCGACCTGGGCTATGAGACGAACGCCGCAGGCGTTGTGACCGCCGTTACCTTTACCGGCAGCTCCGGCATGACCTCTGCGATGGAGTCCATGACCAACAGCGATGATGAAGTGATTGCGCAGCAGGCTGACAGCTACGCACAGGCTTACGTTGCTGAAAACTCCGATACCTTTGCTGCCAGCGCCGCTGCGGATGGCCATACCTATGGCGAGCCGAAATGGTACTGGAATGACACCAACCCGGAAGATGGCCACACCCATACCTGGAAGGAAACCCCCGATGGTTACTGGACCAAGACCGATGACGGCTGGGCTTACACCGCTGTGTATACCTGTGAAAAGGACGATGCCTACCAGAAGGTAGAAGGCACCGTAACCAAGGATACCACCGATGCAAAGCCCGGCGTTGCCGGCAAGACCGTTTACTCTGCCAGCGTGCCCGCTGACAAGAGCCCGCTTAAGAAGGAATACAAGGAACCCACCACCCGCACCGACGACATTGCCGCCCTGCCCTGCCAGAGCCATGCCGTGCCCAAGGATGCAGATGGCAAGTTTGTTGCTACCTTCAACTGGGAAATGAAGAAGGTCGAGGGCAAGCTGGCCGATGACTACAGCAACGCCCAGCTGTTCTATGACAGCGAAACCGGCAAAATTTCTGCCGGCGCTCCCGTTACCATTGACTGGGAATGCACCAGCGTCACCTTCAAGTGCGCTGTCTGCGGCGAAGAAATCAAAACCCAGCCGGTAATGACCATGCCGGTCAGCGTTGTGGTAGACCAGAATAACAATTCCGTCTACATCAATGTGGGTGGCACCCCGACCCTGGATACCACCTCCGGCGGCACCGGCGTTACCCTGGTGTCCGCAATGGATGGCGGCAACTGGTACGATATGCAGAACAACCCGGTTGACGCAAGCAAGGTGAACTTCACCTATCAGAGCGGCGACAACAAGGGCAAGAACAGCCTGCTGCTGTACGACAGCCAGAAGACTGCCGTGTATGTGGACGACCAGGGCAACCAGGTCACCAATACTTACGATGTCTCGACTGCGCAGATGAACTACTACTACTTCCAGCTGTCGCAGTTCAACCAGGACGAAGCAGAGTACTTCGGCGTGGTTGCCCCGTTCTGGACCTCCAAGGGCGTTCAGAAGCAGGGCGAGGATGGCAGCATCACCGGCACCATGGGCGCAATCAAGGTATTGTGCAGCATTGATCCGAACGATGATGTCCCGCCGACCACCATGGCATTCATGCTGAACATGCTGCCGCAGGCGTTCATGTCTTACGTCATGAACTATGGCGAAGCTCTGAAAGCCATCCGTGATGCAGGCCTGGCACAGGTTGCTAAGCTGGGGGACAGCGCTGACTATGTCACCAAGCTGCTGATCCTGCACGACTGGATCTCCCAGGTTGCAGAATTCGATATGGGCTCCATGGGCGATATCACCGGCGGCGGCAACAACGACCCCATCCAGATGACTGCTTTCGGCGCCCTGCTGGGCGGCGGGATCGGCGCTAAGGGCGTTGAGTATGGCTGCATCTGCCTGGGCTATGCATCTGCATTTAACTACATGGTCCAGAATTTGCCTGACAACAAGGAAATCTATAAAAAGACCGTTGACGGCAAAGAAGTTTGGAAGACCCCCGATGAAGTAGGCGATAACGCTGTTGTTGACTTTGCCCAGATCCTGTATTACTGCGATACTTCTGATACCAGTGTTGCCGGTAATGCGTTCGGCGGCGGCATGTTCAACAACGTCCACTACTTCAACGCAGTCAAGGTCAACAAGCTGCAGGGCGACAGCAAGTCTGCTACGATGACCACCGGCGAACCCAACAAGAACTGGTACTATGTTGACGTCTGCTATGACGACGTGAACACCGAGTGCATGGCCCAGACCCGCGTTGAGAACGCAGGCGACATGCGCCATGTCAACTTCCTGGTTTCTCCCTCCGGTCTGGAAGGCCGTTACAGCAAGTACTATGATTACATTGACTCGCTGTACGATGGCTACACCTACACCAAAAACAAGGAACCCGATAAGAATGATGATGGCAGCTATGTGATGAACAACGGCAAGCCGCATTACTCTTACACCAAGGCGGATAACAAGAACGAGACCCGTTACACCGATACCTGCTACGAGGATACCTGGTTCACCTCTATCTGCAGCCCCATCTACTTCGACGATAATTACTTCTATTACGTTGATACCACGACCAACCAGAACCTGTATAACGACATGCGCCGCAAGCAGGCCGAGAACGGCGACAGCGGCAGCTCTGGTTCCGGCAGCTCTGGTAACAACTCCCAGATGCAGCAGTTCATGAAGAAGATGCAGAGCCAGGGCCCCGATACTCTGGAAGCACGTCCGCGTAATGCGAACTACTATATCCGCAAAGCGGATTCCAGCAGCTCCGGCGGCTTCAGCATGAGCAGCTTTACCAAGACGGATGACCCGTTTGATATCATCCTGATGTACTACAACGATCTGAAGGAAACCAGCAGCAACTTCAATGATGACGACAGCAATGCCAAGGTTCTGGCCGAAGCTGGCACCATCTATAAGATCGATACCAGTGCAGCAGATAAGCATACCAAGGTTGAAAACAACCTGAACACCGAGTGCCTGGCAGACGCTGCTGCAAAGCGGATCTACCCCGCACTGGTACACTCTACCGCACTGTATGATGGCAAGCTGTACTTCAACGTCAACAACGCCATCTACCGTATGGACCCGACCACCGGCGCAGTGGAAGAAGTGAAGGAATACAACACCGTCTATGGCGGCATTAAGCTGACCAAGGATAAGGACGGCAACATGGTTCCCGATACCCACTTTCCCGGCATGAGCATGGTTATCATGGATAGCGCCAATGATACCAGCAGTGTGAAGTATCTGGGCACTTTCAAGAACCATCCTCTGGCTGGCCTGACCCTGCGTGACAGCTACAGCTTTGCTACCACCACCCAGCAGGGCCAGACTGTGATCACCGGCATCAACACCACCAAGGATCAGCTGGTCGTTTCTGTCGGCACCAACCTGTCCAACACTTACAAGAGCCTGGACGAACTGGGTGAGGACGGCAAGCCGGTTGTTAAGACCGATGATTCCGGCCTTTCCTATGACCAGCGCAAGAGCTACAAGACCGAGTCCTGGAACTACAACCCGAGTTACAACCAGAACATGGGCAGCTCTGACGAGAAGAACAAGAACGAAGAGTTCATGTGGTGCGCTAACCTGGTTGAAACCATGCCGATGTCCGACATGGTCAGCGACCTGAGCAGCGGCGCAACCACTGATGTTTCCGTTGAAGCATGGTGCGATACCCCCGCTTACACCCAGGCCCGCACCACCAAGTACGGCCTGACCAAGGGTGAAAAGAAGTACGCTGACGGCGCACTGCCCAAGGGTCATACCTGGGCTCTGGACGAGCTGGAAACCAAGTCCGTTGGCAACAATGTGTACCTGTGCTCTGATTGCCATACCGCAACCGAAAGCACCCCCCACACCGTTACCCTGCCCAATGCAGTTGAAGGTGTTAAGCTGACCCTGGGCACCACCAGCAACACCTACATCAAGGACGATACCGTTACCCTGACCGTAGAAAAGGAAGGCACCGATATCGTTACCGTTACCGCAAAGAACGGCGATACCGATGTTACTCTGACTGAAGTTCAGGAAGCAGCGCAGGACGAGGCCGCAGCCCAGGCTACCACCGAAAAGGCTAAGACGGTTTACACCTTCACCATGCCGGACGGCGATGTGACCATCAGTGTTACCAAAAACGCCAAGACCTATGCGGTCAATGTTGCTTCCCTGACCAATGGTGAGATCACTGCTTCCGCTAAAGAAGCAGCTGAGAAGGAAACCGTAACCCTGACTGCTAAGCCCGCAACCGGCTATGCCCTGAAGGCTGGCAGCGTGAAGGTTACCTACAAAGACGCTGACAACACCGAGCAGCCCGTTGAAGTGAAGGCTGATACCGAAAAAGCCAACACCTACACCTTTGCAATGCCTGCTTACCCCGTCAACGTCAGCGCAGAGTTTGTTAAGGAATACAAGGTTACTGTGGCAGACACTGCGAACAAGAACGGCGAAACCAAGGTGAGTGCAACCGCAGCTGTTGAAGGCACCGAAGTTACCGTTACCGTTAAGGCAGCTGATAACTACCAGCTCAAGGCTGACAGCCTGACCTACAGCTATCAGATCGGCGAAGATAAAAAGACCGAAAAGCTGACCCTGACCGATGGCAAGGCAACCTTCAAGATGCCTGCCGCTGATGTTACCGTTAGCGCTGAGTTTGAGGCCGTTAAGGTTGAAACCTACAGCGTTACGACCAACAGCACCGAATACGGCAAGGTGACGGCTGACAAGACCACTGGCGTGAAAGCTGGCGAAACTGTTACTCTGACTGTTGAGCCGGTGGATAACGATTCTATGCTGACCAAGCTGGCTGAAAACGGTCTGGCGATTAAAGACAGCAAGGATACTGTTATTTCGTATAAGGCCGGCGAGAAAGCCAACACCTATACTTTCACAATGCCTGCTGACAATGTAACTGTCACCCCACAGTTTACGATCGTTGAGTATGGCATTACCACTGAAGTTGTGGAAGGCAATGGTACGATTACCGTTAAGGATGCAGACGGCAACGTTAAGACGCGCGCACCGGAAGATAAAAATGCAAAACTTTATGCTACCTTTACTCCGGCGGATGGCTATGAGCTAAGCGGAGCTGAGTATTGGGAGGGGGCTACTGGCGGTCCTATTGCGGATGCACAGCTTGAAAATAACGTGTATGAATTCTATATGCATGCCAACAGTGTGACAATCAAAGCAACCTTTACCAAGATTGAAACTGACCAGGGCGGCAACACTGAAGACAACACCAACAACGGCGGCGAGGAACCCCAGTCCCTCGAAGTCGAGGAGCGCACCGCTCACGGCGCTGCTGAAAAGACCACCGTTACCGCAATGGCTGTCTTTACCTGCACCGATAAGAACTGCGCAAGCGCACAGTTCGTGGATGCAACTGTAAAGCAGACCAGCGGCGTTACCACCGCTGCTGTCAACTTCAACGGCAAGGACTACACCGCCAAGTTCGGCGAGAAGAACGGCTGGGTTGAAGAAAACGGCAAGAAGTACTGGTACGAAAAGGGCGTGAAGCAGGGTACCACCGGCCGCGGCAAAGAGATCTATGATCCCGATTCCGACGCTTGGTACTGGCTGGATGCTGTCCAGGGCGGCGCAATGACCGTCAGCAAGGATGTTTATCAGGAATCCGCCGCCGGCCAGTGGGCTGATAAGCCCGATGGCACCGGCAAGTGGGTCCGTTACGATGAGAACGGCCACATGGTCAAGGGCTGGCAGACGACCGATAAGGGCACCTACTACTTTGACCTGATCACCGGCGCTATGGCTAAGGGTACAGGCGACATTGACGGTGTACCTTGCGCATTTGACGAGTACACCGGTATTGCTCTGGACGGCCAGTGGCTGACCATCAAAGGCGCTGACTTCTGGTACGAAAAGGGCGTTCGCCAGGGCCTGGATGGCCGCGGCAAGGAAATCTATGACCCGGCTTCCGACGCTTGGTACTGGCTGGACGCCGTTGACCAGGGCAAGAAAGCCACCAGCAAGGATGTCTATCAGGAATCCAAAGCTGGCCAGTGGGCTGACCGCGCCGATGGCACCGGCAAGTGGGTCCGTTACGATGCACAGGGCCACATGATCAAGGGCTGGAGCGCGGACAAGCGTTACTACTTCGACCCGATCTATGGCACCATGGCTAAGGGCGATGCAGTCATCGACGGCCGTACTTATCATTTCGATAAGAACACCGGCGTTCTGCAGTAATCCCACAGCCGAACAATGAGCTGTAACCAGCCCATTAACCTCTAAATAAAAATGCCGCAGCAGATGTAACAGTCTGCTGCGGCATTTTTGTATTTTTGGGCATAGGTTCAGTGAAATATTTGCCAGGCCAGTAGGGCGGGGGACCCCACCCCACCGAAAGCTAGAAATAGTACACTATTAAAAAATCGCAATTTACCTTACCCGCATAATAAAGGCAACACACAAAAACATGACGAACACATCAGGCCGGTGCAAGGGCAAAACCTACTAAAAAGCTGCGGCTAAATTTGGCAAATATGGCGCGCGAAGTATAATTTTTGGAGGATATCACAAGCAGAACAAACAAACTTTGTCAGTTCAAACAACAAAAAAACAACAAACTGGCATGAATGCCAAAGAATGCGGCCGTGAATTGTGAAAGATTTTAATATATTTTCTTCGTTTCCTCCTTACCTGTTATCATTTGAATTTGCAATCGAAATATGGAACTTGTATAATAGAATAAAAGAAAAGTGCAAACTAAATGGGTGAAGAGGATTTGGTGCAATGGAAGATAAAAATAGATTCAGCATTCTGCTGGAGCATTTGCTAGAAGTTGCGGAGGTCAAGAACTATACCTTGGCCAAGCGCCTGCAATACGATGTTTCCTATATCAGCAAATGGGTCAGCGGCCGCATGCTGCCTGCCAAAAAGACTGAAAAGCGCGTGATGGAGGGCATCAGTGCCTGCGTGGTGGATGAAGCCACCGATGATGGCCGTAACCTGCTGCTGCGGGAATACAGCGTTAGCATCCCCAGTGACCTGAAAGCCGCCATTTATGATAACCTGATTGCTGAATATGATTATTTGCAAGAGGAACTGGACAGCGGCGAGGCGCGCATTGGCCCCTATACGGACTTTTGGGCCGAGCTGAACATGCTGCAATACCTGACCAAAATGGCGCACCCCGTGCTGCGCCGCGTCAGCCAGCTGGACATTGTGGCTGTGATGGACCTGATGGAAATGGCGCGCGAATACCGCCTGAAAGTTGCCAACCTGCAAAACGGCCAGCTGGTGGACCAGCGCTGCTATGATAACGTCTATTTCAAGCTGATGATCGATATCAGCCGCGAAAAATGGGACCCCATCTATGATGCCGCGCTCATTATTAACGTGCTGACCAACTTCAGCCATATTCATTTCAAGCTGTTTGGCAGCACCGCGGCTGCCGGGCGCGCGGTGTTTGTGGTCAAGGGCGATTTTGCCATTACCGGCCTGTTGGTCAGCCACAGCCGCTGCGCCGCCGTTACCGCCACTGAGGACCCGCAGAACTGCGAAAGCCTGTATGATAACTTCTCCAAGCTCTGCGTGCGGGATGACCAGCTTTTCCGCGATACCAGCATGCGCCAGCTGATCAGCCAGTACGACTATATGCACACGCTGCTGGCCTCCAATCTGCGGTGGATGTTCGGCCACCTGAATGAGCTTTTGCTGCCGGATGACTTGTTTGAAGAGATCCTGACCGCCCACGAGGCCGAGCTGAAAGATTTTTTGGGTGCTACCCCTGCGGAGCTGCGTAGCGTACACAACCTTGCCAAAGGTGTGGTGGAGGAAACAAACATCCGCATCCTGATTTATGAAGCTGCATTTTCCTCCATGGCGGTTTCCGGCGAGCTGGACTTTTTCAGTTACAAGGTCAGCCTTACCCCGGATCAGCGCAGCCGGTGCATCAGCTATGTGCTGCAGCTTTGCAAGCAGCGTGAAAAACTTGAATTCCGCTTGATCAGCGGCCGCATTGTGAACGATTTCCAGTATGTGGCGGACCCCAATATGTTCCTTTCTGGCGCTGCATCGTATCTTCGGCTGGATAACAACTGCCCCGTCAACCGGATTGCAATGGTCAACAACAGTGTGATGGAAGACCGCCTGAGTGAATATTTTGATCAGGTCTGGAATTTGGATGACCAGAACGTGACAAAAGAGCGCAACGCCATAGCGGAGCACATCCATCATGTCCTGCAGGGAATCCATCTGATTACCCGCGCCAAAAGTGATGAAATGGAAGAACTGCAAGAGAGCTGGATGAACAAAATCTAAAAATATAACATACATACGCATAAACATAAAGCCCTGGCTGCTGCGGTAGCTGGGGCTTTTGTTGCACCGAGGAAAATGAAATTGCAAGAAAACTCCATGCCAAAAGCGTAAAAATTCATGTGAAAAAAGTGAATCACGCGGAATCAATTTCTGGAAATTTGTGCCATGGGATTCTCGTGCTTTCCGTAAACAGGAATGGTATACTATACTCAGCACCGAAAATAATCGTAGCATTATGGTTTGGCGACGCTGTGCAACGATGTGCACAGCAGGGGAAAGTGCCATAAAGGTTTGGCGTGATTTGATTTGGATAATTTAATTCCCTGCAACTATAAGGGAAAGACATTTGGAGGAAATTGCAATGAATCAAAACGCGATGTTGACTGGCAAGCCCAGCATTGACCGCCCCTGGATGAAGTTCTATCCAGATGTTCTGCGCGGTATCCAGGTTCCGGCCTGCACCGTGGAGCAGTACCTCTCCGTGCGCGCTGCAGACCCTAACGTGATTGCCATGCACTACTATGGCGTGGATATCACCTGGGGTACCGTGTTCCGTAAGGTAGACGCCACCGCCCGCGCTCTGCAGGTGCTTGGCGTCAAGCAGGGGGACCAGATCCCCGTGTTCCTGCGTTCTGTGCCGGAATTCATTTATCTGCTGCTGGCAGCCGAGCGCATCGGCGCTTCGCTGCTGTGCCGTGACAACACCCTGGAAGAAAACATTGAAGCTGTTCAAAAAGCCAATGCCAAGGTGATTTTTGTTCACGACTTCTTCTCCAAGGCCGAAATCGAAGCTTACCGTGAGCAGACCAACGTGAATACCTATGTTATCGTTCCCGCTCTGGAAAGCGGCGACCGCTCCGCTATGCCGGTTTACCTGCAGCATTCCCTGGATGCCCTGTATCCGGATGTTCCCGCCCGTGGCTCTGATACCATGATGTGGGCTGATTTCTGTAACATGGGCCAGCGTTTTCGCGGCTTTGTGCCCGCTCCTGTCAACATTGACCGCCCGCTGCTGCGCGCCTATACCAGCGGTTCCACCGGCCCTTCCAAGCAGGTCATCCATTCTGCACACAGCATCATCGGCGTGCTGACCCAGATGAACTTTTATGGCTCTTCGGATAAATTCCGCCCCACTTGGCTGCTGACCATCCTGCCCCCGGCTCTGATCGCTGTTGTGGTTTCCATGACTGATAAGGATGGTGAGAACAGAGCCTTTACATGTCTAAAGCTGTTTGTGGATGATGCTCCTGCCCCTGGCCGGCGGTATGCTGCTCATTCTGGATCCGTTTGTGGATGTGTACGATGTTGACCTGGAAATGATGCGCTACCGCCCCAACAACTGGCCCCTGATCCCCATGTTTGTGGAGGTTATCCGCCGCAGCAAGCGTCTTCCGGCTGACTATGATATGTCCCACATGCTGGCCATCGGCGCCGGCTGCGAGGCATTCAACAACAAGCAGCTGCGCAATGTTGAGGAGTTCCTCAAGCAGCATAACTGTAACCTGCGCTTTACTGCCGGCTACGGCAGCAGCGAGGCCGGCTCCAACGCCACTCTGCCCATGGCTCCGTTCCCGGTGCGTGACGGCAACGTTGGTGTGCCGATGATCCACAGCATCATCAGCATCTTTAAGCCCGGCACCCAGGAGGAGCTGACCTACAATACCCCCGGTGAGATCTGCATCACGGGCCCCGGCGTGATGCTGGGCTATGACCGCCCCGAAGCAACCGCCAAGGCACTGCAGGTCCACGCAGACGGCAAGACCTGGCTGCACACCGGCGATATTGGCTATATGTCCGAGGACGGTGTGCTCTACACGATGACCCGCGGCGCATCCCCGCGCTTTGGCGGCGGCGACCTGATGGTGCAGCCGCTGGAGAACATCGTGGCCGATGCCGACATCAAGGGCATCAAGGACGAGTTCTTTGTTATCGTGCCGGATGATGAGCACGAGGGCTGCTTCCTGCCGTACCTGTACGTCCAGCTCAAAGATGGCTACACCTTGGACGATGTGCGCGATAAGATCAATGCCTGCCTGCCGGAACGTTACATGCGTCCGGTGGAGATTTTCACCGTACCGGAACGCCCGTTCTTCCACTTCAAGACCAACCGTATTGGCCTGAGCAAAGAAATCGTCGCCAAGCGCAACCAGCAGAAAGAGAAAGCCAAGCGCAACAGCTTTACCGATGGCTGCATTGCCTGATGACTTTGGCGTGATAAAATCATGATAATGTAACGGCATGTGCCCACCTTATGATAGAGATAAGGGGGCA
>OGGS01001565.1_pt1 | contig 15372 bp, 12 predicted proteins | sample 1571281 | NCBI WGS metagenome assembly OGGS01 (sample SAMEA2582042, study PRJEB24529) | metagenome | biome: Human gut stool | place: China | collected 2011 | reverse complement strand
AATACCTGCCTGTCACGCAGGGGGTCGCGGGTTCGAGTCCCGTCCGTTCCGCCACTTATTAAGAAGCCTCGAGTTAACGCTCGAGGTTTTTTTTCGTCTACATTTCTATTATTGCTAAAATCGCAAAAATCCTCTGCGTTTTACGCTCTTTTTCCGCAACAGTCTGAAGCCCATAATCACCTCAGTTAACGAAAATAGCATTAAAAGAGGCATATTATGGCTATCCCTGCATTTGGTTTAGGTACTTTCCGTCTGAAAGACGACGTTGTTATTTCATCTGTGAAAACGGCGCTTGAACTTGGTTATCGCGCAATTGATACCGCACAAATCTATGATAACGAAGCCGCAGTAGGTCAGGCGATTGCAGAAAGTGGCGTGCCACGTCATGAACTCTACATCACCACTAAAATCTGGATTGAAAATCTCAGCAAAGACAAATTGATCCCAAGTCTGAAAGAGAGCCTGCAAAAATTGCGTACCGATTATGTTGATCTGACGCTAATCCACTGGCCGTCACCAAACGATGAAGTCTCTGTTGAAGAGTTTATGCAGGCGCTGCTGGAAGCCAAAAAGGCCGCCCAGCAGCAGTAAAAACCTAATACAGATTGCATAAAATAAGAGCCGCTGTACTTTTTGTACAGCGGCTCTTTTGCGTGTACCTCCTCAGGCACGGCTTGCGCCGTGCCAGCTCCCCCAAAGGGACGCCTTAGGCACTGCCGCAAACTTTCTCTTCACCGCCAAAAGCCGTCCCCTTGGGGAAGGTGGCAAAGCCGTAGGCTTTGACGGAAGGGGTACTGTGTCCGGCAGGGGAGAGAACACAAAAAAATGCTCCCCCTTGCGGGGGAGCAAATTCGGCACACAACGCCACGCTGTGCCGAAAAGAAAGGAGTGCAAAGTCAGTTTTCCTTTTTGCCCTGACGGTTCAGCACCCAGCCTGCGGCAAACAGCAGCACACCGCTGCAAGCCAGCACCGGCACGGGCCAGTTCAACTGACCGGTCTGGGGAAGAACGGGCTTATCCGGGTTGGAAGGGGAGACCGGATTGTCCGGGTTCTCGGGGCTTACGGGATTGTCCGGGCTGTCGGGACTTACCGGGTTATCAGGGCTGTCCGGGCTTACCGGGGTGTCGGGATTATCCGGCTGCTCCGGAGTATCGGGGGTATCCGGTGTGTCGGGCGTATCCGGCGGCGTGTCAGGCACATCCGGGGTGTCGGGGGTGTCCGGCGTTTCCGGGATGGTAGCGCCTACCTTGGGGGTGGCGTCCACATCGTAGATCCAGTTGTCGCCATCGGGCATGGGGATGGACACAAGGAAGGGCTTGATGGCCTCGTAGCCGTGGGATGCCTCGGTCTGCACGACCAAGTACAGACCCTGCGGCAGCTTGGTAATGTCAGCGTAGCCCTCTTCGTTCACGTCCTGCTGGGCGGCAATGGCGGGCACAACGGGCAGGTACTTTACCAGCTGGTCAGCCAGCGTGCTGTCGGAAAGGTCGCCCAGCACCACGCCGCAGCCCGCAAAATCGCCGGTATAGTCAAAGTACAGGTTGCCGTTTGTGCACTTGACCGAGGCCACCTGATACAGGGTCAGCTCGCCGCCGCGCAGGGGCACATCGTTGTGGGTGTCGTACAGGCGGACGTGGAGCGAGCCCAGCCGCCCCAGCACAATGTTGGCACTGGTGGCAAACGCCGGCAGGGCGCAGCATACCACAAGACACACAGCCAGCAGCACAGCCGCCAGACGATGACGCAGATCAATGCTTTTCATGTTCTTCACCTCTCGTTTTCTTGGGTTTGCGTGTAGAAAGCAGCATACCGATCAGCAAGATCAGCAGCATGGGCAGCGCCATAATGGGCGCAACAATAATGGGTTCAATTTTAAGCGCTTCGGCGGTAACGCGGAGGTGCTTGTACTGATCCGGGGTCTCCACGCGGCGGCCGCGCACCAGCAGGCGGTGTGTGTTGATGCCATAGGGGGTGCAGGTCATCAGGGTAACGTAGTCCTTGCCTTCGGCAATCTTCAACTCATCGGTCTCGGTGGGCAGCACGATGGAAATTTTGTCCACCTCGTAGGTGAGCATCCGGTCCAGCACGGTGATGGTAAAGGTATCGCCCACTTCCAGCTGGTCGAGGTTGGTAAACAGCTTTGCGCTGGGCAGGCCGCGGTGCGCCGAGATGACCGCGTGGGTGGACGCGCCGCCCACCGGCAGGCTGGTGCCCTCTAAGTGGCCTGCGGCAATCTGCAGCACGCTATCGTCGGTGCCGTGGTAGATGGGCAGCTCCACGCCGATTTTGGAGATGGTGATGTAACCCATAATGCCCGTGCCGGTAATATCCAGCGTTTCGTTGTAGCCGGTAAGCTGATCCGGGCGGTAAAGGGCGTTTTCGTTGGCGGCCACCTGTGCGTTAAAGGCATCGGCGGCGTCAAAGTAGGCGCTGTAATCCGCATCGGTCATGTTGTCCACGTCCTGCGCGTAGCTTGCCACCGCGCGGGACTGGTTGCGCTGGTTGACGTAATCGCTGATGGTGGGGTATAACATCACGGATAGACCCACGAAAAAGACGAGGATCAGTATAATAGTGCTTTTGTTCTTTTTCATGGGCTACTCCCTAACGTTATAGTTTCAGGATCAGAGCAGGGGGCCTTGCGGCCCCGCTCTGTGCCGGGGAAAAGGAGAGCTTAGCGGTTCTCCATGCGCTTTTTGGTAATAAGCAGGATAGCTGCTGCAACCATCAGGCCGCCGCCAACAACGTAGAAGATGGTGGTGCCGATGCCGCCGGTGCCGGGCAGGGTAGAACCCATGCGGTTCTGGATCTCGATGGTCAGAGTGCTGTGGTCAACACTACCGGTAAACTTATCACCGCCCGTCAGTTCAGTAAGCTTGGGGTCGTCAGCTTCGATTTGATGATCAGCGGTAACGGTAAACTTTATAGGCTCAATGGAGTTATAGCCGGCGGGAGTGATGATCTCCTTGATCATGTATTCGCCGTCATCAATGCCCTTCCACTCGAAGTCGGTCCTAGTCTCGCTTACAAGCTTGCCTTCTGCGTCAACGTTCAGTGCCTCGACCGGAGCATAAGCGTCCTCATCCTCCATAATGTAGGAAGTGCCATCGGTGGGGACAGCAGGCAGCTTTTTGTACAGGGCAAAAGCTGCGCCGGGCAGAGGTTTGTTATCCTGATCGACCTTATTGGCAACAACTTTATAGGTGAAAACAATGTTCTTGTCCGGTTTGGTCTGACCCTTGCCATTGCCATTCGGGTTGTTGGAGAATACCAGATAAGCTTCGTTCGGGTTGCCGGTAGAACCAAGGATAGCATCAGAATCCAGACTGGCGGTATATTCGACCGTGATTGTGGAGCCGTTGGTTGCACCGAACGCCTTCACATTATCAATAGAAACAGTCAGCTTTTTATTTGCAGAATCCCAATTGCTGGAGTATTCACCAGCGTACAAAGTTTTATCACCGACCTTGACGGAGGTGATATTTCTATAAGTCAGGTGATCCATGGTATCGACAAACTCCACATAGTAGGTGTCGAAGTTGCTCACATTGCCCAGAGTAGCAGTCAGCTGGTAAGGAATAATATCGCCGATATCGTAGTCGGCAGAATCCTGCCAGTCAGTAGTAGTGCCAGCGGAATCGTTTTTGTCTTTGACCTTCTTCTGAAGGGTGGGGATATCAGTTTTTACCTGAGGGGTAACAGTTTCAGGGCCGCTCACCAGCAGAAGGGTCAGGTTCGAAGCATCGTATTTGCCTTCCACGGGGGTAACGTCTTTGATCAGATAATAGCCAGCAGAAGGAAGAGCAATGCTGCCAGTACCTTCGGTTTTGTCAGTGGTCAGGTAACCGTTAGCAACAAAAGCCGCAAACTTAGTGGCGTGTTCCGCATCAAATTTTGCTAGTTTCTCTGCAACATCAGATGCGCTCTCGCAGGAGGCAAAATCGGTAGTGGTCTTTAAAGCTGCCAAAAGCTCATCATCATTAACACCAGTGCCCCATTTAACATCAGACAGTTTCTTGGTGGCGGAGTCCAGCTTTGCACTAAAAATCTGATAGGCTTCAAAGTTATGATTCGTAACGTTAACCTTAGAGCCGGGAACTTCCGTACCGGCAGCCGCCCACGCCGGGATCGCCATGGCGCAAACCATAGCAACTGCCAGCAGCGCAGCCATGAGTTTCTTCATTGCTTTTTTCATGGAAAAAGCCCCTTTCTTTTCTGCCCCTTGCCGCCCCCTGCATTTTGTGCAGGGGGGGAGGGGTGTGGTTTTTGTTAGGTTTATCGCGTAAACCTTGCGCTGGGCGGGCGGGGGCTCAGCCCCGGCACGCCAGCAGGGAAGTGCAATTTAATCATCTGCCCTCCCTTCGCGTCTGCGCTTGCGGTGGATAAAACTATATGCCAGCGCAGACAGCATCATTGTGCCGCCCACGGCTGTGTACGGGAGTGTACCGGTGCCGCCAGTAGAGGGAAGCTCGTAGCCAACGATCTCCTTGTTGGTCAGCGTAAGCAGACCGCCGTTTTCCACACCGGTTGTGTTGCTGTCGCTGTAGGTCACGTCGTACTTGCCGCCGGTAGAAGCTTCCTCGATATAGTAGAAGAAACCTTCTTCCACGTCCTTGAAAACATAGATCCAGTTGTTCTTCTGGTTAAGGGTAATGGTGTTTACGTATTGGGCACTGTCTTTGCTGCCACCGTCAGGATAACGATACAGCTTCACCGTGACATCAGTATTCGGAGTGAGGGCATCAGAGATCGCCTTACCGTCCTTATCCTGCCAGAACTTCTGGATCGTCAACCATTTACGCGTATTCTGCACGGTGTAGTTCTTTTGCTGACCGCCGGTGCAGATCACAACCTTGCTTTGCTCTAAATCAGTAGGCTTATTAGTATTTTCCCATGCATGAGCAGCGGTTTCATTACTGTCTGCGTCTGCAAAGATGAAATACACAGGATCAGCCGTGCCGATTTTGTAGCCAGCAGGTGCATTGGTCTCAACGAGTCTGTAGAGCGTATCGGGCAGGATTTTAAAGTGCTCGCCGTGGGAATCGTCTTTCTCGTTATCACCAAGGTGGAGAACGATCTCGCCATTCACATCCGTTTTATGCAGGGACTGTCCGTCATGGGCGGCGAATTCAGTTCCGTTGTAGGAGGAGAGCGTAAACTCCGCACCCTGCAAACGCGTCAACGGATTCAGACTGTCAACCTTATACAGTGTGAACTGACTGCGAGAAACGGAACCGCTGGCTTCAAGTTTGGTAACTTGCGTGTTGCTGTTTGCGTGGTGATCACCTGTAAGCTCTGCAACATTCGAAAGCGTCACGTTATCGTTGGAATCCAGCACATAATCGTACTTTAATACATAACCGCGAGCATCGTCCAGCGTGAACGTCATGGTATGGGTGTCATAACCAGTGCTGCTGTCTGTGGTACGCTTATAGACCATGCCATAGCTTGTAGTAGGCAGTGCCGGGTTGCCATCTTTATATGGATAATCGTACAACTTTACGCTGTCCATATCCAGATGCGCCGTAACATTCTTATCTTGCACAGCCAGCGTATCCGTCAAAATTACCGTGTCGCCGCCCTTCAGCAGGTCGGCGCAAGCGGGATTGATATCCAGACTGTAATGCACCGCAAGCTGACCGGTTTCTTCGCCATTTTTATTTACAAGCGCTTCATACGTTGCACTCTTGGTCAGGTATTCAAGATTACGGTTTAAGGTAATGGTTGCATCGGCGTGCTTGCCGTCCCACTCTGCCTTATTGGTGTAGGTTCCGGTTACGGTTTTCGGGCTCTCCCACTTGGTGTCCGTAACGGTTGCCGCATAGCGGACAAGGAGGTGCGTCAATCTGTCGCCTTCAGCCTTATTAAGCTCATATTTGACTCGCTCGTCGTCGAGGTTTTTGAACTTAAAAGTAACGTTCTGACCAATGCAGGTGGCTTCAAAATTATTCGAATTATCGAACGTGAAATTGCCATGTCCATTCTGCTGGCACCAATTACTCCAGCCAAAGAAGCCCTTGGCACTGCCTTCCTTAAAAGTAAGTCCGTTGGGGAGAGTATCGGTTACCGTAACGGTGTAGTTTCCGTCCGTGTCCGGGGAAAACTTCTTCAAGCTGGAGACATCCAGAACAAGCTCGTAGTATACCTCCATGCCGGACTTATAGTCCCCGGTTGCAGTAGGCTGGTAGTTCGTATTGCGACTACCGTACAATGGGTTAGTACCCAGATCGGTTGTGGATACACCCTTAGTAAGACCGGTTTTATCTGTGTTCTTTTTATAATAATAATTGGCGGTATTATTATAGATATAGAATTCTGCACCTGCCTTAACAGCCGTGGTGTCTACGTGCGTATAATAGCTGCTGATGTTCATGCGCTTGACAGGGGAAGTACCTTTGTACGAACCGTTGTTCTTCAGGCGGATGATAAAGGTGTGTACCTTGTCGGTGCTATTCGTAGCATCAATTGAGTGATCGGGAGCTTGGCTCGCGTCACTGAAGAATTCGGCATAGTAATCGATCTCAACAGTAATGCCGGCGTCTTTAGCAGAAAGCGTTTTGTTGTCTGCGTTTGTAAAAGTCAGGCTGTCGCGGATCGCCTGATCCAGCTCCGAAGCAATACCGTAGTGCTCGCCATACGTAGGTTTTTTGATCTGGTCAACAAAGGTATACTCAGTCCAGGTATTGGGCACATCGGAAGAAATCTGCCAGTCCGCACGGTACTGATTTTCCGTATCGGTGGAGGTCAGACTGTTTTGCGCCTTAGACTTGTTGAAGCTCCAGCTGCGGTCGGACGGCGTAACATCCTTTCCGGCTGTGTAATCCTTATCGTCTATCGTGATGGTGGAGTCATTATGCACCGTTACCTGCTTGCCATCAGTGCTGGCTGGCACGGACGTTACATAGGTGAATTTATACTCCATGCCGTAGACATCCTGATTAAAGGTGTAGGTAAAGCCTTTTTTATCGGCGTTGGGCTCAAATGGCTCGCCAATACTCTTGGTGAACCAGTTGCCATCTTTGTCGCGGACTTGTTCCAGCTTGATGCTGCCGTTGATCAGAGCACCCTCGGTAGTGATCGTGTCTACGACCTTAGAACCCTTCAGGTTCTGTCCGTAAGGATTCTTGACGCCCACAGTCCATGTTATGGTGTTGGTGTCGGGATCGTAAGAACCGTTTTTCCAGATACGATCTTCAAAACTAGTCGTCCACCACTTCCAATCATCCTTTTTGTTGGAGCGTGCTTTATTCTTGAATTCAACGGAACCAGCACCTGCGGCAGTGTTTTTGATTATCTTGACGCGATAGGTCAGCCGATAACTCTCACCAGAGTTAAGCTTGACCAGATTTTCGATATGAAAGCTGTTGTCAGTAACATGATTTTGGTAATTCTCGATCTCGGTCTCGTGGTTGTCTTTATCGATTTTGACCAGCTTAAAGCTGTCGGTTACATATTCGCCCGCAATCGTGTCGTTGTTTTGGAGTTCGTCCAGAATCTCAATTGGGTCGCTCCAGCCATCCTTAGAGGAAACGATGACGGTGTATTCAATATAGGTGCCGTCACTATCCACAACGGGGGTAGCGCCCTTCTTTTCAATAGCAAGATCGCGCGGCAGCTTGACAAGAAGATCCAGCCCGGTCGGGAAGCGGATCTTAGAGCTTTCCTCAAAGCCGACTGTGGAAACTTCTGCCTCAAAATCGAAGTGTCCGGTAAAAGGCTTTGAAGTATCAAAATCGTTATAGAAAGTAAGATGGACAACACCATCCGTATCAACTACGCCAGTACCAACTTCTTGATTCCCGTCACTTTGGTTGATCAGCTTGAAGTCTTTATTTTCGGTCAATTCAATGCCGTCAGGAAGCTTATAGGTCAGGGTTTTTGGCGTAAGATGATCCTTAAGGGCATTTTCAGGGATATTAAAGGTGTAGTTCAGACTAAGCTTATCGCCATCCATCAACTCAATAGAAGAAGTTCCCGGCTCGAGGATCTGGCTACCCTTCTTTACGGTGATACCGGTAATGCCGCCCTTATTCGTACCCTCGGGCGTTTCCACAAAGTAGTCAAGATAGGTCGTTTTCCCCGCCGTCATCGTGGGCGTGCGGTTCGGACGGCTGGCGGAGATGGTGGGCAGCTGGCCGCCGTAGGTGTCGGCGTACTGGGCGGCGGCAACACTCACTACGCCCAGAACTTCAGCGCTGGAAAGGGTAACTTCAGCCACCTTGCCGTCCACATCGCCGGAGATGACGGTCAGCGTGTCATCGTCCACTGCGCTCACGATGCCCACGGTCTCCACGGGCTGAGCGTCAGTCACGGTAGTGGTCTGCGGCTCGGCAGCGGAGGAAACCACGCTGGGCACAGCGGTGTCAGAGCTGTCCACAGGATTTGCAGCGGGCTGGTCCGGGTCAACGGTGTCGGGGATATCGGGGAGGTCAGGGGTATCGAGGGTGGTCGCGTCCTCGACGGCAGGGGCGGTATCCAGCGCAGCAGCGCCGGATTCCTCAAGTTCTATGCCGTTCTCACCCTCAGCGTCCATGCTGAACAGGTCGTCCAGACCGTCCGCTGCACCGTCGGCGCTGCTGTCCACAGCCACGGTGCGGGTGACGTACTTATTATAAATAACGATGTCGCCCACATCGGCGGCGCTGCCGTCCTCGCCGTCCAGCAGCCATTCCATGTCGCTCATGGAGCTGCGCAAGGCAAGCACACTGGCCTCCTGCGGGATAGCGCTCTGGGGGATACCGGCGTACTTCAGGCAGTAAGAGAGGAACATCACGTCCCACTCGCCGTAGGGGTTGCCGTAGGACTGACCGTAGCGGGAGTAGTAGCGCAGGGTCACGCCGTCCGCGGGGTCGATCTCAAAGTTTTTCTCGCTCTGCTCGTAGCCCAGCTGGGTCTGCGCCACGCTGACCAGATCCTCGGCCCAGTTGCCGGTCATCACGGCCTCGGCGTTGGCGGCCTGCCACTCCTCGGGGGTCTCAAGGTCGGCAGAAGTGTCGCTCAGGCAGGCAACGGTGTGGTGGTGCTCCGGCAGGGGGCAGGTGAGCACTTCCTCGTAGCAGGCGTCAGTGTGGTGGTGGTAGATGGGCTCCACGGTGTCCACCATAGGCGCCAGCGCCACGGGCTCGGCCACAGCCATAGCCGCCAGCTCGGCGCTCTGGGTGGGTTCCACCACCTGCTCCACAAGCTCGCCCTCTTCCAGTCCGCAGGTCAGCTCGTACTCGGTGGTATAGCAGCTTTCGTCGTGGGTATGCTCAAATTTGTCGCAGATCAGGCTGCCGTCCTCGGGGTCAAAGCAGTCGTCACCGTGGACGTGCTCTTCCTCCATGCAGGTCAGGGTCTGCACCTCGGTGTAGCAGTCCTCGGTGTGCTCGTGGGGCACAAACTCGATCTGCGGCTCCAGTGCCAGCGGCATTGGCTCAGCCTCAACGGTGGGCTGGCTGGCCTCGGCGGCGGCCACTTCGGCTGCGTTTTCAAGGTCGCCTTCATTATAACCGCAGGTCAGCATAACCGCAGGTCAGCACCTTGGTGTAGCAATCAGCCGTGTGGGTGTGCTCCTCCTCGCCGCACTGGTACTGCGCGGTCATCGAGATGCCCACGCCATGCAGCTGCCAGTTGACGAACAGGGTGGTGATCATGGCAAGTGCCAGCACAAACGCTGTGTAGCGCCGCAGGGTGTGCCGGTCCTCGCGGAACCGCTCCATGTACGTTCTAAGAATGTCGTTCATAACGGAATACCTCCTCCCGGGGTCAATGGATCAACGAGAAGCTGGACAAGGGCCATATCCTCAGGAAAACCCTGCCAACGATCTGGCTTTTTTCAACGCAGCCTATCACGCTGCTGCGGCTGTCGATGGAGGTGGAGCGGTGGTCGCCCAGCACGAAGTAGCGGTTTTCCGGCACCTGATAGGGGAACCGGATGTCGCATTCGCCCACGGTCAGCACGTCCACATAAGGTTCGTCCAGCGCCACGCCGTTTACCGAGACCACGCCGTTCACGTCCATATCGATCACATCACCGGGCTGCCCGATGATGCGCTTGAGCAGCAGCTTGTTCTGCCAGTAAAACCCGCATAACTCACCGTTTTCAATGTGGTTGGATTTTACCAGCAGGATAATGTCCTTATCATTTAACGTAGGGTTCATGCTGTCGCCGGAGACCTGAAGCACCGGCAGAAACAGCGTAGCCAGCAGCACAGCTACTGCGGCTACCACCACCAGAATATAGATCGTACTGCGCAGCACCCGCTGGTAGCGGCTCTGGTACGCAAGACGCTCACGTTCTGCGGCCACTTCCTCGGTGGAAGGAATGGAAGCGAACCGGATATCGCGTTTTTTCATGTTTCCTCCGAAGGCAGGCCGTCGGTGCTGCGGTACTGGTCCAGCAGCTCGTTAGCCTTGCGGTCAAATGCCTGCCAGCGCTGCTGCACCTCCTGCTCGGCGCGCTCTACCATGGCCTTGCAGTCGGCCTCGGTCTGGGTACGCTTTTGCGCGGCGTCAGCGGTCATGGCGTCGCATTCCTGCTGCGCCTGCGCTTTCAGGTTGTCGGCGTCTGCCTGTGCCTGTTCCAGAATGCGTTTGGCCTCGCTGCGCGCCTGCGAAAGGGTGTTGGCGGCGGTGGCGTTGGTATCCGCAAGGCTGGCCTGTACCGAATGCAGATAGTCATCGGCGGCGGCCTGCGCGGCGGCGAACACGTTGTTCAGCTCCAGCGCGGCCTGCGCGATGGAACCGGCGCTTTCCAGCCGGAGCTGCCGGTCCTGCAGCTGCGCGGTGAGCGCGGCGTTCTGCGCCTTGAGCTGGTCCTCGCTCTGTTTCAGCGCATAGATGATCTCTATCAGTTCAGCGCGGTGCATCCGCCGCAGTTCACGATCTGCCATTTACGTACAAACTCCCAAATGTAAGATAACGAAATTTCTTTCGGAAATACCGAAAAAACTTAAAGAAAATGCCTGAAAAATCGCTTGCCGCCGCGCGATTTGCGCGACCAGAGAGGTCTTTTATAAACTACCCTATTGTAGCACATTCCCTGTAACAACAATATAACAAATCAGACACAAAATCAAGAGGTAAAGCCCAAAAAAATATCGCAAATTGTTCTGCTTTGTGTGCAAAACACCCAAAAATAAGGTAATATACTGCAGAGTTGTTAAAATTTCCCTTCATAATTCATGAGCGTGAAGTTCTGCGCAGTAATACACTGAATTGCTGTGCCTGCGAAAAACGGGAGCCGCACTTTTTCGTAAAAAGTGCGGCTCCCGTATCCAGACTTTGGGGTGACCCTTTTACTTGCCGAAGCTGCCCAGCAGGCTGTTCAGCGATACAAAGGACTGGTAGATGACGTTGACGTTGTTGATGATGGAGCTTGCACCGGAGAAGATGCGGGCGATGTAGTTGAACACCTTGCCAACGTCCAGGAAGGCCTGATAAGCGTTGTTGGCACCGCCGTCCAGATAGGTCATCTCCTCGGCCTCAATGGCGGAATAGCTGGCGGGCATTTTCATGGTAGAAGTAGTCATAGTAAGATCCCTTTCTTCAATGGTATCATTGCGTTTACAGCGGTGTTCAGAACATGGTGGAGACCAGCAGGGTAGTAAGCAGGGCACCGGCTACAAGTGCAGGCCCTACATACTTCTGCCACTGGGTGGCGGCAGACGGGGTGGTGGGCTGCGGCACAGTGGTGCCGGCCTTGGCAGTCCAGTGAGCGTAGATGGTAGCATCGGAGGTGAACACGGTGGAGGTGGTCACTTTGCTGCCGCCCACCGGCTCGGTGTACCAGCCGTCAAAGGTGTAGCCCGTCATGGTAGGCTGCTCGGGCGTGCTCTCCAGCTTGCCGGACAGGTTCGTGTAGGTGACCACAGTAGAGCAGATGCCGCCTTGGGCATCCATACCAATGGCGTACACGTTCTCTTCCTTTTTGCTCCCTGAAGTTTTGTCGGCAGCAAATGCAGCCGGCAGCGCGCAGCACAGCAGCGTGAACAGGCAAAGCCCGACCACCAGCGTTTTCAGGAATTTTTTCATGAGATCCCTCGCTTTCCTTCACAAAGATGGAGACACTGCCCCGTCCGGGCATAGCCCGGACGCAGGAGAAGTTTCTTCAACATATTTTTATCACATTCAGTGTACCAGAAGCGCAACAAAAAATACAGTCTTTTGAGAAAATAATAAGAAAAATCAAGAAAAAAATAAATTTCACCTTTGCAAGATGAATTTTATACCCTTGCGGACTGTGTTTTATGAAAAACGCATCCCGCAAAACTTACCTTTCGTAAAAACATGGAAGGATATGGAAAACGCAAAACCCCTGCCGCAAAGCCTGAAAACCGACCCAAACCCAGCGGGTGGCGCACAGAAAAAAGCTGCAAAAACGCGGCGCACCTCTTGTGGAACAGCGGAAAATATGCTATACTATCTTGCATGATGCGCCATCGCCAAGCGGTAAGGCAGGGGACTTTGACTCCCCCATCGTAGGTTCGACTCCTGCTGGCGCAACCAAACGCCCCGGAAGCTGGAAGGCTTCCGGGGCGTTTTTTGCTTATTCGAGATCCGGTCAGCGGCGGTGGATCTTCCGGGTGGGGCGGCGGTGGTTCCAGCGGTTGAGCAGCAGCCAAAGCCCGTAGATGGCGGCGCTGAGCACGCTCAGCACGATGACCACCTTCAGGTACAGACTGCCCAGAAATTCGCGGATCTTGGCCACGGTGAGCAGCAGGGCGTTCTGGTCCACATCCTGCCCGGCAATCAGGTTCACCACGCCGATGGTCTCGCCCGCCAGCTTCAGCTCTACGGTGCCCACCACGTCGCCCTGCCGGATGGGCGCACAGACGTAGTCCGGCAGGTGGAAATACTTCTGGGTCACGCTGCCGTCGCCGGTGGAGGGCAGCAGGGTCATCATGCTGTCGGCCGGATACAGCTGCAGGGTGTCGGTGTCGGCGGAATACTTCACCGGGATCTCGGCCAGCGCCAGGTCGGTGTCCAGTGCGGCCTGGATGGAAAAGGTGTCGAACACCCAGTCGATCAGCCGCACCGTCTCATACAGGGCCGGGCGGCGGTTGGCGTAGCCGAAGGTGTCGCAGGTGTCGGGGCTTTGCATCACACAGAAGATATAGGTGGCACCGTCCTGATTGGCCCAGGAAACGTAACTCTGGTTTCCGCTGTCCTTCTTGTAGGCGGTCACGTCGCACATGCCGCCCTGCATGGCGCTGCGGTAGTAATTGCCGCCGCTGCTTTTGCTCAGGGCTGCATTCTGGCTGACCAGCACCGACGGAGACCGGTGCTTCTCCTTGGCCGGCATGGTAAAGGTGGGCGCGCCGGAGATCTCCACAAAGGCGTCAAAGCTCATCAGGTAGCGCAGGATCAGGTACATGTCCACAGCGCATGTCACGTTGCCGCTGTCGATGCCGCAGGCGTCCGTCCAGGTGCTGTTCGTGGTGCCGATGCGCTGAGACAGGGCGTTCATTTGGCTCACCCAGCCGTCCAGATCCCCGCCCGACAGGGTATAGGCAAGGCCCATGGCGGCTTCGTTGGCGTTGCGGGTGACCATGGCGTACAGTGCTTCGCGGTAGGTGAAAGTCTCGTTGGAGCGCATGTCGGCGTTGCTGGTGTTGTGCACATAGTCCGAGATGGCAAACGGCATCTGGAAGGTGTTGTCCAGCTGGTCGGCATAGTTGGTCAGCACCAGTGCGATGGTCATATACTTGGTCAGGCCCCCGGCGGCCACCTGTTTGGTGCTGTCCTTTTCGTAGACGATGATGTTGGTGTCGGTGTTCACGATGTAGGCGCTCTGGGCCTGCACCTGATAGACGGGGGAGGGGTCGAACATGGCACCCGCCGGCAGCACCAGGCAGCTGAGCAGGAGTGCAAACGACAGGATCAGTGCAAAAATACGTTTCATGTGGACAATTCCTTCAAAAAGCGATAAACTATACGAAGCAATGCGCACCGGCAGCGGTACGCAGAAAACACAAATGGAACAGCAGACGCTGTATACTTTATAATAACAGGTTTGCCGGGACGTGACAAGGGCTTTGCGGCTTTTGGCTGTGGTTTTGCACGCTCCGGCACAGGAGGACGGGAATGGTATATCTGACAGGCGACACCCACGGCGATCTGGACCGGTTCCGGCACGGGCGGCTGCGCTGGCTGGGCAAACGGGACATCGTGGTGGTGCTGGGCGATTTCGGCTTTGTGTGGGACGGCAGCGCAAAAGAACAGAAAAAGCTGGACTGGCTGCGAAAGCGGCCGTATACCCTGCTGTTTCTGGACGGTTCCCACGAAAATTACGAACTGCTGGCCCAATATCCGGAAACAGAGCGGTTCGGCGGCCGGGTGCAGAGCCTGGGCGGCAATGTCTACCATGTGTGCCGCGGCAGCGTGCTGGAGCTGGAGGGCAAAAAGTACCTGTGCTTCGGTGGGGCCGAAAGCCCGGACCGGGAGGAACGGGAGCCGGGCGTGAACTGGTGGAAGCAGGAGATGCCCTCCGATGAAGAATATGCGGCCTGCGAGCGGAACCTGGAAGCCTGCGGCTATCAGGTGGATTATGTGCTCACCCACGACGCGCCAAGCAGATTCCTGGATTTTACGGTGCTGGCCAGCGGCGAGACCAACCAGCTGCACCAGTTCCTGGACAAAATTCTGTTGAAGCTGACCTATGAAAAATGGTTCTTCGGCTGTTATCACCGGGATGTGCAGCTGTCCACCAAGAGTCGCTGCGTGTTCTGCGACGTGATCCCCATGGGGGACCGGCGCGCAAAGCGGCTGTTTCGCCGATAGGAGGTATAAAATGCAGGTCACAGTAAAACTTGCCACCCGGGAGGGCGCTGCCCATATCAGCGGCATTCTGGCGGGCTTTACCCTGCTGGCAAAGCGCGGGGAACTGACTTTGCGGGTGTTGGACGCGCGGCAGGGCAGCCCCATTGCCCGGGAGGCGCTGCTGGAAACTGAAATTGACGGCCGCACGGTGGTGTTTGATCTGATGGACGGCTACTTCTACAACGACCCGGCGGCGGTGCAGGCGCTGTTCAGCCGGGCAGATGTGGTGTTCAAGCGCTCCTTTTCGGCTGAGAAGAACCGGCAGTTCCCAGGAGATATCTCCGCAAAGCTGCGGCCGCTGGGTCTGAACTACTACGTTACCTGTCCGGGTTCGCCGTTGGATGCGGAGCGCAGCGCAAAGAGCCGCCTGAAGCAGTGGGCACTTTCCACCCGCTGCTATCCGCAGGACTTTGAAGCCCGGCTGATCCGGGTGCGCAAAAAGCCGCGCATCCTCTTTCTCACCCGTCTGTGGGACCCAGAGGAGCCGGCGGTGCAGCAATATCCGGACTTACAAGCAGAGTGGCGGCAGGTGAACGCAGACCGCATCGAGCTGCTGCACCGGCTGCAAA
>OGGS01001555.1_pt1 | contig 15430 bp, 12 predicted proteins | sample 1571281 | NCBI WGS metagenome assembly OGGS01 (sample SAMEA2582042, study PRJEB24529) | metagenome | biome: Human gut stool | place: China | collected 2011 | reverse complement strand
TGCAGATTCAGCCGCTTTTTCAGCATCAGCAGGGTCAGCACGTAGTACGCCGCCCCCAGCAGGGCGGACACCCCCGCCGCCGCCCACGCCAGGGAGCTGAACACCTGCACCACCGGCAGGTTGGTCCAGAGGTCAGGGTTGATATTGATCTGAATGCCCACCGAGGCGAAAATGGACCCGATGGTCTGGGTGACGATGCCGAAGCCGATGTAAAACACCACCGACAGCAGGACCTTGTGGTTGGAGAAGCTGTGGCCCAGGGAGATGGCGGCGTAGAACTTCAGGAATGACACCAGGCAGGACACCAGGCACAGCACCACCAGGGCCGCGGCGCAGCCGGTGAGGTTGCCGGACAGATGCTGCCGCAGGCTCCGCAGCCCCTGGGCGATCAGGGAGAACACGTTCTCCCGGCCCACCACGGAAATTTCCGCCATCCACGCCAGCGCCGCCAGCACTGTGGACAGGACGCTCCACACCAGGGCCACCAGCAGCTTGGACCAGATCAGCTGGCTGCGGCTCACCGGCAGGGTGAACATCAGATACCCCTCGTCGGTCATCAGGTTCTTATAGAACCGGTACACCATCAGCACCAGGGTCAGCAGCAGCATACCGAAGGTGGTCACGCCGAACAGGGTGGCAAACACCGTCTGGACGACGGACAACACCGTGCTCTCGGGATACCGGCCCAGCAGGCGGCCGAACAGGGTGCAGCCCCCGCAGGACACCAGCAGCAGGGCATACACCGGCAGCATGATCCGCCCGGTGGCCCGGAATTCGTGACGAAGCAGCTTACTCAGCATAGCGGAACACCTCCCGGAACAGCTCGTCCACGCTGCAGCCCTTCTCCTGGCGGATCTGATCCACCGACTGCTGCAGCAGAATGCGGCCCTTGTTGATGAAAATCACGTCGTCCAGCACGTTCTCCACGTCGGCGATCAGGTGGGTGGAGATCACCAGGGAGGCATTCTCATTATAATTGCTGAGAATGGTGTGGATGATATAGTCTCGGGTGGCGGGGTCCACGCCGCCGATGGGCTCATCCAGCAGGTAAAGCCGGGCCGCGCGGCTCATGGCCAGGATGAGCTGCACTTTTTCCTTGTTGCCCTTGGAGAGGGTCCTGAGCTTTGCGGTGCGGGCAATGTGCAGGGTGTCCAGCATCTCAAAGGCCTTGGCGGGGTCAAAGTCGGCGTAAAAATCCGTGAACATGCCCACCAGCTGCTCTACCTGCATCCAGTCGGGCAGCCAGTCGGCGTCCGGCAGGTAGGAAACAAGGGCCTTGGTGTCCGGGCCGGGGGCCATGCCGGCTACCTTGATGCTGCCGGACGTGGGCTGCAGCAGGCCGTTGGCCAGCTTGATGAGGGTGGTCTTGCCGCTGCCGTTGGGGCCCAGCAGGCCCACGATGCGGCCAAAATTCACATGCAGATCCACGCCGTCCAGCGCGGTCTTGTCTTTGTCGTAGCACTTGGTCAGTGCTTCACAGGTCAGAATCTCACTCATTGTGCATCCTCCTTGGTGGTGTCCAGCTGCTCCAGCAGGGCAGCCGCGCGTGCAGGGCTGTAGCCGATGCCGCGCATCTTGACCAGAAATTCTTCCGCCAGTTTCCGGGCGGCTTCGGTCCGAAGCTGTTCGATCAATTCGGTGTCCTCCGTAACATAGCGGCCTGAGGTGCGTTCGGTGCGCACCAGACCTTCGGTTTCCAGCTGGGCCAGGGCCCGCTGCATGGTGTTGGGATTGACCCCGGCGGCTGCGGCAAGGTCCCGCACCGAGTCCAGGTGACCGCCGGGCGGGTAGGTGCCTGCCAGGATGCGGGCCTTGAGCCGTTCCACCAGCTGTGCATAGATCGGGCGGCTGGAATCAAACTGTTCCGACATACTGTTGTCTCCTTGTATTGCTGTATTAAGCGCTTGATACAATAATACACGATCTGCCCCGCTTGTCAAGCCCTTTTGGCAAAAAAAGAAGAGCTGCTGCGAAAAAATACGCAGCAGCTCTGAAAATCAGAACAAATTTACTCCAGCACCAGCAGCAGGCTCATCTTGAACCTGCCCTGTGCGGTCACACTGTGCAGGCCGTTCTTGTCAAAACGAAAGCTCTGGCCTGCGGTCAGCTCGTAGTCCTGGCCCTCGTAGCCGATGATGGCCTTGCCCTCCAGTGCGGTCAGGATGGCGTTGCCGGGAGCACGGTGCGGGGTCAGGCCGGTGCCCTCATCGAAGGCCATCAGCACGAATTTCATGTTGTCGGTGTGAGCCAGGTCCAGGTTGGCGATGCTGCCCTCTTCGTAAGAGATCAGGTCCTTCAGTTCGGTGGCTGCGCCTGCTTTGAGGATGCTGTTCATAGTAAGGTTCTCCTTTTTGATGATGATTTCGGTATAGATAAGGCCGTTGTCGGTGCAGGTGCCGCACAGCGTTCCGGGCGGCACCCAGAGCAGCTGGCCGGGGTGCATGGGGACGTCGTGGGCGTCGCTGCCCAGAACAAAGGTACCGCTGCCCTCACCGCCCAGATACAGGGTGGTGCAGTCGTAGAACTCCGGGGTGATGGAGGTGCCTGCGCCCAGCGAAAACCAGGTGACGGGCACCTCCTGCCCGAGCTGTGCCGGGCGGGAAACGGTCATGGCCGGGCGGATGGGCCGCACCTGCGAGGGGGTGAAGGGCTGGTTGAACATAAAACGGACTCCTTGTGCGGAAAGTGGAGCTGCCAATTCCGCTGCGGCAGCGGGGTGGACGGCTTATTTTTTATAGTATACCCCTTTTGTAGGGTGAAATCCGTGGTTATAACCACGGAATATGAAAAATAACACGATTCCCTCAAAATGATGCAATCTGTCCAGAAAAAATGAGGATAATATCAAAATTTACAGAGATTTCATACAATTCTGCATTGCAAATTTTTTGACGATGTGCTATGCTGAAAGACAGAGAACCGCCGCCGGAACCGGCGGCGCAAATGAGTTTGGAGGATTTGACTTATGGCTGATCGCATCGTTCTGAATACCATTTCCTACCATGGCCATGGTGCCATCGAGAACATTGTGCCGGAGCTCACCGCCCGCGGCTACAAAAAGGCCTTCGTCTGCTCGGACCCCGACCTGATCAAGTTCGGCGTCACCAAGAAGGTCACCGACCTGCTGGACGCCGCAAACTTTGCCTACAGCGTGTACAGTGAGATCAAGCCCAACCCCACCATTGCCAATGTGCAGGATGGTGTGGCCGCTTTCAAGGCTGCCGAAGCAGACTGCATCGTGACCATCGGCGGCGGTTCCTCCATGGACACGGCCAAGGCCATCGGCATCATCATCAACAACCCGGAGTTTGCGGACGTCCGCTCTCTGGAGGGTGTGGCTCCCACCAAGAAGCACGCCGTGTTCACCATCGCGGTGCCCACCACTGCCGGTACGGCTGCTGAGGTCACCATCAACTACGTCATCACCGATGTGGAGAAGAAGCGCAAGTTCGTCTGCGTGGACACCAACGACATCCCGGAGATTGCCGTGGTGGACCCCGATATGATGTCCTCCATGCCCAAGGGCCTGACCGCTGCCACCGGTATGGACGCACTGACCCATGCCATCGAGGGTTATATCACCAAGGGCCACTGCACGATCTCCGACATGTTCCATCTGGAAGCCATCAAGCTCATCAGCGAGAACCTGCGCGGTGCCGTGCAGAACACCCCGGAGGGACGCGAGGGCATGGCACTGGGTCAGTACATCGCCGGTATGGGCTTCTCCAACGTGGGCCTGGGCATCGTGCACTCCATGGCACACGGCCTGTCCGCCCTGTATGATACCCCTCACGGCGTGGCCTGCGCCATCCTGCTGCCGGTGGGCCTGGAATACAACAAGACCGTCGCCGGTGAGCGCTACCGTGCCGTCGGCAAGGCCATGGGCGTGAAGGGCATCGACGAGATGAACGACGCCGAGGCAGCCGATGCCACCATCGCCGCCGTCAAGCAGCTGAGCGCCGATGTGGGCATCCCCACAAACCTGCACGGCATCCTGAAGGAAGAGGACATCCAGTTCCTGGCCGAGTCCGCTTATGCCGACGCCTGCCGCCCTGGCAACCCGCGTGACACCAGCGTGGAAGAGATCGTGGAGCTGTACAAGAGCCAGCTGTAACCCTACAGCCTGAACCACCCGCGTAAACCAAAGGCCCCGCACCGTTCCGTTCGGAACCGGTGCGGGGCCTTTTGGATGATGCACTGCCGCAAAACTTATTCGGCTGCGCGGGACTGCTCCACAAAAGCGGCAATCTTGTCCACTTGGATCTCGGCCACGGCACGGCCGGTGTCGTACACGCGGCGCAGCTGGGCGGGGTCACGCTCCATGGAGCCGATCTCCAGCGGGATCGGCGGCCGGATGACAAAGGCCTGGCCGGTCTGCTCCAGCATGGCCACATGTTCCAGTGTCTCGTTGTAGCGCTCGTGGCGGTCGGCCACGGCCTCCACAAAGGCGGGGTAGCGCAGGTAGCGCGCCCGGATGGCGGGCAGCATCTTGTTTTTCTTTTTCACAAAGTCCTTGGGCTGGGTCAGCACGATGAGGTTGCGCTTGTAGCCGATGGACTCAAAGAAGCGCACCGGGATGGAATCTGCAACGCCGCCGTCCAGCAGCTGGTAGTGGCCGATCTTCACGATCTTTGCGGCCAGCGGCATGGAGGCCGACGCCTGCATCCACTGGATGTCCTCGGCGTCGCCGCTGCGGCACTTGTGGTAGATGGGGTCACCGGTGCGCACATCGGTGCACACCACAAAAAAGTCCATGGGATCTTCCCGAAAGGTTTTGGCGTCAAACGGATCCAGTTTTTCCGGCACGGTGTGGTAGCAGAACTGCTCGCTGTACAGGTTGCCGGTGCGCAGCAGGTTGCCAAAGCTGGCGTAGCGCTTATCTTTGCAGTATTCGGTGTTGTAGCGGATGGTGCGCCCGATCTGGTGCGACTTATAGTTGCAGCCGAACACGGCCCCCGCCGAAACACCGATGGCACCGTCCACCGTAATGCCGTGCTCCATCAGCACATCCAGAACACCGGCGGTGAACATGCCGCGCATAGCCCCGCCTTCCAGTACAAGTCCCGTTTTCATAACCGTTCTCCCTCTCCTCCGATCGGCGTACAGGCACCGGTCTTTCTTCCAAGTATACTCAAAAATCAGCAAAGCACAAGAGCGCCGAAAGCCAAAAATTACAGGACAGTTTTGCGGAGTTTCGGTGCTTTTTGCCATAGGCATGCTTTTGGAAAAAGCCCACGCAGATGCAGCCCGGATTTTTTCAAATTTGGGCACAAAGCCACTTGCCAAAGGCAGGCACTTCCGTTATACTAGGTAAAATACATACAGGTTGCGGGCACAGCTTTGTGCCCCGGAATGGAAAAAGGCTGGAGGACAAAGACTGCTTATGAAGATGCTGGAAGATCGTATCCGCGCAGACGGCATTGTGCGCGAAGGAAATGTGCTCAAGGTGGACAGCTTCATCAACCACCAGATGGATGTCCCGCTGTTCCGCGAGATGGCCCGGGAGTGGAAGCGCCTGTTTGCGGGCAAGCCCATCAACAAGGTGCTCACCATCGAGGCCAGCGGCATCGGCATTGCCGCCATTGTGGCCAGTGAGTTCAACGTGCCGGTGGTGTTTGCCAAAAAGTCCATGAGCATCAATCTGGACTACAACAACTACGAGACCAAGATCCAGTCCTTCACCCACAAAAAGATCTACAATGTCATCGTGTCCAAAAAGTTCCTCACCGCAGAGGATCATGTGCTGATCATCGACGATTTCCTGGCCAACGGCTGTGCCCTGATGGGCCTGCTGGAGCTGGCTCAGGAGGCCGGTGCCACCGTGGAAGGCATCGGCATCGCCGTGGAAAAGGGCTTCCAGCAGGGCGGTGAGCTCATCCGCAGCAAGGGCATCCAGCTGGAGAGCCTTGCCATCGTGGAATCCATGAACAGCGAGACCGGCGAGATCGTGTTCCGCGAGCAGCCGCATCAGAACTGATCAGAACCCTCTCAGTCAGTCCTCCGGGCTGCCAGCTCCCCCGAAAGGGGGAGCTTTTTGTTTGTACGGAGAAGTTTCCTGTTTCGTCAAAAGCTCCTCCCTTGGGGGAGCTGGCATCGCCGCAGGCGATGACGGAGAGGGTTTACGCCCCATCCGAACTGTCTCCGTCTGCCGGCAGGGCGGCGGTCTGCTCGGCGGGGACGTCTGCGGCGGCGCGGGGCACGCCTTTGTACACCAGCGTCTGTTCCAGCACCTCGGCACACACCGGGGCCGAAAGGCTGCCGCCGGCGGTGGTCCAGCTGTGGGGCTCATCCAGGCAGACCAGACACAGAAACTGCGGGTCGTCGATGGGCGCCACGGCCACAAAGCTGGCAATGCGGGCTTTTTCGTCGGCGCTGTCCAGCTTCTGGCTGGTGCCGCTCTTGCCGCCCACCCGGTAGCCTTGGATGCGGGCATTGCGCCCGCCGCCGTAGAGCACCACGGCTTCCATCATCTCACGCATGGTTTCAGAAGTTTCCGGTTTGATCACCTGCCGCCTGCACACCGGCTCTGTGTGCTGCAGAATGCTGCCGTCCGGGTTCAGGATATCGCTGACAAGATAAGGCTGCATCAGCCTGCCGCCGTTCACCACAGCGCACACGGCTGCGGCCATTTCCATATAGGAGATCTTGCTGCTCTGGCCGAAGGCGCAGGAGGCCAGCTCCACCGGCCCCATGCGGTCGGCGGTGTAGTACAGACTCTTTTTGGGTTCGGCGGGCAGATCGACCCCGGTTGGCTCCCGCAGGCCGAAAGCGGCAAAGTAATCGCAGAAGGCTTCCTTGCCCAGCCGCGCGCCGATCTGGATAAAGCTCTGGTTGCAGGAATTTTCCAGCGCCTGGGTCACGGTCTGGCTGCCGTGGCGCTTGTGGTTGGCGCAGTGGAACCGGGTGCCCGCCACCGAGATGGACTCCCCGCAATAAAAGCTGGAGTTCCGGGTGATGGCTCCGGCGTCCAGCGCGGCCGCGCAGGTGATGAGCTTGAACACGCTGCCCGGTTCGTACAGGTCGCTCACGGCCTTGTTGCGCCACTGGGTCTGCTGGGCCAGCTGCAGGGCGGCCGTCCGCTGCTCCCCAGAGAGGGCATCTACGGCGGCGCGGGCAGCTTCGTCGTAAAGGATGCGCGGCTGGTTGGGGTCGTAGGCCGGGGTGGTGGACATGGCCAGCACGGCCCCGGTGTTCACGTCCAGCACGATGCCCACGGCACGGGCGGCCACATGGTGCTCCTGCACGGCGTAATTCAACGCATTTTCGAGATAATGTTGAATGTCGGCATCGATGGTCAGCCACAGGCTGCTGCCCTCCACCGGGAACTGCTCGGTCTCGTAGCTCTGCTCCAGCGTGTAGCCCCAGGCGTTCACGGCGGTGAGCACCACGCCGTTCTGCCCGGTGAGCTGCTCGTTGTATTCCAGCTCCAGTCCGCTCACTCCGGCGTTGTCCACATTGGTAAAGCCCAGCACCGACGCCAGAAACTCCCCCTGCGGGTACCAGCGCTTGCTGTCCTGATTGATACGGATGCCGGTGATGCCGTTTTCCTCGCAGAAATCCCGCACGGCATCCGCCATGGAACGCTCCACCCGGTAGCGCAGCAGACAGTCGTTGGAGGCGCGGTCCCGGAACTTTTCCAGCAGGGCGGCTTCGTCCAGCTCCAAAATCTGCGCAAGACCGTGGGCGGCCAGCTCCAGTTTGTCGGCAGGCATCTCCCGCGGGCTGGCCCGCAGGGTCCAGCAGCTGCTGTTGGCCGCCAGCAACACGCCGTCGGCACTGTAGATGCGGCCCCGGTCGGCGGGCACCACGGTGTCCCGCAGCTGCTGCCCCAGTGCCCGCCGGGTGTACCAGTCCCCGGCGGCCAGCTGCAGCCAGTAGAGCCGGGCAATAAGCCCTGCAAAGCAGATGCCGCACAAAAGCAGCGCCACCAGCCGGGCACGGGCGCGGAACGCCTGCTCCGGCAGGGTGCGCAGGGGTTCGGGCCGGGACATGGCAGCACCTCCTTTTCCGGCTCAGTTTATGCGGGCAGGGCCTGCGGCTATGACTAACAGCCCGGCGGCCTGCGTACAATAGACCAAAAGGACTGCCGGAGGTGATGAGGATGCACAGGGCCGCTGTGCCTGCCCGGGCCCGGCGCGGACTGCTGCGTCCGCTGCCCGCCATGGACCTGCCGTTTCTGATCCTGGTGCTCACGCTGGTGGGCTTTGGGCTGGTAATGCTGTACAGTGCCAGCAGCGCGGTGGCGCTGTACCGGCGGGGCGATGCCTGGGCCTATGTGCGGCCGCAGCTGCTGTATGCGGCCATGGGCATCGGGGCCATGTGGGCGGCCAGCCGGGTGGATTACCACATCTATCACAAACTGGCCTGGCCGCTGCTGGCCCTCTCGCTGGTGCTGCTGGTCGTGGTGCTGTTCATGCCGGAATACAACGGCTGCAAGCGCTGGCTGGTGCTGCCGGGGCTGGGCACTCTGCAGCCCAGCGAGATCGCCAAATTTGCGGTGGTGCTGGTGTTTGCCCACATCATCTCCCTCAACCACAGCCGGATGGAGAGCTTTGCGGTGGGGGTGGTGCCCTTTGCGCTGGTACTGGGCGCGGTAGCGGTGCTCATGCTGCTGGAGCCGCACCTGTCCGGCACGGTGCTGATCCTGGGCATCGGGGCAGTGCTCATGTTCGTGGGCGGCACCGGGCTGCGGTGGTTCGTGCTGGCCGGTGTGGGCGGAGCGGGTGCCATCGGGGCGGCCATCGTCATCATGCCGGATCTGGTGCCTTATGCGGCCAGCCGCCTGAGCTCCTGGCTGGACCCCTTTGCCGACCCGCTGGGCGACGGCCACCAGACCATCCAGAGCCTGTACGCCATCGGCTCCGGCGGGGCCGTGGGGCTGGGGCTGGGCAACAGCCGCCAGAAGCACCTGTTCGTGCCGGAACCCCAGAACGACTTCATCTTTTCCATCCTGTGCGAGGAGCTGGGGTTTGTGGGGGCCTGCGCGGTGATCCTGCTGTTCAGTCTGCTGCTGCTGCGGGGCGTCACGCTGGCGGCCCACGCGCCGGACCGCTTCGGGGCACTGCTGGTGGTGGGGTTCGTGGTGCAGGTGGCCTTGCAGGCGGTGCTGAACATCGCCGTGGTCACCAACACCATCCCGAACACCGGCATCAGCCTGCCCTTCTTTTCCTCCGGCGGCACCAGCCTGATGATGCTGCTGGGCGAGATGGGCATCGTGCTGTCCGTCTCCCGCGGGGAAACATAAAGGCGGCCATTTCTGCCGCAAAATGGGATGTTTGCCCCGCAAAAGACGCAAGAAACAGACAAACGACCGGACAAATGCGTTTTGCGGTGTCCGGGTACAAAACAGGGAACCGACGGCCCTCGTTCTGCATACCATGGGGTATCTTTGGCAGAACGGGGGTCTTTGCATGGCAGGGGATTACATCATCATGGGCGGGCGGCCGCTGAATGGAACGGTATGGGTCCCGGCGGCCAAGAACAGTGTGCTGCCGCTGCTGGCAGCGTCCCTGCTGTGCAGCGGGCCAGTGCGGCTGTGCGGGGTGCCGGAGCTGGCCGATGTGGCCGAGAGCCTTGCCCTGCTGCGCAGTGCAGGCTGCACAGCGGAGCGGCAGGGGGCGGATGTACGGGTGGACGGGGTGCCCGGCAGCGGGACGCTGGCGGCAGGCCCGGCGGGCCGGATGCGGGCATCCATCCTGTTCTGCGCCCCGCTGCTGGCCCGGCTGGGCCGGGCACAGACCGTGCTGCCCGGGGGCTGCCGCATCGGAGCGCGGCCCATTGATCTGCATCTGGCGGGCCTTGTGCAGATGGGAGCCTGCCCGCAGCTGGAAGGCGAACGCCTGCTGCTCACGGCTCCGGCGGGGCTGCACGGAGCGGACATCACCCTGCGGTTCCCCAGCGTGGGGGCCACCGAGACCCTGCTGCTGGCGGCGGCGCTGGCACAGGGGGAGACGACCCTGCGGGGTGCGGCCCGGGAGCCGGAGATCGAAGATCTGGCGGCATTCCTGAACCGGTGCGGCGGCCGGGTGCAGGGCGCGGGCACCGGCACGGTGCGGGTGCAGGGGGTGCGGCGGCTGCACGGATGCAGCTTTGCGCCCCTGCCGGACCGGATCACGGCAGCCACCTTTGCCTGTGCCTGCGCAGCGGCTGGGGGACGGGTGGAGCTGGCAGGCTGCGCGCCCCGGCTGTATGCGCCGGTGCTGGAAATTCTGGAACAAATGGGGTGCAATGTCCTGCGCCGGAGCGATGCTGCCGTTATTACCCGGTTCGGGCGGCTGTACGGGCCGGGGCGGGTGTTCACCGGGGCATACCCGGCGCTGGCCACCGACGCGGCCCCGCTGCTGGCGGCGGTGCTGCTCTGCGCGGAGGGACCCGGCAGCATCGAGGATGTGATCTTTGAGCGGCGGTTCGGCTGCGCGGCAGGCTTTGCGGCGCTGGGCGGCCGGGTGCGGGTGGAGGGCCGCACCCTGTACGCGGAACCCGGCGGCACCCTGCAGGGAACGGTGCTGGAAGCGCCCGACCTGCGGGGCGGGGCAGCGCTGGTGATCGCAGCGCTGGCGGCACAGGGCAGCAGCCGCATCACCCATACGGAGTTCATTGACCGCGGCTATGCCGATTTTGCACAGAAACTGACGGCTCTGGGTGGGCAAATTGCACGAGAAACCCCGCGCGGGGCAGACTGCCCGAAAAAAAGAACTTCAAAAACGTAAATTTGACTTGCATTCACGGCAAAAAGATGATACGATACAGTTATATAAGTGTAGGTTGATATTTCTGTGCGTTCTGCACAGTTCTACGATAAAATCCGGATGGAGGACAAAGTTATGGCATTGATGCTCGATGAAGAAATGGACGAAAATGTTACGACGATCAAGGTGATCGGTGTTGGCGGCGGCGGCGGCAACGCCGTGAACCGCATGGTCAGCGATGGTCTGCAGGGCGTGGAGTTCATTGCGATGAACACGGATCAGCAGGCGCTGGCCAAGAACCATGCCACCGTCAAGGTCCAGCTGGGCTCCAAGCTCACCAAGGGCCGCGGCGCAGGTGCCGACCCTGAGATCGGTCAGCGTGCCGCTGAAGAAAGCAAGGACGAGATCGCAAACGCGCTCAAGGGCTCCCAGATGGTGTTCATCACCGCCGGTATGGGCGGCGGCACCGGCACCGGTGCGGCTCCTGTGGTGGCTGAGGTGGCACACGACCTGGGCATCCTGACCGTGGGCATCGTCACCAAGCCCTTCTCTTTTGAGGGCAAGCGGAAGATGGGTCTGGCTGAGCAGGGCATCGCAAATCTGCTGATGCACGTGGACAGCCTCATCGTCATCCCCAACGAGCGCCTGAAGATGATCAGTCAGGAGAAGATCACCCTGATGAACGCCTTCCAGGCTGCCGACAACGTGCTGCGTCAGGGCGTCGAGTCCATTTCCGCCCTGATCAACGTGCCCGCCTTCATCAATCTGGACTTCGCCGACGTGCGCTCCATCATGAAGGATGCCGGTTACGCGCACATGGGCGTGGGCAGCGCCAAGGGTGCCGGCAAGGCCGAGAACGCCGCCAAGGCTGCCATTTCCAGCCCGTTGCTGGAGACCAGCATTGCCGGTGCACACGGCGTTATCATCAACATCACTTCCAGCCCCGATATCGGCCTGGAGGACGTGGAGACCGCAGCCGGCCTCATCACCCAGAGCGCTCATCCGGATGCGAACATCATCTGGGGTACTGCGTTTGACGAGAACCTGTCCGACGAGATGCGCGTGACCGTCGTTGCTACCGGCTTCGACAACAAGAGTGCCAGCGACCTGCGCAACAGCATCAACAACGCCATGGGCGGTGCCCAGTCGGTGCCGTCGGCAGTGTTCAGCAGCGACACCGGCAGCGCAGCCACTGCTGCTGCTCCTGCTGCTCCGGCAGCTGCCCCGGCCGCTCCGGCAGCTGCCGCAAAGCCTGTGGAAGAGGAAAGCAGCGACAACCGTTACTACGACGAGCTGCTGGCCATCCTGAACAAGCGGAAGTAAGGCTGGCAAATAATAAACGCATCGTGGCACAGCGCCCGTGAGGAGGGCGGGTCTCTTGCGCGCAAGCGGAGGGAGGCAATGCAATGCTGAAACAGGACGTTCCGCTGCGGACCGGATGGTTCGGGTACCGGAAACTGGATGTTGAAAATTGTATTGCGCACATCCGCGCAGCGTATGCGGCAGAACTCCGCCTTGCCCGGCAGACGCAGCAGGGAATGGAGGAGACCATGGCGCAACTCAGGCAGGAGAACAAAGCTCTGCGGCAGCGCTTTGCCCAGCAGGCGGCGGCGCAGGCCGCAGCATCGGTGCGGGCAGAGGGCAGCGACAAGCTGCAGCAGCTGACCCGCAAGCTGGAAGCGGCCCACGCCGAGATCCGCCGCTACCAGACCCGGCTGTTTGCCTGCGAGCGCCAGATGATCGCTCTGCGGCGGGAGAATGCCGACCTCGAAGCAGCCTGTGAGCAGGCACGGGAGGAGCTGCAGATGGCCGTGGCCCGTGCCGAAAAGGCAGAGCAGCAGGCTGCCCAGACGCCTGCCTGTCCGGAAGTGCCGGTGCAGGCCCCGACGCCGGAACCGCCCGAAGAAGCTGTGGCCTGCTGTGCAGGATCGGCCGCACAGCCTGCGGCGCAGCCGGAACCCGTGTGGCAGCCGGAAACGGAGCTGGAGAAGCTTTCGGTGGAGCTGCTGCGCCGGTTTGATGAAATGATGCAAGAATGATTCGACAAGCTGCTGCGCCGGCATGGGCTGGTGCAGCAGCTTTTTGTGTGAACAGGGGATTTTTGCTGCGGCAAGGCAGCACATTGCCAGATGGGGATGGCGAGGAGCAAGGCACATGAATGTGAAACAGAAGATCCTGATCGCAGACGATTCTGAGATCAACCGCGCGCTGCTGATGGAGATCCTGGGCGACGGGTATGAGTATCTGGAAGCGGAAAACGGTGTCCGGGCGGTGGAGCTTTTGCGCGAGCACACGGACATCGCACTGGTGCTGCTGGACATCATGATGCCGCAGATGGACGGCTTTGACGTGCTGAAGGTCATGCGCTGCTATTCCTGGCTGGACGAGATCCCGGTGATCATGATCTCGGCGGCAAAGGACACGGCCAATATCGAGCGTGCCTACGACCTGGGTGTGGCCGACTACATGCGCCGCCCCTTTGAGCGGGTCATGGTGCTGCGCCAGGTGCAGAACGTGCTCATGCTGTATGCCAAGCAGAAGCGCCTGACCCGGCTGGTGACCGATCAGGTGTACGAAAAAGAGCACAACAGCGTGCTGATGATCAGCATCCTGAGCCATGTGGTGGAGTTCCGCAACAGCGAGAGCGGCCTGCATGTGCTGCACATCCGCACCCTGACTGACCTATTGCTGCACCAGCTGGTGAACAAGACCGACCGCTACCAGCTGGACGAGAGCGACATTTCGCTCATCAGCACGGCATCGGCCCTGCACGACTTGGGCAAGATCGTGATCCCCACGGAGATCCTCAACAAGCCCGGCCGTCTGACCGCCGAAGAATACGCGATGATCAAGACCCACACGGTGAAGGGTGCCCGCATCCTGCGGGACCTGAGCAACACCATCGGCGGGGGAAACGAGCCCCTGCTGCAGGTAGCCTATGCCATCTGCCGCTGGCACCATGAGCGCTGGGACGGCGGCGGCTACCCGGACAAGCTGAAGGGCGATGCGATCCCCATCGCAGCACAGGTGGTGGCACTGGCAGATGTGTACGACGCCCTGACCAGCGACCGCTGCTATAAACCGGCCTACGACCACGACACGGCCCTGCGCATGATCCTGAACGGCGAGTGCGGGGCCTTCAACCCGCTGCTGCTGGAATGCCTGAATGAGTCGTCGGAGCTGCTGCGGCAGGAGCTGCAGCGCAACGAGTGGGACCGCAGCTTCCACCAGGACACCCACCGCTTGTCGGAGGAGATCCTGCACCGGGAAGCCCTCCCGCGGGAGGACCGCAGCCAGCGGCTGCTCAACCTGGAACGCGAGCGCACCCAGTTCTATGCGGACCAGTGCGGCGGCATCCAGTTCGACTACGACCTGCTCAGCGGCCGGGTGACGGTGACCAACCACTACGCCAGCGCCGCCGAGCGCACCCAGGTGCTGGACTTTGACCATGGCGAAGGGCTGAACTTCCTTTCCCTGAAGGACCGCCGCCGCCTGTTGGAAGCGCTGGAAAAGGCAACTCCGGAGATCCCGCAGGCCAGCTTCCCCGTGGAGGTGCAGACCGGCGGCAGATACCAGCCGCACCGGCTGGGGCTGCGCACCCAGTGGAGCCGCGGCGGGCAGCGCCGCTGTGTGAGCGTGGTGGGCCAGCTGCTGCCGGAGCAGACCGAGGATGCAAAGGCGCAGCCGGATGTGCTGCTGCACAGCTCCGGAGGCTCGATGGCGGCTGTCCTGCAGCAGCTGCAGGGCGTGTTTGACCTGGTGCGTCTGGTGGACCCGGAGCGCGCCAAGGTGCTCACCCTGCACCCGGACGGCACGCTGGAAGAGCAGGCCGGTCACTGCCATGTGGTGTGGAACAAGGCCGGCCGGTGCGAGAACTGCATCTCGGCCAAGGTGTTCACCAGCAAAAAGACCCTGAACAAGATCGAATTCAATGGCGAGGACGCCTATTTTGTGCTGTCGCGCTATGTGGAGAACAACGGCCGCGGCTGCGTGCTGGAAATGGTTTCCAAGCTGTCCAACGGACGCTGGCTGGACATGGGCGGCCGCCGCATGCTGCTGGACCGCAGCGAGGACTTGGACAACAGTGCATTCATCGATCCGCTCACCGGGGCCTACTCCCGCCGGTACTTTGAAAAGTTCCTGGCCGACAGTGAGCAGATCAACGGTGTGGTGGTCATTGACGTGGACCGCTTCAAGGCCGTGAACGACAGCTACGGCCATCTGGTGGGCGACAAGGCGCTGGAGAGCATCTCTGCGGCGGTGCAGGCCTGCCTGCGGGAGAGCGACATTCTGGTGCGCTACGGCGGCGACGAATTCCTGCTGCTGATGCCGCAGCTGCGGCCGGAGGGGCTGCCGCTGGTGATGGACCGCATCCAGGAAGCGGTGCGGCAGGCCCGGGTGGAGAGCCACCCGGAGATCCGCCTGTCCATCAGCGTGGGCGGTGTGTGCGGCGTGCACCCGCTGCGGGAGGCCATCCGGCAGGCAGATGACCGGATGTACCAGAACAAGGCCCGCAACAAGGAATAAAAAACAGGACCCGGACACGGGGCAGGCACAAAAAGGTGCTGCCGGTATCCGGGTCTTTTTTGGTATCGGGATAAAATATGCTCAGTGCACGGCGCTGGTGCGGTGCTCCATAAGATAGGTGGCTTCCAGATCCGCGATGTGCAGTTTGACGGCAAGGGGGTACTTGTCGTAGGCTTCCGAGATGGCAAAGCAGCCGCCCCGGGCCGCATCGTCAA